>Ga0116217_10001518_pt1 | contig 22370 bp, 15 predicted proteins | sample Sb_taG_6_FD_89697 | JGI IMG/M metagenome (GOLD analysis project Ga0116217, IMG submission 89697) | Peat soil microbial communities from Weissenstadt, Germany - Sb_50d_4_PS metaG | ecosystem: Environmental > Terrestrial > Soil > Wetlands > Peat | place: Germany: Weissenstadt | collected 2010-09-21 | reverse complement strand
TCCACCCCAGCGACGACGACCTGTCGCCGGGGCCCCCGGGGGTTTCGGTGGATATATCGGATCACTTCGGACCGGGCTGTTTCGCCGTGGATGTTCGCGTCAAAATAACGATCCTGCCAGAACTGCCGACGTTCGCCTCGCAGTTTGCGTGAGGTGATCTGCTTGAGAGCCTCGAAGGAACTGCGCCACCAGAATCAGCGGCGGCTCGTTGATCAGCAAGTGGATATGTTCAGGCATCAGGACGTAAGCATAGACCCTGGCCCGGTGACGTGACCGAGTCTGTTCCAGAACGAACTCAAACATCTCCCTGGTTGCCGGCGCTTCAAGGAACGGAAGACGGTGGAAGCAACTGAACGTAATGAAGTGAAGGGCTTCGGCGTTCTGGAACCGCTTCAGGCCGTATGGCATGGAGCTATCGTAACTCTGCTGGGACCAAGCCGAGGACCCGCTCATCGCGATAAGGCCGCGATGAACGGGGCACATCTCCCGATACCGGGATGAATGGGCCACCTGCCTACAGTTTGCGGTTTCGCGATCTCCACACACTCGCCGCCAGCGCGCCCGCGCCGCCCACCAGGGCGAGCATAAGGGTCGGGTCTTCCGGCAAATCGGTGCATCCGGTCTGAGCGCACAGGGGAAGCGCCACGGTGAGCATCAGGACGAGACCGAAAAGGAGAAGCATCTTCTTCAAATTCATGGTGTCCTCGAGTTCGCGTTCGTCGTTTCATCCGAACGCTTCATGGTGCGAAGACCGTTTGTAAAGGGCCGGGCACGGCAGCAGCGCCGGGCCGGCCAGTTCGAGAATAAGCGATCAGGGCTTACCAAAAACTCATCAAGGCTCACCGAAACTTACCAAAGTCATCAAGACTTATCAAGGCTCATCAGGGCTCATCAGGGCTTGTTGACGGCATGTGCGCCGTAGGGGCTCAGGAGATTGGCGACCATGGGCGTGACCAATGGGGTGGCCACACCCACGAATTGCGTGATGCTGACGTTTCCTGATTCCGTTACCCACACATTTCCAGATCCATCGATCGCGAGGTCAACCGGGGCACTCAGATTGATGGTTGTGTAGCCACCGGAGCCGGAGATGGGCGAGCCGGAAGCGGTGAATTCGCTGAGAGCCCCCGGACCTTCGCTTACGACCCAGATGTTGCCCGATCCATCAACGGCGATGCCATAAGGTATGGTGCCCAAGCCGCCGCCCGTGTAGCCTGCGGAGCCGGAAACTGCCGAGCCGGAAGAGTTGAACTCGCTGATCGAGGAATTGGAGTTGGTAGCCCACACATTGCCGGAGTAATCGACGGCGATGCCGCCGGGAAAGAGCAATCCGCCTCCGGTATCGCCGCCGGCACCGGACACGGCCATAGCGCTTGATATGAATTCGCTGATGCTATCGGCATTGTCGTTGGCAAACCAGACGTTGCCGGCAGCGTCGATGGCGACAGCAAGAGGATAATTCAGGCCCCCGCCGGTGAAGGGAGAGCCGGTGGCCCAGGTGCCACTGGAGCCGGAAGGCAGAAACTCGCTGATGGTTGCGGTGTTGTTGTTCGCGATCCAAACATTTTTTGACGCGTCAATCGCAATGCCAAACGGAGTCGTCAAGCCACCGCCGCTCAAAGGTGACGCGGCAAACGCGGTGCCGGTACCGTCAAACACGCTGATCGTGTTGTTCTTGTTTGTTACCCAGATGTCGCCAAACTTGTCGATGGCGATACCGCGAGGCTTGTTGAGCCCGCCGGTCGTGATGCCGGACGCGAACAACGCATTGCCCGTGGGACCGAACGCACTGATGCTGTTGCCGGTGAGGTTTGTCACCCAGACCCTGCCGGCACCATCGACTGCGAGGAAGTAGGGCTGATTGAGCCCGCCCCCGCTGTAAGTGACGGAAATGGTGAAGTCATTGGGCGCTGCGCTCAGCGCCGGCAGGAACGGCGTGCCCGCCCCCGTTTGCAGACCGTAAAGGTTGCCGATGTTCGCACCAGGATTATGCGCGATATTGATCGCCGCCGTTGCCGTGTCCGCGGGCGTTGTGCTGCCGTTCTTCGCGTTGGCGAATAATGTGGCGCACTGCGATGACGTTGGCCCGGTCGAGTTGACGCACGCCGCGAGAATATTCGCCAGAGTGTTGATCTCGCTCTGCGGAACGGTTCCATTGCCGCCGTTGGCTATCGGCGTAGTGGCCAGGGCCACGCCTGTGTTCAGCGTCTCGAGGTTCGTGACCGTGGCGAAGGCGTTGGTGATGCCGGTCTGCGCCAGCGTGTTAGCGGGGCTCGAAACGTGGAACGGGTCGGTGGCGTAGCCGGCAATGGAATATGCCGTCGCGATGGTCGAGACCTCGTTGATGATGATGTAAAGCGAAGGGGAGAGCGTGCCGTTGGCCGGGCACGTTCCCAGCGCGGCCAGCAGCCCGATCGCCGAGTTGGCTCCGCCGCCCGGATTCCCTCCCGATGCGTACAGATAGAGCTGCGAGGCCGTGCTCGGGCATGTGTAATCGCCGGTGATCGAGAAGCCGCCTTGCGAGTCCGTCGTCACGTAGTAATTGCCGTTGCCATCTTTTCCGCCTGCGGGGGTCTGGCTGAGCACGGTGGAATTCAGCAGCGAGGTTGCAGCGCTGCCGTAGCCCGTGTTGTTGGCCGCATACAAGTAAACGCTGGCGCCGGCGAGCGGTGTTTGACCGCCGTGGACACTGCCCTGAATGGCCGCACCTTGAGCAGAACTAGTTTTGACTGAGATTGTGAGCGGCCCGCCCGAGCAGGCGACGAGGTGGAAAACGCACGAAGACGCCAAAATTGCAATGGTCACACGCATGGTCATGACACTCCCCTCGAAGGATTTGGGTTCGGCTCTGGCATGGAGGATACTCGGACACCATCGTGACGAGGAGTGACATAACGGGGCACCCACAGGGCATTTCAGGGCATGTATACGCTACGTTGCGCCTTTTCACGAGAACTGTGGGCGGTATACTGATTTCTCCCTAACCGATTGACCCGGGCCCTGCAGCGAATGAGCTGGAGAACTGCGCAGCGATGGCGACCCCAGGCAAAAACGTTGAGCTTACTGTCGGCCGCCGCGGGTTTCTTGCATCCTGGAAGAGCATCGCCGGTTATTTCGGATGTAATGAGCGAACCGCGAAGCGTTGGGAGGAGCGCGGGCTGCCTGTGCACCGCGTGCCCGGCGAAAAACGCGGCTACGTCTTCGCCTACCCCTCAGAGCTCGATGCCTGGCTACAGGCGATGCGACTGAAGGATCCCGACCTCGTGAACGACGGGCCGGTGGAAAGTGTCGATGAGAGTTCCGCTTTGCCGGGCGCCGGGGAACGATTCGCCTCAAACGCCGAGGGTTCGGCGGGGGTCTCCGGGATCAGGCCTCTGAAGCCTGACGCGACCGCGCATACGAAGCTGCTCTGGGGAGTTGGGTGCCTGGCCATTCTGCTCATCGTGGCAGTCAGTTTTCGTATCCTGCGTGATCGAAATGCGACCGGAGGGAAACATGGACAAAGCAGCAATCCCTCGATCGCTTCCCGGCATGTTCCGGCTCCCGGCGCAGAGGACCTGTACCTGCAAGGCCGCTACTTCTGGAACCTGCGCACCGCGGATGCCCTCTCCAAGGCGATCAACGCATTTACCCAGGCGATCGTGAAAGACCCGGCCTATGCCGATGCCTATGCGGGGCTGGCCGAGAGCTATGATCTGCTGCCGGAGTTTACTCACGCTGATGCGAGTGACTCGCTGCTGCGCGCCGAAGAAGCTGCCGATCGAGCCATCGCGCTGGACCCGAACCTGGCTGCCGCGCATCGGGCAAAGGCCTTTGCGCTGTACTTCAGGGATTGGGATATTGCTGGTTCGGATGCGGAGTTTCAACGCGCGCTTGCGCTGGACCCCCGGTTCTGCGGAGACTCACCAGTGGTATGCAAGCAGTTTGCAGTGCAGGGAGGAGGGCGCGGAAACGTTGAAGGAAATCGACGAGGCGCGCCGATTGAACCCGGCCTCGCCTGCGATTGCGGCGGAAGCGGCGTTCTTCCAGGCAGACTATGGCGACCTTGGCGCCGGCATCCGGGCTTTGCAGCAAATCGAGCAGACCCAGCCGAATATGAGTTCGCCCGCGCTGTACCTGGAGATCATTGACCTCGCCATCGGAGATTATCCGGGTTACGTTGCGGACACTCGACACTACGCATCGATCACCGGCAGGCCGGACGATGTTGCCCTGGCGGACGCGGTTGCGAAAGGTTGGGCGCGAGGAGGCAAGGCCGGCTTGCTGGAAGGAAGGGCCAGGAGCCTGAAGGCGGCTTACGACCATGGGTCGGAGACTGGATTCCTTCTCGGCCAAACCCTGGTGATGCTGGGACGCCCGAAAGAAGCGCTGCCGTACTTCAAAGCGTCTTTGAATTCCCGCGTCATCATTTTGACCGTCATGCAGGACTGCCCCTGGGCCAAGGCTCTTGCGAAGGATCCCGGCTGCAGCGCTCTTTGCCGAGGTTCGCGCGCGCATGCATGGGGGCTACCCGCATTCTCCGCCTGTGGTGCAGGTTTCAATGCGCACCCCAAACTGAGGTCTGTCGAATCTGTCGCACTTGTCACGGCGGCCAAGCGATTGCTTTTACGCTTTGCCAATCACCCTAGCGAGGGTGGCGCCGATTTCGGCGGGCGAGACTACGACGTGAATCCCGGCTGCGGCCAGTGCCTTCATCTTGTCGGCGGCGGTGCCCTGGCCGCCGGAGATGATGGCGCCGGCATGGCCCATGCGGCGGCCGGGAGGCGCGGTCTGGCCGGCGATAAAACCGACGACCGGCTTCTTCACGTTCTTCTTGACGAACTCTGCGGCGGCCTCTTCTGCCGAGCCGCCGATCTCGCCGATCATGATGATGGCTTCCGTTTCGGGATCATCGTTGAGCAGGCGCAGCGCGTCGATGTGCGTGGTGCCAATGATGGGATCGCCGCCAATGCCAATCGCGGTGGACTGGCCGATGCCGCGCTGGGTGAGCTGGTGTACGGCCTCATAGGTGAGCGTGCCCGAGCGCGAGACGATGCCGATGGAGCCTTCTTTGTGAATGCGCCCGGGCATGATGCCGATCTTGGCCTTGCCGGGCGAGATGACGCCGGGACAGTTGGGGCCGACCAGGCGCGATTTTGAGTTCTTGAGCTTGGCCCACACCTTCACCATGTCGAGCGTGGGAATGCCCTCGGTGATGCAGACGATGAGCGGAATGCCCGCGTCTTCGGCTTCGAGAATGGCGTCGGCGGCAAACGGCGGCGGCACGAAGATCATGGTGGCGTTGGCGCCGGTTTTCTCCACGGCCTCGGCCACGGTGTTGAATACGGGCCAGCCCTCGTGCGTCGTTCCGCCTTTGCCCGGCGTGACGCCGCCGACCACCTTGGTGCCATACTCCGCGCAGCCCATCGCGTGAAAGGTGCCTTCCTTGCCGGTGATGCCCTGCACGATGAGGCGCGTGTTGTTATCGACGAGTACAGACATTTAAGTTGCCACCTCCGCTGCTGCCTTTACCACCAGTTCCGCCGCATCCTTCATGGTTGCGCCGACCTGGAAGTTGAGGCCGGATTCCTCGAGGATCTTGCGCCCATCTTCGACGTTGGTTCCTTCAAGGCGCAGCACGATGGGAACTTTGACGTGCAGATTGCGCGCCGCCGCTACGACGCCGGTGGCGAGCCTGTCTACGCGCAGAATGCCGCCAAAGATGTTGATGAAGATGGCCTTCACGTGCTTGTCTGACAGCAGAATCTCGAATGCGTGCTCGATCTGTTCCTGCGTTGCGCCTCCGCCCACATCGAGAAAGTTTGCCGGGCTGCCGCCTGCGTACTTGATGATGTCCATCGTGGCCATGGCCAGGCCCGCGCCGTTCACCATGCAGGCGATGGAGCCGTCGAGCTTGATGTAGTTGAGCGCGTATTTGCTGGCTTCGACCTCGAGAGGATCTTCTTCAGTGACGTCGCGCATCGCTTTAACGTCGGCGTGGCGGAAGAGCGCATTATCGTCGAAGTTGATTTTGGCATCGAGAGCAAAGAGCTTGCCGTCGGTGGTGGTGATGAAGGGATTGATCTCGAGTAGCGAAGCGTCCGTGTCGATGAACCCGCGGTAGAGGCTCTGGAAAAATGCGACGGCATGGTTGATCTGCGCGGGCTTGAGGCCGAGCGCGAAGGCCAGCTTGCGCGCCTGCCATGCGCCAAAGCCGACGGCCGGATCGATGGTTTCCTTGTAGATGGCTTCAGGCGTTTTGGCGGCCACTTCCTCGATCTCCATGCCGCCGGCCTGCGAGGCCATGAAGACGAGCTTGCCCGTCGCGCGGTCGAGAACGATGCCGAGATAAAGTTCGCGCTCGATGGCCGCGGTTTCTTCGATGAGCAGCCGCTGCACCTTCTGGCCCTGCGGACCGGTCTGGTGCGTGATGAGTTGCATGCCGAGGATGTTTTTGGCGTGCTGGTCGGCTTGCTCGCGGGTCTTCGCCACCTTGACGCCGCCGCCTTTGCCGCGGCCTCCGGCGTGGATCTGCGCCTTGACGACCACGCCCGAGGCGCCTTCGGCGAACAGCTTGCGAGCCACGTCATTGGCTTCTTCCAGCGTGTTGGCCACTTCACCTTTGGGCACGGCCACGCCGTACTTCGCGAGAATTTCCTTGGCTTGATATTCGTGGATTTTCAACGGGTGGAAACCTCAACCAAATCCAAGATTATCATGCGGATTTGGGACGGAATCTCACGCGCGCGGGCGGGTTGCAAGCGGCATTTGAGTTCATTATGTCGATGCCGCTCGGTGCTGCGCGGCACTTCACGTTCACTTTGGCGGGCTGAAGTGATTGGCAATTGAGCAGAAGGGGCGGGATTCGAAAAAAGCCGGTCGACGCCAGCAAAGCGCGCGCGATTGCAAAGGCGAAAGTTCGCGTGCACAAGACACTGTCGCTTATGACGCTCGGCTCTGCCATACTTTCTCCATGTCTTTGGTGAAGGAGCTGCTTCGACCACTGGCTCAGGATGGCGCGGCGCTTAGCCGCGAGCAAGCAGACAGTGTGCTCGAGGAGATTCTTACCGGCAGCGTGCCCGAGGTGGAAACGGCGGCGCTGCTTGCAGTGCTGGCCACGCGTGGTGAACAGGCGCCTGAGCTGGCGGGATTTGTGGATGTGATGCGCCGGCACGCGACGCCGCTGCCGTTCAGCGATGACGAGCGCGAGCAGCTTGTGGACTGTGTGGGTACAGGCGGCGGCGGACCGCAGACGTTTAATATTTCCTGCGGAGCGGCGCTGGTGGCGGCTGCGGCAGGAGCGCGTGTAGCCAAGCACGGCAATCGCGCCGTCACTTCGCAATGCGGCGCGGCGGATGTGCTGGAAGCGCTGGGCGTGCCCATCGAACTGGGGCCTGAGCTGGCGGTTGAGTGCCTGCGCGAAACGGGATTCGTTTTCCTGTTTGCGCCGCTGTATCACCCGGCGATGAAGGCTCTGGGGCCGCTGCGGCGCGCATTGGGTTTCAGGACGATCTTCAACCTGGTGGGTCCGCTGACCAACCCGGCGCATGCGCGCACGCAGGTGGTGGGAGTGCTGGCGCCGAGCCGTGTTCTGCTCGTAGGCCGCGCGTTGGCCGCGCTGGGAGCCAAACGCGCCTTTGTGGTGCACGGCACCGACGGCATCGACGAGCTGACAACAACAGGCGAATCGGTGGTGGCGCGCGTCGAAGAGAATGCGGAAGGCAAGCCGAACCTTCACCTCGGCGACAAGGACCCGTCGCCGGGGACCCCGACTCTCAAGGCCGCGCGTATTACGCCGGAGATGGCCGGGCTGCCACGCACCACCATTGATCACTTCACCGGCGGCGACGTGGCTACGAACAAGGCGCTGCTCTACGATGTGCTCACGGGAGTTCCCGGAGCACGGCGCGACATTGTGCTGCTGAACGCGGCGGCGGTGCTGGTGGCGGCGAGTCTGGCAGGTGATCTGAAAGAAGGCGTAGCAAAGAGCGCGGAGGCGATTGATTCAGGCGAGGCTGCGGCGACGCTGGAAAAGCTGCGGCGGTTTGGTGTAACGCACGCAGCGAAGCGGTAGCCGAACGAAAGAAAACAGCGCAGCCTTGCTTGAGGGCGCGAAGCTTGATCCATGATGAATGCGCAGGCAAACTCTTCGGCATTTCAGGTTGGCGCGAGTGATAATGTCGCGACATTGCTGGGTGAGGTTGCGCCAGGCGCGGAAGTGACTGTCGTAGGACCGGCGGGCAAGCGGGCGATCGCGGCGCGAGAAATGATCGCGCTCGGGCACAAGATCGCGCTGGCGCCGATGAACAAAGGCGAAGCGATCACCAAGTTCGGCGTGGTGATCGGCATTGCCACGCGGCGCATCGAACCGGGTGAGTGGGTGCATCTGCACAACTGCCGCAGCCAGCTTGACGAACGGTCGGGCTCGTTCGACGTGCAGACAGGTGCGCCGCCTGTCGCAAAACCAGGGTAGAGGCGTCCCGAAGGCGCTGCCGCTAAGTCGACGTGACCATCAGCGAGCGGCGACTTTGGTTGAAGCTGAACAGGGGGCAATAACCCTGGTCTTGCTGGAAAGGAATCGAGTATGCTTGACCGCGCCTGGCAAGGCTACCTACGCAACGACGGACGCAAGGGGATCCGCAATCACCTGCTGGTGGTCTACACGGTGGAGTGTGCGAGCTTTGTGGCGCAGGAAATCGGCAGGGGCGAGCCGGACGTGCATGTCATCGGCTTTCCCGGCTGCTACGACAACGACTACGCAATTCGCCTGATGCTGGCGCTGGCCACGCATCCCAACGTCGGCGGCGTGCTTTGTGTGGGCCTGGGATGCGAATACACGCAGCCGCACCGGATCGCGGAGGCTGTTCGCCAATCGGGGCGGCCGGCGGAATCGTTCTTCATCCAGGAGCATGGCGGCACGAGCTCGAGCGTGGCTCTGGGCAAGCAATTGATCGCTTCGCTTCGCCAGCGCGCCAGCGAGGACGCGGTGAGAACGCCGATGAGCTGGGCCGACCTGACCATCGGCGCGGAGTGCGGCGGATCGGACGGCACTTCGGGCCTGGCTGGCAATCCTGTTGTGGGCCGCGCTTTTGACAGCCTCGTCGAGTCGGGTGGTACGGCGATCTTTGAAGAAGTCGTGGAGATGATTGGCCTGCGCGACCTGATGGTTTCGCGCGCAGCGTCGCCCGCGGCTGCCGGGCAACTCGGCGCGACGTACGACAAAGCGTTCAACTATTGCAAAGCGGTGCGGCAATACTCGGTGGCGCCCGGCAACTTTGCCGGCGGGCTCACAACCATTGAAGAAAAGAGCATGGGAGCTTTTGCCAAGGGAGGCAGCAAGCCGATCGAGGGCGTGATTCGCGTGTCGGAGCAGCCGCCGCACGCCGGTTTGTGGCTGCTCGATTCGGTCCCTGACGAGCACTTCATGCAATTCGGCTACACCAATCCCAATGACACGGAAGGCATCATGGATCTGATTGCGGCGGGAGCGCAGATTGTGCTGTTCATTACCGGCCGCGGCAGCGTAATCGGCAGCCCGGTGTCGCCGCTGATCAAGATCACTGGCAATGAGCGGACCTACCGGAACATGACAGAAGACATGGACTTCAACGCGGGCCGGGTGCTGAGCGGCGAACTCACCATGGATCAGGCTGCAAACGAACTGACGGAGCTGATTGCCGATGTGGCGTCGGGCCAGATGAGCAAGCCGGAGCGGCTGGGCCATCGCGAGTTTTTCCTGATGTACAAGCACCAGGATGTGCCGTCGCTAGAAGCGGGATGCCGGATGTAACGGCGGGCGCGCGCAGTTTGACGAATCGAGTGGAAACGAAGAGAATAAAGAGATTACCTGCCTGAGTGGGCCTGTGGCGCAGCTGGGAGCGCGCTTCCATGGCATGGAAGAGGTCGTCGGTTCGATCCCGACCAGGTCCACCAATCCTTTCAATAATTTGGCCAGGGCGAGCGGTCACACGCAATCGTCTGCCGCATGTCCGAACGGCTGACGCGCCAGGGTGGTTGAGGTCTGATGCAGCTTGCCCACCGATGCCGCCGCTATTGCGGGTGGCACAGAAACGGCCTAAAGCGGAACCGCTGACCGCTACAGAATCATCTACCCTCCATCGAGCATCATGAGCTGCCGAAGAGAAGTGTCCAACGCACACATACGGCGTTTCGGCGAGGGACAGGCGATTCGGCTTCAGCGAGTCGAAATAAGTCCGAGTCGCCTGGCGCAGCGCCAGAGCAGACGGATCAGCAGGTTGGCCATGACTGCGAGCGCGGTTTCGCGCGCCTGGATTCGCAAGCGCCACTCCCTTTCAGCGGCAAGACGGCGCCGCTGGCGCTCGGAGACCTTGACGGAGATCATGCGGTCAGGGTCGGCCGTGCTGTCGATGGCTTCCCAGGCAGCCTGGAAACGAGGGTGAAAATGCTGGCGGACAACCGCTCGTAGTTGCTTTTGCTCATCGGTGAGCGGGTCGGCACCAGCGTGGCGGGCGATCGTTGGATTGGTGTTGATTTCCCAAACCTGCGGGCAGCCGTTGAGCAATCCGTAATCGATACGGCCGTAGTTGATTCGGGCCAGGGCAAAGGTCTCGCGCAGCCAATCGGCGTGGGGATCGGTGGAGAGGTATTCAAGTTCTTCGCGTACCGTGTCCGCGTCAATGAGCCGGCCATGCGATTTGGTGATCCAGTCGCGGTTGTGGGTTACGGTGTGCGGAAGGATCGTGTTGCCGACGATGAAAGCAGAGTATTTCCGGAAAACACCAGCGGTGTCCATCGTGTCGCAATACTCGACGACGATTAAGTCGCGCAGGCGAAATCCGCGAAGCACTTTCTCGGCGACTGCCCGGGCGAGCTCGGCGCGAGTATAAAGCAGACCGCTGATGTTGCCGAGGTGGTCCGAGTCGCGGCGCAGGAAAACGGGAAAGTGTTTGCAGCGGAGGAATTCAGCGGCGCGGTAGACCCGAAAGCGGTTGCGGTTTCGCTCGAAGCAGACCCTAAGAAGGGGAACCCGCAAAAGGACTTCCGAAGGGCGATTGAGGATTGTGAGTTGCGGATCTGCTTCGCGCAGGCAATCGCAGCAAATCCTGGCAATCCGTTTCTCGGTTGGGGAAAGTTGATCGATGGCCACGAATACATAAGTGCCAAGGGGCACTTGCTGGCGGGCTGCAATTTCATCGTAGGTGAGGATTCTCAGGCGGCTCCGCAAAGGGCTGCCGTGCTGCGCCAGATATTCCTCGATCTCCCAGGTTTCCTGTGCTGGAGCGACCACCACAATCATGAGAGAAGGCCTGTTACCGCCTAGTCACTCGCTGCGCATTATGGCGGTAAAGAATTCCGGTTGATCGAGTATATTAGCTCCGGGATCACCTGCGCTACTACGCAACGGCGGGACGTACCTATTTGGACAAGCGGCGTTTCCCGGGAGCGAGACATTCATGCGGGAATGGATCGACAAGCTGTTTGAGCATGAGGACATGGTGCGCATGGGCCACCATCAGCGGGCCGCGGACGGCAATCTCGGCCTGGGCTGGCTCTACTACGCGCTCGCGCGCGTCATCCGCCCGTCGCGCGCGGTCGTGATCGGTTCGTTCCGCGGGTTCGTTCCCCTGGTTCTGGGCAAGGCGCTGGCGGACAATGCGGAAGGTGGAGAGCTTTGGTTCATCGATCCGTCGCTGGTGGACGACTTCTGGAAGGATCCTGAGGCGGTCCAGCGACATTTCAGTGAGCGAGGGGTGAAGAACATCCGGCACTTTTTGATGACCACCCAACAATTTGCGGTGTCGGAGAGCTATCGCTTGCTGGGCGAAGTGGGCCTGGTGTTCATCGACGGCTATCATTCTGAAGAGCAAGCCCGATTCGACTATGCAACGTTTGAGAATCACCTGTCGCCCGAAGGGATCATTCTTCTTCACGACAGCGCGGTCGTGCGTACTTCCCGGATGTACGGGGACGACCGGGCCTATGAGCATCGCGTTAAGTGTTTCGTCGACGAACTGAAGAAAGACGCGCGGCTGCAGGTGTTCGACTTGCCGTTCGGCCGGGGAGTGACGATGGTGCGCAAATCAGGTGCGTAGAAGACCCTACGCCGAGCGAGCGGGAGCTGCAATGGCTTCAGCCATCTTCACGCCGGGCCTCGAAATAGCCGCGGACGTATTGTTCCGCTTCTGACTTCATGCCATTCCATCTCCAAGTCCCTCGGTCATCAAGCCAAATCTCTTTTCCGGGATCGAAGTTGCGGCTGCCCAGGAATTTGTGGCGTTGGGAGTAGCGGCGATTCTCGAGTTCGCCGTGCCAAAGGTGGAAGAGGCCTCCTTCGGCAAAGCCCACACTTCCCTGAACCACCTCGAAGTACGGTTGTGCCCAATTCATGTAGTGCCGGGCCCACCGCGGACCCATCTGCATGTAATCGATCGCGTCGCAGAAGCGGCCCAACATCGCGCAGGCGATGGCCCTGTTGCCGCTGCCCAGTACACAGGCGTCGTAGAAGCCGAATTGATCGAGAATCTCGCGCCGCGCGGCCCAAGCCAGTCCGCAGCTCGTTCGGGCATTCACGCGCATATCTCCTCGCAGGACTTCCGGCGGCGCAATGCCCTCAGACAGCGCATACAGCAGCCCATATCCCCGGGCTCGCCTGGAGCCGGCATCTCCAGGCATTCCGCCCCGGGGAACCTCATACACCTGGCTGAAGGGTTCGACGATCATGAATTTTCGCAGCAGATCGACGGTCTTACCGGTCCAATTACTGTCCTCGAAGACGACGTCACTATCGAGCCAGGCGATCAGGTGGCAATCCGTTGGAACCGAGCGCAGGGCGATGTTGAGGAGCCGCTCTTTCTGCCATAGCAGGTCTCCGGTTCCGATCTGCAGCAGGATGTCCGCATCGTTCTGGCGCAGCTGGAAACGGCCTTCGTGCGACCACTCCACGGTGACCAAAGGGAGGCTCAGGTTTTCCCGGAAAATTTGGTAATTTCTGAGCCTGCTCTCACAGCCAAGCGGATTGTAAAAGCAGGTGATGGCCCAAAGCTGTTGCGTTGCCATGAGCAACCTCGTCCCGACGCTTTTCCGAATAGAGTAGCGACTTGAAACAGCTGAAACCCCGTGCGTCGGGTCTCCATGTATCAGAACCGTTTAGAGGCAGGACTTCAATGCTTCTTTCGTGGAAGGATAGCCCTGAAAACGTTTTCGAAAAGGGGAAACGATGGATGGGTGCTCGCCCTCCGCTGCTGCCAGGTCTACCCTGGGGTAGCTGGGTCATTTCCAGGTCCTTTGATCGATGGACGCGCAAGTCGTTGAAAAAAATGGTTAGGGAGTGAGGATTTGAGCCTCCGACTCCCTGGTCCCGAACCAGTTTCAGCTAGATGTTGAAATCTGCTGAAATCGAGTGGAATTAACTAATTTTGATTGAATCTGTTAGCAATCATTGCCGGTCCGCGGCGGCGGATACTCGGCGGAACTCGACATAGTTGCTTTTGGCTCTCCTTCAATTCTGAAGCGAGTGTAGCCCCGTCTCACACGCCCCTCAATGGACGCTTCCGGTCATATTGCACCGGTTCGGCTGTATATTGTGGCTTCTCGTGATCCTCGGTTGTTGAGATCACAACGCATCATCAGTTGTGGATGTGTGAAAAGATGGCACTTACAAACAAGCAAACGCAACGGCATCACCAACCTATATCGGTTGTCAACTTTTCTGTTCCGTCAGCTCAGGGAATCGTCGAACGGCGGGAATACCCAGCGATTTGTCGCCGGCTAGAGCATTTTCAATTCCCTCAGACCGTGGGCAAGCCCGACTTTCTATCGTCTCTGCCAAGAGCGCCTCGATCCGCTTGACTTCGAGGCGCCGGAGTCTCGCAATACTGATCCACTGTTCCATCCGTTCGTTGTCCGCCGAAGACTCCGGAGACATTTCCATCCACCGATGCTCGTTCTCGCGCGCCACCCGGAGCGCAGACGTCAGTGCGTCGTGTCCTTCGATGGGTATTGTCATTGAGTATTTCCCCAGTTGCCGCGATGGGGCGCCGGCCCGTACCACCTTACTCTTCCGAATACGTCCCGGTCCAGCCTCTCCGGCCAATCAAACTTCGCACACTCGGCGCCAGCTTCGTGTCACGTTTGCACCCGTTGGGCAGGCAGCAAGGATACGGGTTCAGTCAATTCCCGGATTCTTTCCAACAGCTCCGCAGGGTGAACCGGTTTCGCGAGAAGCTCGAAATCATGGCTGTTCGCCCGGGCAGCTTCAAGCAGATAAGCGGTGCGCCACGCCGATTGTGACTCCTCGTGAGTGCGAATCACGCTGTCTCGCACGACATCTCATCTTTTTACTTGACATCGTTTGAGCATGGCCTTAATCTGCCAAAAATCAATCAAAAAAGAGCCGCACGTAAATTAGATCAAAATCAGAGGCTGTAGGGATCTTCATGCCCGGGGTCTTGTTGTCTGTCCTCAAGCAAGCGTGATCTTGCAAGATTCGTGTGCGCTCAGTAAGGACGAATTGCATGAAAGCCATTTTGCCCTTGGCTTCTGCACTGTTCGTGTGTGCAGTCCCTGCGTTGTGTGATCCCAGCATTGTTGTCAGCAGTCCTCAAGCGGGCGCGACGGTTGGCGTGTCCTTTGTTCTGGTGGCAACCGCCAGTCCCTGCTCAGGCCAGCCGCTTTCCGCCACAGGTTACTCGCTTGATTACGGGGCAACGACAATCGTGAACGCCGTTTCGATCAACACACTGGTGACGGCATCGACCGGCTCCCACACGCTTCACGTGAAATCGTGGGGAAACCAGGGATCAGCCTGTGACACCGATGTTCCGATCACCGTGTCGGCATCGCTTGTTCCTGCGCTGCTTACAAACGTAAGCGTGAGTCAGCCTAACCCTGGGGCCAAACTCGTATCGCCGTTCATGCTGATCGCCTCCGGCGCTCAGTGCGAGTCGCAGTCCATCGTGGCGTTTGGCTTCTCGATCGACACGAGCAGCGCGACCACTGTTGTCACGGGTGCATCCATCAATGCCTCAGTCTCCTCGACCGTTGGCGCTCACACGCTGCACGTCAAGTCCTGGGGTAATCAGGGAGCGGGTTGCGATACCGATATTGCGATCAAGGTCGTTCCCTCTCCGGTCTCCCAGCTTCCATCAACCGCCATCGCTGTGCATTCCATCCAGGCTCTTACCGGCTGGGAAGCCGCGATCGATACGGCCACAGGGGCGGGTGCTTCGACCTACGGAGTCAGCAGGTTTAGTTCTTCGCCCTCGCTGAGCGGAAAGAGCCGCGGGTTTGTGACCACGGCTACGAACTACGGCGGGGAACGCTATGACGTTCAGTTCGGCGCCGATACTTCGGCTTCCAATTTCCTTTACGACGGCTGGTTTTATCTCACTCCCTCGGCGACCAATATCGCCAACCTGGAGCTCGATCTAAATCAAGTAATGGCCAACGGCCGAACTGTGATCTTCGGGTTCCAGTGTGACGGCTGGACCGGAACCTGGGATTACACAGCCAATGCGGGAACGCCTGAGGTTTATGTAGATGCGTGGCTCCATTCAACTGCCCCCTGCAATACCCGCAACTGGACGCAGAATACCTGGCACCATGTGCAGATCAGCTATTCGCGCGACGACAATGGCAACGCCACCTACCATTCGGTGTGGCTCGATAACGTTGAGCAGGATCTGAACGTCACCGTGCCGGATGCCTTTGCCCTGGGATGGGGTTCAACACTGCTGACCAACTTCCAGGTGGACGGAGCGACCCTTGCCGAGTCAACCTCGACCGTATACATGGATAAATTGACGGTGTACCGCTGGTAGCCGAATCGTCGTGGTGCTGCGGTCTGCCTCGGTTATGATCCAAACCCTTTCACCGGTCCTTAGTGTGTACGCCGACATCACAAGCAAGCCGTGTTCCAGGGCGCACTGATTGGTCTCCCAGTCATCATCAGTGATTTCTCCCCAGTAACCAGGTGCGTGCCGGGCAAGGAAGGTGTCGGGTTCCTCCCCCGAGGCTCCCGCGAATGCCGCGATAGCCCCGATGGAGGCATAGATTTGGTCCAAAGGCAGCGTCACTGTATCCTGACGTGCTTCCGCGTCATTCTCGGCTCGCTGCGGTTGTCAGGTGCCTGCGTGTCGGCGGGCGATGGAGCAAACGGGGTCTTACATTTCTCCTTAGATATCTCGTCTATGATCCGAACGGCGCTCTAATCTTGAACGTCCCGGTTACGTTCGTTACGGACGGGAATATCCAGGCGCACGTAGATCAGCATTAAATCGATCGGCAATAAACTGCGTAAACATGGCGAGCGGCCCAGGCAACCTCGCCGGGCCGCCCGCTCCTCCCTCTCAAAACACCGCGCCCGGAATAGCGCCGGGTAGCCGGAGTCACATCGCAATAACATTCGTCGAAATCGAATGTGGGGGTGACTAACTGCAGGCGCACCTACTTCCATCATGGCCCGGGGTTGCAAAAAGCTGAAGAAACCGCGTTCGCCGCTGCGGATCGCGGCTGGAAAGAATGGTTCACATACGTTGCCCGCCTTCTAGGCGTATAACCGTCTTGAGAGAGCCTCCCTCTCTTCACGCGCAATCAGATGGTGAGGATTGAATTTATCGTTAGACGAGTCTGCATTTCGCCAGGTTTGACCGGTTTGTGCCTCTTTCTAGCTGCGGCATCCTTCGTGCATGCGCAGCCCACCCCCCAGTTTCCGCCGGTCCCATCGGGCGCGGGCCCGCTTCTTCGGTGAACGGCAATCTCGACAGAGCCCAAAAATGGGGTAACGTTTGGGCGGCGACTCCCGCGACGCGTACGAGCGTGAGCGACACGATCCATTCAAAGCACGGATGCGACGTAAATGGTAACCTCTATGACGCACTTGATCACCAAACCCCATCTTCCATGCAACTACCGGTATTCCATCACCTGACTTCATCGAAGCTGAATCGCAGCGGGTGCGTTTTGTTGGCCATCGTAGGATTGCTGGCTGGTCAGTGTGCCCTGCACGCGCAGAGGCAAACCTCTGCGGCCGCGACCGAGAGCGCGGGAGACCGCTCCTGCTCGATGCCCGGGCTTGCACCTAAATCGCACCAGTTGATCCAGGATGAAGACCTGTTGTCCGCCTATACCGCCCAAGCCTCGCGGGTGAAGAGTCTTGAGGCGACGGTGATGGCGCGGGCGAAAGCCGGGGCGGAATATAAGGCGCAGTCAGAGGGCTCGCGGCCTTCGCCGGTCATGATCGAATTCCACGCGCCTGCATTCCTGCGCATGACAGGAGTGATCCCGTTTTCTGCTCAACGCGTCTTCGATATGTCAAGTGACGGACGGGATTTCCGCTTGCTTATTCCCGACGGCAAGGTGATGCGATTCTTCGTGGGCCCGGTGGACGCCCCCGCGACTTCGTCGAATCCCCGCGAAAACCTGCGGCCGCAGCCCGTCATTGACGCATTGCATTGGCCTGCGGGAAAACTGCGAGGCGGCATTGGGAAAGGTCAAGCCAGCAAGAGGGGCATCCGCGAAATCACGCTGGATCTAGGGCCTTCAATTCATGCCATCGCTCGGACGGCCACCGTGCAATTCGATCTCGATCGCGGTGTCGTGACGCAGTTGACAATTGATGATGCCGCTGGGCGCAGCGTCACGCAGATCCAATATGGTGACTGGCAGGAAATTGCACGAGAGAGCGGCGGAACAGGCCTAACTTGTTTTCCCAAGCGGATTGTTGTTGTCCAGCCGGGCCAGGATCTGGAATTAGAGATGAAACTCATCTCGGTAACGCTCAATCCGCCCATCTCGCCTCAGAGGTTCCGCTTGATGCCTCCTGGAGGGATCTCGGTGACGCGTCTCAGTCCGCCATAACCGGTCAGGGACCACTGAGCTCCTAAAAGCTTATTTTCGATTGACGCTGCCGGTGGATCAAAGCTACGATTCACTTGATGTTCGGCGTCCTAATCGAGCGGGACGATTGCGCGCTCCCCTCCCTCCCGTTACTTCTTTTTTGCGCGAGAAACCGGCCCCAGCGAGAACGAAAGACTTTCATGCATCCGAACAGGGTGCTCCTCACAGAAATTGGGCCACTTCAATGCCCGATGATCCAGAAACTGGGAGGTTTTGATGAGAGCAGTTTGGATTCTCACTCTGCTGATTGCCGGGTGGCAGGCTCAGCCGATTGCTAACTTCGATTCAACGGATAGCCGGAACGCAAAAACGGCGTCCGGCATTACTGATGCGAACGCGATTCCCCATCAGCCCAAAACATTGAGATTGGGTCTAACCGCCTCTCGAAAGACCCAAGCCGAAACTGCGAAACCGGTCGAACAATTTCTGAACATGCCGCTGGACTTCGAGAGCAACCAGGGCCAGGCGCCGTCGGAATACGCATTCGTGGCTCACGGGCCCTCTTATACTCTCGGAATCTCTTCTACGGGATTGGCGCTCAGGCTCCTTCGCCCCGAAAGCAACACCCCCTCTGCCCAGGACCCAGCCATATTCCGTTCAGTCGATGCGAGCATTCTGGAATTACGGCTGGTGGGGGCAAACAGCGAATCTCAAGTCACTGGACTTGAAGCTCAGCCCGGGCGCAGCAATTACTTCATCGGGAACGACCCGTCAAAGTGGCGCACCGGTATCCCGCATTTCGGCCAGGTTAGAGTCGCCGCCACTTATCCAGGGATTGACGTTGTCTTTCACGGAAACCACCAGCAATTGGAATATGACTTTGACGTCGCACCGGGAGCCGATCCAAATCGGATTCGCCTGCAAGCGCAGGGAGCTCAATCTGTGACGATCGACGCAAATGGCAATGCGCTTTTGCACACGCCGGCGGGCGATGTGGAATTGAAGCATCCTGTCGCCTACCAGCAGATTGCTGGAGTGCAGCGCCTGGTCGAAAGCTCGTTCCGGGTCACGGACGGAGATCTCCTCGAATTCGAAGTTGGGCCCTATGATCGCGAATACGCACTGACAATCGATCCGGTACTGGATTACGCCATGTCTCTTGGCGGCGCAAATCTGAATTATGGTATCGGGATTGCGGTGGACGCAAGCGGCGACGCTTATGTGTCAGGTGCCACCTGCTCGGGAGATTTTCCCACCACACCGGGTAAGTTCCAGCAATTTCCCTCTCCGCCTTCGATGACTGCGTTCAACCGCTGTGACGCAAGCTTCGTGACCAAAATTGACCCGACTGGGTCAACGTTGCTTTATTCCGATTTAATTGGAGGTACTGACGCCTCCAGTGGTGCAGGTCATCTGGCAATTGACAGTTCCGGGAATGTCTATCTTTCCGGCGTAACGAACTCGACGGATTTTCCCACCGTTTCCAACTTTGGGCCGTCCAGTGCGACGAGCTGCCCGCTGGCCACACAGGGCCGGCTCTGTCTTGTCGGCTTTGTGCTCAAGTTGGACCCAACCGGGTCTACTTTGATCTTTTCGAGTCTGTTCGGCGGAAACGGGGGCACCGTCCCGGCTCAGATCAAGCTGAACCCCGTGACCGGCGATGTGGAGGTTCTTGGCGACACAGACTCAACCAATTTTCTTCCCGCGGCGACCACCCTTCAGACGAGTTATGCCGGTGGAACCTGCGCCAGCGGCATTCCTTGCGCTAACGCCTTTCTGCTCGGACTCAGTCCCACGACCGGCGCTTTGCGCTATGGAACATTCATCGGCGGGCAAGGAAATGACTTTGCTTCGGACCTTGCATTCGACTCGAACGGCAACATTTATGTCGCCGGCACCACGCAGCCGCCCCTTTCAAGCGCGCTGGGCCCCGTGACGCAAACCTATGCTCCCGCCGGCGGCGCAACGGCTGCAGGCGTAGAGATGTTCGTGGCCAAATTGAATTTGTCTGGAACTTCGCTCACGCCCGGCTATTTGACGATCATTCAAGGTGATGCCGATACGGGTCCGGCGGAAATTGTCGTCGACTCGTCAAATAGCCTTTATTTCACAGGAGCGAGCGCGGCGCAGCATCTGCCGGTGACCGCAGGCGCGTATCAGACCGTTAATAAAGCAACAGGCGCAAACGATTGCTTGTGGAGGGGGCAGATGACCCTGCTTCTGCCACATGCGTGCGGAACCGCCATTGTGGGAGGACTCAATTCTGCCGGCGCGCTCTCTTTCCTTACCTACATGGGCGGCAGCACATAAGATGTAGGTCAGGCAATCGGGATCGATTCCAATAAGAATCTGTGGATTGCCGGAGTCACTACTTCTACCGATTTTCCATTTGCTGCGGCGCACTATACCTTTCAGTCCGGATTTTTCAATTCCTTCCTTGCAGAAATGTCGAACAATGGCCAGCAGTTGCTGGATGCAACGCCGATTGCAGGAACCAATGGAGAGGTGGGCGACCTTCAAATCGACGGCAGCAACAATGTCTATGTGGTCGGATATGCCAACGAGGCTCCCTCTACTCCCGGAGCCTATCCGCCAAACCCGGGCGTTTTTATCCCCGCATTTGTGCAGAAATGGAGCGCCGGCCCTCCTCCATCCATCACAATTCCTCCTAACAGCATTGGGTTTCCATCGACCCCTTTGGGTAGCGCAAGCCAGCCGCAGACGATCACGGTGCAGAACACCGGAACAGTAGCGGTCCAACTCGGCATTCAGCTCAGCCCAGGCTACACGGAAACGTCGCCTTCAGATTTTCTGGAATCATCGAACTGTGGAACTTCGCTGGCCGCGAACAGCTCATGTACGATCACGATCACCTTTGCGCCGGGACCAGTGCCGGCAACCTGCCAGCCACCCTTTTGCGTCTCGACGCAACGTGGTGCGGAGCTTCTGATCTCCAATAACGCTATTCAGGGCGCGAAGCAAATTGAGCTGTCGGGGACGGCGGGCATTGGCCCTTCGGCCATTGTGTCGCCCAATCCCATCGTGTTTGCGGCGCAGACCGCGGGAACTTCCAGTGCTCCGTTCTACGTCTCAGCGGAAAACGGCGGAGACTCGGCTCTCTTGATCAGCAACATTGCTCTCACGGGCCCGAACGCATCCGACTTCCAGTTGACGCTCACCGGCGTTGGCGGCAACAATTGCAACGTCCCCTTGCAGCCGGGAAGCCTTTGTGATCTCGATGTCACGTTCAGCCCTCCAGCCTCGGCGACCGGCACGCGCGCGGCGACGCTCACGTTTACCGACGACGCGGCAGACAGCCCGCAATCGGTGAACATCACAGGAACCGTGGCCGCTTCCTATGCGCTCAACCTTTCGCCATTGACGGTGTCGCCGAACTTTCCTGTCGCCATCGGCACCAGCAGCTACGGAGTATTGTCGGTCGAGAATCCATCCACGACGAACACAGTTCAGGTCACGAGCCTCTCGATCTCCGGAACAAACGCCAGCGACTTCTCAGTGACTTCCGTCAGTTGCTCCATGGCCGGCTCCCTTCCCATGACCATTGCTCCGGGCGCCACGTGCTACGCCGACGTGACTTTCAATCCAGCGGCTGGTGCGAGCGGCTTGCGAACGGCTTCGATGACGGTCGGTACAACTCCGGTAATCTCCGGGCTGCCCACCCTCGCTCTGCAAGGCGATGCTGTGACGAATTCGCAGCCGGGCATGAGCTTCTTCGTCATTCCGAACCCGATGAACTTCGGAGGTCTCCAGGTTGGTGAAACCTCGAACAACGAGAGCGTCCTCTTCACGATCTACAACAACATCCCGATCCCCTGCGCAGGCGGCGTGTCGACGTGTGGAGCGCCGCTGATCATCAACTCGATCACACCGGGGCTGGCTGACTACACAGTCAGCGCCGAGGCACAATCCGGAGTATGCTCTCCCTTTCCAGCAACAATTCCTATCGGCGGCGACTGCACGTACGCGGTTGTCTTTTCGCCTTCGCAGTCCGGCACACGGAACGCAACTCTGACAATCCAGAGCAACGATCCGCAGGGAACCATGCAGCTTCCCGTCTATGGCAGCGGGTTGTCAGTGCCCCTGGGCGAATTTCTCGAGACCGCACTCAATTTTGGCAACTCCGCTATCGCTGACGCTAGTCCGCCCATGACGACAACTTTGCAGAATGCCGGGCAGACTGCTCTGAATATCACAGGGGTGACGGCCAGCGCAAACTTTGAGGTTTCAGCGAATAGTTGTACCGGATCGCTGGCGCCACAGGCGACATGCTCGGTTTCCGTCACCTTTACCCCGCCGACAGCCGGCTTTTTCAGCGGCACGTTGACCATTTCCGACAACGACCCTCTGGGCGGGCAGCAGGTGGTGAACTTGACCGGCACTGGGGCGACTGGACCGCAACTGCGAATCACGCCGCAGACTCTGAATTTCAGCAATCAGGTATTAGACACGGCGAGCCCGGCGCAGACAATCACCTTCACCAGCACGGGTGACTCCGCAGTGACCTTCCCATCTCAGCCGATCAATACCACGCCGGACTTCCTTCTCGAGAACAC
>Ga0116217_10001517_pt1 | contig 22372 bp, 23 predicted proteins | sample Sb_taG_6_FD_89697 | JGI IMG/M metagenome (GOLD analysis project Ga0116217, IMG submission 89697) | Peat soil microbial communities from Weissenstadt, Germany - Sb_50d_4_PS metaG | ecosystem: Environmental > Terrestrial > Soil > Wetlands > Peat | place: Germany: Weissenstadt | collected 2010-09-21 | reverse complement strand
GTACGGTCGACGCCGTCGATCGCGACGTCCGGGGCTCCGCCCGCTCCGTGGACGTCGTGGCCATGCTGAAGGAGCCGGGCAGTCGTCTCCTGCTCATCGATGACCGGGGCTACGCCGTGGCCAAGGACGACCGGATCGTGACCCTCGGTGCCCGTGACGAAGACGCGGCGACGGCGTTGCTCAAGACGGCGCTGTCCGAGATGGGTGAGGGCGCGCTCGTTCAAGTCGGGTGGCTCACGGCGAAGCAGCAATCGGCCATCCGCGCCCTCGTGGACTGTGGTGTCGAGCTTCACCCCATTGGCCCGATGATGGTGCGTGGGCTGCCTGGCCCCCCCGCGCCGTACATTCCGAGCGGTGGGTATGGCTGACAGGGACGAGCCCGGCTCGCGATCACGCCCTGTGCATCTGCCGGGCGGCGTTGGCCGTCTGACGTCAGAGGCCGGCGAGGGCGTGGAAGGCGACGGCGGCGGCCGTTGCGACGTTCAGCGAGTCGACCCCGTGTGCCATCGGGATGGGGACCACCACGTCGGCCGCCGCCAGTGCCGCATCCGTCAGGCCCGGCCCTTCTGCGCCGAGGAGCAGGGCCACACCGACGGGGTCGCCTGAACCGGACAACCGGGCCTTGAGCTCGGCGAGACCGACGGCAGGGACACCGCTGGCGGTGGCGAGACGCGGTGCCAACCCGGCGACGACGAAGCCGGCGGCCCGCACCGTGTGGAGCCCCGACGGCCACGGCATCAGCCGGGCGAATGGCATGTGCAGGACATGCCCGACGGACACCCGGATCGACCGGCGGTAGAGCGGGTCGGCGCACGTGGGGTCGAGGAGGATGCCGGCCGCCCCGAAGGCGGCGGCGTTGCGGAACAGGGCCCCGATGTTCTCATGGTCGTTGAGGCCCTCGAGGACAGCGATGAGCCGAGGAGCTCCTTGCGCAGAGGATGTTCCAACTGCGTCGGCCAGGAGCCGTCCGGCACCGGTGGGCGGCGGGCGGTTGGCCACCGCCACCACACCCCGGTGCAGGGCGAAGCCGACGGTGGCGGCCACCACGGTGCGAGACCCCACGAACACCGGCGCCCCTCGGGCTCGTGTGGCCGCCACCAGGTCGCGGGCCGCCTTCACCTGGCGATCGTCGACGAGCAGTGAACGCACCGTGTATTCGGACGTGAGGAGCCGTTCGACGGCGAGCCTCCCCTCGATCACGAAGACCGACTGATCGGAGTCCCGCCGGATCCGGCCGGCCGGGTCGTTGAGGTCCCGGAAGAGGTCGAGACGGGGGTCGTCGGGATCGTCCACCTCGACGAGTGGGCCCGGGGTGACGTCAGGCGGGTCCGGGGGCGCGTCCGACACCCCGCCAGCCTCGCGTAACGCACGCGGGGACCCCGCCGGGCAATCGCGGCTGGGGGTGGTCCCGGTCGTTCCGGCCAGTCGGGACCACCTAGGGCCGTACTCCTCCCGGCCTGTTCACTGACGGTGTCGCCCGGCCGATGCGGCCATGGGGGGCGGGTGTCGTCGAACCCCAGGGTCTGCCTATGCCGGGTCCTCCTGAGCCGCCATGACCCCGCAGTGGTCGGTCGACGCGCGCCGCCAGGGAGAATCCCGTCTCCCTCATCGTCGAGATCGCGACACGGCGATCGGGCGGTGCTCGAACCATGACCGCCACGCCCGGTAGCCACCGACCAGATCCGCCGGGTGCTTGAAGCCGAGGTCGGCCAGTGCCGCCGCCGCCGCCAGGCTCGATGCATAGCCTTCGGAGCAAACGATCACAACGGGCTGGTCCAGGTCTTGCACTTCGGCGAGGCGGTGCGACCCCGTCACGTCCAGGCGCCATTCGAGCACGTTGCGTTCCACCACAATGGCTCCCGGAAGTGATCCCTCGTCCTGGCGCTGGGCGGCGGGGCGGATGTCGATGACGATGCCTCCCGTGGCCATGACACCTTCGAGTTCGTAGGGCCCGACCCGGTGGATCCGTCGACGCGCCCGGATGACGAGGTCGTCTGTCGTCGTGCTCATGGGGTCACCTCGCCGAGCCGGTACCGAACGGTTCGGCCGGTCTCCAACCTGCCATCGGTGATCTCATAGAAGGTCATCGTCGTGAGGCGAGGGGCATAGACATGGACGCTCAGGGCCGGAGTGGTGCTCCGGTTGACGATGTCGTGTACATGCGCGCCGCAGAATGTAACGGACCTCCCTGGTGATAGCACGTTGGTGTCGATTTCGACCCGGCCGTCGGCGTGCTCAGCCACGACCGTCTCGACGAGTTCGCCTCTCGTCACCACCACCGCGCCTGAGGCGTCGCCGTGGTCATGCAGGTCGATGGCCCCTCCCGGGGGCCAGGCGATGACCCACGCCTCGAAATCCTCGGACGCAACCATGAGCTGCCAGCTGCGTCCGCTCTGCCGCTCCAGATCCGACCACCAATGGGCGCTGTGAGCGAGGCCCTCGGCGATGGCAAGGAGACTCCGTTCCCCGAGCTCGCCGGGATTGGCCGCTGGACGGCGAAGGTGGACCGTGCTGGCAGAAGCCACAGCCGGCGGCGTCGGCAGCACGGCTCGCTTGCCCTGGCCAGTAGCGACCAGCGACGTCATGCCAGCCGGGGGACGGCGGACCCCTCCCGCGGCTGGGGGCTGCGGCGGGAGGGGTCCGTGCGCGTCGCCATGGCCGACACCGTAGGGCCGAAAGACGACTTTGTCAATCGGATTTATAGGGAATGGCACCCAAACAACTGCTCCGCGGAGTGAACGGGTCCTCTGCACCCCGCACGCATAGACCTGGCATCGGTCTACTGAGTCCGCAAGATCTGTCCAACTGCCCGCTTGCGGGCCGAAGCCAGGGCCGGGATCACAGCCAACAGGTTGGCGCCGACGAACACGCCCAGCGCGAGTGCTGCGATCGCCCCGGCAGGGACGATGGGGACGGGTACGGCCCCGAGGTTCGTAGCAAATGCCTTCCAAATGAGCCGACCGACGACGATGCCAAGCGGAATACCGACGATGATGCCTACCAGGGCAACCGTCGCCGCCTGCCAGAACACTGTCGCGGCGATCTGGCCGTTGACGAAGCCCAATGCCTTCAACAATCCCATCTCGCGCCGGCGGCGGATCACGCTGACCACGAGCAGATGGAGGAGGGTTGCTGCGCCGAACACGGCCAGCACAAACCCGAGAAGGAGCGGGAAGTTCACGGCCTCCCCGAAGTTCACCAAGGAAGTAGGAATCGTCGGCCGCGTCGCAATGCCCTGGGAGATGTAGTGGGCGATATCAGCCTGACCCTTCGGGTTCGACGTTGTCCTCGCCAGAACGGCGAAATTCTGATTGGCGTCGAACGCATTCCGACACGCACCTTGTGTCGGACTGGGCGGGCACACCGCGTTCAAGTAGCCGGCCAGCGTGAACGCCGCCCCGGACCCCAGCCCCCCGAGCCCAGCGTCGCTGGGGAATGACGTCGTCCCCACGACGCGAAATGAAACGGTGCGCGTGCCGCCGGTCGGAACTTGCAAGGTCACGCGGACAGCCGACCCGACTTGGGCGCCAACCTGGTGCAGGGTCGTGGTGCCGAGAGCGATATCCCTGGCGGCGGCGGGGAGCCGACCACTTACCACCGACATGAGGAGTGGCCCTCGCACGGCTCTTCCGGCGAAGGCGAAGACGCTGACCCCGTTGATAGACACCTCGTCTCGGGCCGCGAGCATGATCCCGGCTATGGCATGGTCACGCTCGAGGCCGGCCAATTCGGAGGTGGGATTGCCTGCCCCTCCTCCCTGGTTGGAGAACGTCATCTGGTAGTCGCTGCCGTAGAGCGCGGGAGTGGCCGTCAGGTGCGACAGGCTGGCACCGAATACGGCCGTTGCGCACAGGGCCATGACTGCCAAGGCCGTGCCGAACAGGGCGGTACCCACCGGGATCGAGGCCGCACCGCGTCCCCGTTCCAGGGCGCGACGGACTCCGATGACGGCGCTCGGCGGTGCGCCGGTGGTGGCCACGCGGGCCACGACCGGCCAGGGGTGCGTTTCGGGTTCTCGCTCGTCACCCATTCGCACGCGAGAGGCACGCATGGCCGGCCATATTCCCAGGACGACCACCACGACCACCGTCACCAACGCACCGAGCAGGAGCACCAGAGGGTCGAAGGCGAGACCGGTGGAGGGTTCGGCCAGTCGAGCCTCGCCCACCGGAGCGAGGGGGGAGAGGGCATAGGCGACGACGAGTGCGCCCGCCCCACCGCCGAGTGCCACCACTAGATTCCGCGCCGTGCCGAGCATCACGACCTGGCGCTTGGGCAGGCCCAGGGCGGCCAGGGTGGGGTACTCCTCGCTCTCGACCACACTCTGGCGACCGAGCGCCTGGCCGACCACGGCCAAGCCGGCCAGTGCAGCCAGTGTGGCCAGCACCCACCATCCCACTGCCTGGGGGTGAATCGATGCAGCGACTGCGGCCGCAGACGCGTCTTGATTCGAGACATAGATGAGGTGGAGGCCGGCGGCGGCGGCGGCGAATCGGGGAAGATCCGCAGGTCCGTGCCGCAGCCGAACGAGATAGACCGCAGCGATCACCGTTCGTTGGTTCTCGGCACGTGCAAATGCCTGCGTGGTGAACAGGTCGTACTCAGGTGACTGCCCGGAAGGAAACTCCAGTTCGGCCGCTTCGATGCCCACGACGTGCAAGGAAACCGTCGGCCCCGACGGGGCAGCGTTGGCTCCGCTGGCCAGGGCCTGCAGTTGTGACGATGCATACAGCACGGTGTGGATCACCGAGCCGATGTGCACGCCATCGTCCTGTTGGAGGTTGAAGGATGCGAGCACGTCGTCGCGCGACGATTGGGCGGGCATCCGGCCGGCGACGAGCTTCACCACCCGGTTCAACGCCGTGGGCGACAGCTCGTTGATGTAGAAGTCCGACGAGTTGATGAGGTGCGTACAGTCACAGGTCGGTGGCCCACTGGCGGGGTTGCCGATCGCCGTGACCGAGGCGACCCCTGGCAACCGGGCCAGCTCCGGAACCGGTGTGTTGTTGTATATGTAGACGTCAAAGCCGTGGGCGGCGACGAAGCGTGGGAAGGCGGTGGCCGTTCGCCGCCCGGCGGCCGCGGCAGCCAGGACCAGCCCGCCCACCACGGCGATCAGGGCGACCAACATCAGCCAGGAACGCCACCGACGGCGAAACTCCGCGCCGAACACCAGCCAGACAGCGCCCAAGATGACCTCCTCACCCCAGTGTGATTGACGAGGACAAAGCAGCCAAGGAGGACAACCCGTGTTCCAGGCTCGTGGTAGCACCCGGACCCCGTGGCAACGCGATCGGACGCCCGAGCTGTCGCCCATCGGGCAGGGCGCGGTTCCTCACGGGAATATTCTGCGCCGCGGGCGGGAATCAGGTCTGAGTCTGAGCCACTTTCGCAGGGCCACGCAGCCGCGACTATGGACCCGTCGTGGTGAGCGGCAGCTCTCCAGTCGGAGAGGCGAAGAAGAGATGGGTGGGTCCCGGTGCGCCCGCTGCGAGGGAAAGATGCACGCCCTCGGGTACATTGCCGCCGAGCCAGGCCTCCAGTCCAGCTCGATCCGGAGTTGCCACCTCGATCCGGGAGATCCCGGTAACACCATTCGGATGGGCGACTTGGCTGCGGGCAGGGTGCAGGTGAGGGTCATCCCAGGCCATGAACGCACACCGCCAAGGTTCCATCCAGGCCATGTCCACACCGATCGCCCGCCAGCGCACCGTTTCACCGGTAGGTAGAGCACGGGACCGTCGCTCGACGGGCATTCCGACACGTCTCGCCGTCACCTCGATGTCCTCGGGCTCGACAGACCATCGAGCCAGACCAGGGCCGCGTGTGGACATCGCCGTCACGATCGGCCGACCCTGGGAGGATGCGGCCGCCTCACCCCCGTCGACGACCGCAAGGAGCTCCAGGTACTGATTTCCAAGAGGCACGATGAGGTTCGCCGTGCCTCGGCCCGGATGACGCCCGCCTTCCAGGACAACGAAACCGAGCGTCTCCATGTGTTGCCGAGCGACGACGAGGTCGTCAACGAGGACAATCGCCTGTACCAGTCGGTCGCCCACGGCCCGATTCTTACCGCCGTGAGCGCCAGGGGTAGAGACGCTCTAAGCGGCCCGGTCGAACATCGACGCCTGCGATCCCGCGCTCAGCCCTTGTCAACCTTCTTCAGCGCACCGTATCCACGCTCGATGGCCGCGGTGATGATGGCCTCGAAGTCCTTGTCCGTCAGCACGTGGGGGGTCCCCATGGAAGATGCTCGCCAGTACAGCTCGGCCAGCCATTCCAGAAGCTCGAGGCGGTGTATCGCCTGTTCCATGGTGGAGCCGTAGGCAACAGATCCATGGTTCTGCATCATGGCGGCGTTGCGTCCCTTCAGTGCTTCGATGACATGGTCGGCCAACTCCTGCGAGCCAAAAGTGGCATAGGGTGCCGTGCGGGGTGTGCCTCCCAATTCCAAACAGCTGTAGTGCAGTGCCGGTAGCTCGTCGTGACAACACGACAGCGCCGTGGACGCCATGGCATGAGCGTGCGTGATGGCAAGGGCATTCGTTGCGGCGTAGATTCCGGTGTGAAGCGGTACCTCCGATGTGGGGGCGAGGTCGCCGTCCACGACCTGCCCACCCAGGTCGATGACGGTGATCATCTCCGTCGTCACTGTCCCGAGGTCAGACCCTGTAGGAGTCACCGCGATCAGGTCTCCCTGCCGGGCGGAGATGTTACCCGCCGTGCCGATGACGAGTCCCTTCTCGGCCAGGTAGCGGCTCGCGCTCGCCACCGCTTCTCGTTCAGCTGCCAAGAGCAGTTCGCTCATCCTTCGTTCCTTTCGTCTTGCGTTTCAACGTTGCAAGGACTGCCCTGGCCTTTGCGTCCAGCGAGAGTGGGAGTGGGCCACGACGTCAGAGGCCCCGGCCCGGAGCACCCTCATGATGTCCCCGCCGTCCTGACGTGATGTGGTGCATCCTTTCCCACCTCCTCCGATGTGACGGGCAGTGTTCCACGTCGGGCTTGGGGGTGCCATTACGGTCCCTCGCCGTCGAGGGGTCGTGCCTCCGGTCGCGGCCCAGGCGCCAGATGCCAACCGTCGCCGTCACGGGCCCTGCACGCCCGGGGAGACTGCCTGCCCTCAGGAGTCGTGTGGAATGCACGTCACCTTGCTGGCGCACGCACCGAACTGAACGGGTCGGCGATCCTCTGTGGCTCAGCGACCCTCGAAGGCCGGGTCGCGGCCCTCGAGCATGGCGCGCACACCCTCGACGGCGTCGGCAGTCCCGGCCAACGCGGCCTGCTCGGCCAGCTCGTGGCGCATCGCCTCGCGTGCCGCGTCGGCAAGGCCGTGACGAAGCGTGGTCCTCGTGGCCGATACAGCCAGCGGAGCCCCCGTGGCGATCTGCTGCGCCATCTCGAGGGCCACGTCGACTTCGTCACCGTCAGGGACGACCCGCTGCGCGATGCCGATTCTCCCCGCCTCGGCGGCGACCACGCGTCTGCCGGTGAGCAGCATTTCCGCGGCTCGTCCGGGGCCGACCACGCGTGGCAGGGTCGTGCTCAGCGCGAATCCGGGGTGGATACCGAGTCGCACGAAGTTCGCCTGGAACCACCCGAGCTCGCCCACGACGCAGAGATCGCACGCCAGGGCCAGGCCGAGCCCGGCGCCGATCGCCGCGCCCTGTACGGCGGCCACCAGGGGTACCGGCGATTCGAAGACGCGCACCGCCTGCTCGTAGAAGGCGCCTGTCCGTGCCTCGAAGTCGCCGTGATCGGTGGGGTCGGGGGCGTCACCGGAACGGAAGTTCGCACCCGCGCAGAACGATCGACCCTCCGAGCACACCACCGCAGCGCGCGCCACGCCTCGCAACCCGTGGATGGCGTCGGCCAGCGCGCGCAGCACCGGCTCGGTGAGCAGGTTGTGCGGTGGCCGCCGCAAGGTGACGACGGCGACGTCCCGTTCCTGGTGCACCGAGACGTCCTGTGCGTCGCCGCCCTGGATGTCCTCGGGCGCGTCGGACATGGGTGTGGGTCTCCTCCCGGGATTGGCCGCGGTGCGCGAGGTCGGCGGCGCTATCCCCGGCCCCGCCGCCGGGCTCTGCGCCCCTTCAACATGGCGGACTCGGCGGCGGCGATGAGGTCGTCGAGGGTGTCGTGCTCGTGGAGGTCGGCGAAGCCCACACTCGCTGTCGAACCCGGTGCCTCCTCGGCCAGGATGACGGCGAACTCCTTGAAGCGAAGCTCGGCCGTCGAGATGTCCGAGCCCGGAAGCGAGAAGAGGAACTCGTCGCCTCCGAGGCGGGCGATCACGTCGTAGGACCGCAAGGTGGCCCGCAGCGCGGCCGTGACCTTGCGCAAGACCTCGTCCCCGGCGCGCGAGCCGCGGGCATCGTTGACCACCTTCATGCGGTCGACGTTGAGGTATCCGAGCACGAAGCGCTCGCCGCTGCGACGGCACCGGTCGATGTCGCGTCCGAGGGCGGCGAAGCCCGCTTGCCGGTTGAGCACCCCGGTGAGCTCGTCGCGGGTGACACGATCGGACTCGCGCCCGGCCTCGGGAGGCTCGTGGCGCAACGGCCCAGGGGACGCCACGGGCTCGCGGACGAGGTCGTGCCCCTCGCCGCGCCCCGGGTCGGGGGGAGCCGTGGTCAGCCGGGCGGGGTGGTCACCGGCGGGGCGCGACGGCCGGTGGGCAGCCAGTGGTGCGCCACCGCGGAGCCCCGGTGCGTCGGCCTTAGCCGGGGGTTCGCCCCGGGGCGCGTCGTCGGAGGACACCACGCCGCGCACGAGGTCCGCCCACAGGCTCACGATCTCGGTCACCTGGTCCGCGACCAGCTCCAACAAGGCGTCGCGCTCGGCCGGCTCGAGGTGGCGCAGTTGCGCGTGCAGCCGGGTGGCACCCTCGCTGAGCGCGGTGGCCACCTTGAGAAGCCGTTGCGCGGGGACCACGGGTGCGTCTTGAGGGGTCACGGTGGGAGTTCCTCGCTCACCCTGGATGGCTGAGAGCCGTCTGTGCCCGACGCGGTGATCGTCATCCAGGTCCTGCATGTCAACTCCCCCGTTTAGTCGTCACCGGCAGTGAACGCAAAACTACATTACTGTGACTTCTCCGCCCCGGATCCCGCTGGGGAACGGTCCTGGTGGGGCGATGCGAGCTCAGCACGCCCGGGCGCGTTCGAGGCACGGGTCGAGCGCATCGAACGCGGCTGGGACGTCTTCGGCGGACATGGCGAACAGGAAACCGCACACCGCGTCCGCGCCGGCCTCGGCGTACTGCTCGGTGATCGACGCGTCGAGCGGCTTGAAATACGGGCACACCGTCACGGTGATCTCCGAGCGGGATCGGCCCTGATCGGCCAACAAGGTCTCGAGGTGTGCCAGCGCGCCGGGGAGATCGGCCGGGGCGCGGTTGAAGGTGTGCCAGCCCTGCCCCACCCGGGCGGTCCGACGCATGGCGGCCTCGCTCTCGCCGCCGACGTGGATCGGGGGGTGGGGGTCCTGCAGAGGTTTCGGATGGAAGTTGCAGGGCGGGAGCGTGTAGTGGGTCCCGGAGAACGAGGACGGGTCGTCGCACCACAGGGCGCGCAGTACCTGCAGGTACTCGTCGGTGCGCTCCCCGCGCCGTTCCCATGGCACCTCGAGCGCCTCGAACTCCTCGCGCAGCCATCCCACGCCCACGCCGAGGTCGACGCGCCCCCCCGACAACCAGTCGACCGTCGCCACCTCCTTGGCGCTGTAGACGGGATTGCGCTGCGGCAACAGGCACATGGCCGTCCCCAGCCGCACCGTGCTCGTCACGGCAGCCAAGAAGGCCAGGGTGGTGAAGGGCTCGAGGAGGCCCGATCCCGGTGGCATGGGGATCTTCCCACCCTCGGCATACGGGTATCGAGACGCGTAGTCCTCGAAGGTGACGACGTGCTCGCCGACCCAGACGCCGTGGATGCCGCGCGCCTCGGCCTCGCGCCCCACCGCTTCGAGGTACTCGGGCGTGGCGAAGGGATTGGCGGCCGGGAGCCAGAGGTCGAAGTCCATGTCGCTCCTAGGTCGATGGCGGCGAGATGATCCAGAACACGGGGTGTTCGGGGGCGATGCGCCTCAGATCGTCGTCGGGGGAATCGTCCGAGACCCCGTCGAAGAACCTCCCCACCTCGAACTTCCAGCGCCGGAGATAGGCGCGCAACACCTCGGCCTTGTCGTCGTCGCCGAGCTCGTCAGCGCCGAACCGCTCGACGCGCCGGCCGACGACGAGCTCACCTTGGCGTGCCACGCGGAGATTGCGCACCCATTCGGTCTCGCCCCGCGGGGCGACCAGGTAGCGCCGGTCCTCGAGGGTGAGCACGTTCACCGGGGTGCTGCGCCACAGGCCTGACTTCCTGCCCTTCACCCGCAGCACCCGGGAGCCCCACACGCTCACCCCGAGGCGCGTCAGCCCGGCCACGGTGGAGTTGAAGAGCTTGTCGAGCGACGTCGGCGGGCGGTAGTGCGGCATCCCGCCATCATGGCAAGGAGCAAGCGCCTCGGCCATCCCGGCGGGGCCGGGGTCAGCGCATGTGGAGCCCGCCGTCGACCATGACGATCTCGCCCGTCACGTAGCGGGCGCCCACGAGGCCCAGGATCACGTGGGCGATGTCCTCGGGCGTGCCCGAGCGCTGCATGGGAGCGTGGGCGCGCACGAATTCCCGCACGAGGTCCCAGTCCGCAGTCCACGGCGTGTCCACGAGCCCGGGTGCGACGGCGTTGACCCGGATCTCGGGCCCCAGCACGTTGGCGAGAAGCTCGGTCATGTGGCTCACCGCCGCCTTGGAGGTGGCATAGGGGATCGAGCTTCCCCTGGTGGTGTGGCCCGCCACCGACGATACGTTGACCACCACCCCGTCGCCGCCGGCGCGCAGGTGCGGGACCGCCGCCACCGTCACCTGCCACGTGCCGATGACGTTCACGTCGAAGATGCGCCGCCACACCTCGGGCGTCGCCGCGTCGAGGTCGGGGTGGGGGATGACCTCGGTGGTGCCGGCGTTGTTGACGAGGATGTCGAGTCGTCCGTGGTCCTGCACCGCCTGGGCGATGAGGTCACGGGCCTGGTCGAGCTGGGCGATGTCGGCCTGGACGTAGCTGGCGCCGGGGAGCTCGGCGGCCAGGGCACGGCCGGCCTCTACCGACGTGGCCGAGTTGACCACCACGACGGCTCCCTCGGCCGCCAACGCCCGGGCCGTGGCGGCCCCGATGCCGCTCGACGACCCCGTCACGAGGGCGACCTTGCCCTGGAGGCTTCCCGGCATCGTGGCTCTCCTCGTCTCGGTGTTCCCGTGCCGGCCTGATCGCCGGTGGCGGCGTGGGTGTTCCTGTTCTCTTACCAGGGTTGTCGGTACGGTGGCGTCCCATGCGCCTCGTGAGCTTCGTGGAACCCGGCGAGCCCTCGGTCGTCCGGACCGGGGTGGTGGTCGACGCGGAGGTGGTCGACCTGACCGATCCTGCTGTGGCCCTTCCCGGGGACATGACCGATCTCCTCGTGTCCGGGATCGGCGCCCTGGAACGAGCCGCCGCCGCCGCCGGCTCGGGCGCCCGGCGACTGCCCCTCGACAGGGTGCAGCTGCACCCGCCGGTGCCGCATCCCGCCAAGGTGCTCGGGATCGGGCTCAACTACGCGGCGCACGTGGCCGAGACCGGCGCCACGCCTCCCGCCTACCAGGTGTGGTTCAACAAGCAGCGCACCTGCGTGATCGGCCCCGGCGACGCCATCGAGATCCCGCTGGTCTCGGCACAGGTGGACTACGAGGGCGAGCTGGCCATGGTCATCGGGCGGCGGTGTCGGCACGTCCCCGCCGCGCAGGCCGCCTCGGTCGTCGCCGGTTTCACGGTCGCCAACGACGTGACGGTGCGGGACTGGCAGTTCCGGACACCCACCTGGACGCTGGGGAAGTCCTTCGACACCCATGGTCCCACCGGGCCCTGGATCGTCACCAGCGACGAGATCGAAGACCCCCACGGCCTTCGCCTGAGGACGTGGGTGAACGGGGACCTGCGCCAGGACGCATCCACCGACGACATGATCTTCTCGTGTTGGGAGCAGATCGAGTACCTGTCCACGGTGTTCACCCTCGAGCCCGGTGACGTCATCTCGACGGGGACCCCGGCGGGCGTGGGGACCAGCTTCGACCCACCCCGGTGGCTCGTCGAGGGCGACGTCGTCCGGATCGAGATCGAGCGCATCGGCACACTCGAGAACCACGTTGTCGCCGAGCCCGCACCCTGAGCCCGATCCCCACTCCGACCACTTCGGCTCCCTGCGGGTGACGCGGAGCCTGGTCATCCGGGCCGACGAGCTCGAGTGGCGCTTCACGACGAGCGGCGGCCCCGGCGGGCAGCATGCCAACAAGGCGAGCACCCGGGCCGAGGTGTCCTTCGACGTGCTGTCCTCGAAGTCCTTGGGCCCGCGCCAGAGATCGCGGCTCCTCGAACGGCTCGGACCGACGGTGCGCGCCGCCGCGGGGGACGAGCGGTCCCAAATGCGCAACCGGGAACTGGCGCTCCAGAGGCTCCGGACACGCCTGGCCGAGGGGTTGCGGGTCGAGCGGGCCCGAGTGCCCACCGCACCCTCGGCGTCGGCCCGGGCCAGGCGCCTCACCGACAAGCGGCGCCGGTCGGCCCGCAAGCGCGACCGAGCCCGTCCCGTCGACGACGACGGCTGAGCTCATGTGGCCCTCCGAGGACCTCGAAGGGGAGGTGGCCGATCTCGACGGCCAGCGTGGGTCGGCGGTGCTCAGAAGATGTCGGGCCGCAACAACGCGTCGCTCCCGCCGTCGACGAAGAGCACTGACCCGTGGACGTACCCGTTGGCGGGGTCGAGGAGGAACCCGATGGCGGCCGCGATCTCGGCGGCGTTGGCCCGGCGCCCCATGGGCACGGGAAGGGCCTCGATGAGCGGTCCGAGCACAGGATCCTCGAGCCCGCCCGCCAGCAGCGGCGTGTCCACCGGGCCCGGAGCCACCGCGTTGAGCCTGACCCCGGCGCGCCCCCAGGGTCCGGCCCGCCGGCGCACGGCCCGGGTCAACGCGAGCTTGCTCGTGCCGTAGACGGTCGAGCCGTCGAGCCCCGCCGCGCACTCCGAGGCCTTGTCCTCCTGCCCGTCGAGGAGGAGCTGGAGCAGGTCGTCACGGGCGGGGGTGAGGCTGGCGGCGTTGGACGCCACCACCACCGCGGCGGGAACCTCTCCTGCGGACAACAGCGGCAGCAGGCCGTCGAGCACGTCCAGGGCGCCGAAGTAGTTGACGCGCGCGATCAATTCCGTGGGCTGGACCTGGGGCCCGAGGCCCGCGCAGACCACCAGGCCGTCGAGGCGCGAGCCGGACAGCTCGTCGACCGAGGACACCGCTGCGGACCTGCCGGCGGGCTCGGAGAGGTCGGCCATGACCGCGGCGTCGTGGACATCCACGCCGATGACGCGCGCTCCACTTCGCTCGAATCGCCGGCAGACCGCGGCGCCGATCCCCGAGGCCGAGCCGGTGACGGCGATCGTGCGCTTGTGGCGCGGTGCATGAGCCGCCTCACGTCGCGACGTCGCGTCCATGGCGGCACGTTGTAGCCGACGGGAGCGGGTCGGTGCCTGTCCGGGACCCGGCGTCGTTCAGGCGTGCGCCCGTCACCTGCGCCCCGGGGCGGTCAGGCCGGTGGCCGGCAGGGCCGGCAGGGCCGCGACGGCCTGGGGTCTGAGGTCCGGGGACTGCCCGTCGAGTGGTGGCGACCGATCAGGTCGAGCAGTCGCGACAGACCATCGTCGCCGTGTCGACGAGCTGCACCCGCTTCCGAACCAGGAAGCAGGATCGACACACGAACTCGTCGGACCCACACGGGGCGACGTCGACGAGGTCGACGGCGTCGGTCCGCATCTGCAGGAGCACGCCCCGCCCGGCCGCGGCGCCGCCCGCCTCCGGGTCTGCGTCCCGGGCTCCGTCGACGTCGACGAGGGCCATGCGCTCGAGCAGGACCAGGTCGAGGCTCTCCTCGAGGTCGTCGCCCCCGCCGTCCTCCTCGGTTTCCTCCTCTGCCTCCGATCCCGATCCGGACGGCGCCATGAACGTGCCCAAGTCGACGGGGACCTCGTCGTCGATGCCACCGTCGTCGCCGTGGACGAGGTCCTCCAGGGTCACCTCGAGGGTGTCCTCGTCTACGTCCTGCTCGAGGACGTCCTCGTTGTCGAGCTCCTCTTCGAGGATGGCGTCCTCGTCGAGCTCTCCGACAGCCAGCTCCTCGGGCGCTTCGAGGTCGAGCTCGCCCTCGGTGAAGTGGGCCTCGTCGGGCTCACGGTGCCTCTCGGCCAGTCTCATGGCCAGGGACCTCCCTTCCGAGTCCGCCGGGGCCGGTGGGGGTCCGGGCCGGGCCGCGATCGCGTGTTGGCATCAGCTTCGGGCCCCGGGAGCGACTGCGCAAGGCCTTTTCTTCCGCCCGCGACCTTGTTGTGCTCCGAGTTGTGCTTCCGACTGTGCCCCAGGGCGGGCCTGGTGGCCCGTCTTGACACCGTTTCATAGTAAATCTAGAAATACGGGCGATTTAATGGATAATGTCGAGGTGGCAGCCCGCCTCGGCCAGGGCACGTCGACAGAGAGGAGCGACTGGTGTCGCACAGCGGTCCCGGGATGGTGCACACGGTGAATCGGACCCGGTCGAGGTGGGCACGGTGGTGGCTGGCGGGCGTGGGCGTCGTGGCCGTGTCCGCCGTGCTCGTGGGCGCCCCGGGCCTCCCCGCCTCGGCCGCGACCCCGGCGCCGAACGGCTACTACGTCGCCACCGCCGCCGGCGGGGTCTTCGCGTTCGGTGGGGCCACCCTGTACGGGTCCCCGGCGGCTTCGGGGACGACCCTGGCGTCGGGGTTGGTGGGGATGGCACCGACCGGCGACGGCAAGGGCTATTGGCTCGTCGGCGCCGATGGGGGTGTCTTCACCTACGGTGACGCCGGGTACTTCGGGTCGGTCCCGGGAGACTCGGTGAAGCTCAAGACGCCGGTGGTCGGGGTGGTAGCCACGTCGGACTCCAAGGGCTACTGGCTCGTGGGCGCGGACGGCGGCGTGTTCGCCTTCGGCGACGCCGGGTACTTCGGGTCCCTTCCGGCCCTTCACGTCACGCCGGCGTCACCGGTCGTGGGGATCGCCGTCACCCACGACTCCAAGGGCTACTGGCTCGTGGGCGCGGACGGCGGCGTGTTCGCCTTCGGCGACGCCGGGTACTTCGGCAACGTGCCTTCGCTCCTCGGCTCGCCCGCCCCCGCGCCCGTGGTCGGGATCGCCACCACCCCCGACGGCGGGGGCTACTGGGTCGTCCAGAACGACGGGGCCGTGTCGCGCTTCGGCGACGCCGGCTTCTACGGATCCACCCTCACCACCGGCGTCGTACCCACCGCACCGGTGGTGGGCATCTCCGCCACGCCCGACGGCAAGGGCTACTGGCTCGTCGGCGGTGACGGCGGCGTGTTCACCTTCGGCGACGCCGGGTACTTCGGTTCGGTACCCGCCGAGCTGGCGGCGGGTGGTGTGACCCCGACGTCGCCGCTGTCGGTCGTCGCCCTGGCGGTCACCCCCTGAGCGGTCGACCGGCGCGGGAGCGGCCCCCCGCCTCGCGCCGGTCTCCGCCAGCCGCGGTCAGCCCACCTCGCCCGACACGTAGGCCCGCGTGCGGGGGTCGAGCGGGGCGTCGAAGATCTGTTGGGTCGGGCCGTACTCGACCAGCTCGCCGGTGGCCCGGTCCTCTCCCAGGAGGAAGAAGGCGGTGTAGTGCGACACCCGTGTGGCCTGGAACATGTTGTGGGTCACGAGGCCGATGGTGACGTCGGTGGCGAGATGGGCGATGAGCTCTTCGATCTTGGCCGTGGCGATGGGATCCAGCGACGAGCAGGGCTCGTCCATGAGCAGTACCTCGGGCTCGACGGCCAGCGCCCGCGCGATGCACAGCCGTTGTTGCTGGCCGCCCGACAGTTTCACGGCCGGAGAGTGCAACCGGTCCTTGACGAGGTCCCACAGCGCGGCGTGATGAAGGGCGGACTCGGCGGCCTCGCGCAGGACGCTCTTGGAGCGGACCCCGTTGAGGCGCAATCCGGCGACCACGTTGTCGAAGATGCTCATGGTCGGGAAGGGGTTGGGGCGCTGGAAGACCATGCCGACGCGGCTGCGGACCAGCTCGGCCCGGGTGTCGCGGGCGTAGATGTCGAGGTCGCCCACCATGACCTTTCCGGTGACCTTGCCACCTGTGTCGTCGTGGAGGCGGTTGACGGTGCGCAAGATGGTGGTCTTGCCGCACCCCGAGGGCCCCACGAGGGCGGTGACGCGGTTGCGGACGAGGTCGAGCGACACGTCGCGCACCACGCGGTGATGGCCGAAGGTGACGCTGACGTCGCGCAGCGAGACCGAGGCGGTGCCGGCGTGCGGGGTCACCGGGCTTGACGGTTCAGCCGGGCGGACACGACGCGGGCCACGACGCTCAGCACCAGGACCAGGACGAGCAGCACGAACGCCGATCCCCACGCGATGAGCTGGGAGGAGGGCTGAGCTGAGGTCCCGTCGGTGAAGATCGTCAGTGGCAACGCCTGCATCGGCTGCGTCGGGTTGGCCACGAGGAACCCGCTCCCGAAGATCGTGAACAACAGGGGGGCGGTCTCGCCCACGGCGCGCGACACCGCCAGGAGATTGCCGGTCACGAGGCCCGGGAGTGCGCCGCGCAGGACCACGGAGCGCACCACGCGCGAGCGCCGCACCCCGAGGGCGAGGCCCGCCTCCCACAGGTCGCGGGGCACGGATCGCATGGCGGCTTCGTTGGCGCGGATCACGATGGGCAGCATGAGCGTGGCCAGCGCGAAGCTCCCCACCAGCCCCGAGTAATGGTCGAAGGGATCGACGAAGACGGCGACGGCGAAGGCGCCCACCGCGATCGACGGCACGCCGGTGAGGACGTCGGCCGCGAACCGCAGCGCGCTGGCGATGCGCCCCGTGCGCTCGACGAGGAAGAGGGCGGCCATGATGCCCACCGGCACGGCCATGGCGACGGCCACGCCGACGATGATGACGGTCCCCACGATGGCGTTGGAGACCCCGCCTCCGGGTATGCCCGGCGGCGTGGGAATATGGGTGAGGAAGGTCCACGACAAGGCGTGGATGCCCCGGCTGGTGGTGTAGGCCACCAGGGCCACCAGGGGCGCCAGCGAGACGGCGACGGCGACGACGCACAGCACGATCGCCGCTCGCCCCAGTAGCCGGCGCCGGACCAGGGATCGGCGGGCCGACTCCCGCACGAGGTCGCGTCGCGCCCCGATGGCACCGGCGGCGTCGGGATCGATGGCGTAGACGGTGCTGCTCACGTCGTGGCCCCCACCACTCGCGACCGGGCCCGCATCAGGAGCTGACCCCCGACGTTGACGAGGGCGGAGAGGACGAGGAGCACCACCACCAGGCCGATGACCGAAGCGCGGTCCAGCCCGGGACTGGCCTCCCCGAAGTTGTTGATGATGGCGGACCCGAGCGTGGCCCCCGGGGACAGCAGCGAATGGGGGAGCGCGTAGTTGTTGCCGATCACCATCGCCACCGCGATGGTCTCGCCCATGGCTCGGCCGATGCCCAGCGTCACCGCCGCCTCGATCCCGGTACGGGCGCCGGGCACCACCGCGGTCGTCACCACCTGCCAGCGGGTGGCGCCGAGCGCGCGCGCCGCCTCGCGGTCCTCGACCGCTACTGCTGACATCGAGGTGCGCGACAGCGCCACGATGGTGGGCAGGATCATCACCGCCAGCACCGTCCCGGCCAGGAACATGCTGGGCCCCAGGGCCGGGCCGTGGAAGAACCACTCCAAGACGGGGATCTTCTTCATGAAGGGTTCGACGTGGCGGGTGAAGATCGGCTGCAGCACCAGGAGGCCCCACAACCCGACCACGATGCTCGGCACCGCGGCGATGAGGTCGATGGCGACGGATAGCGGTGTGGCCAGCCATCGCGGGGCGAACTCCGAGAGGAAGGCGGCGGTGCCCACCCCGATCGGCACCGCCAGGATGATGGCCACCGCGGTGGTGATGAGCGTGCCGAGGATGAACACGCCTGTCGGGTAGATGTCCTTGGCGGCGTTGTAGGTCCCCGACCAGAAGAAGCTCAGCCCCGAGTGGGCGAAGGCCTGGCTCGACGACGCCAACAGGCTCACCACCAGTGCCACCACGATGGCGGCGAAGAGCACGGCGCCGGACCAGCGCACCACGGTGTAGGCGCGACCCCCGGGCCGGGCAGATCGCCGTTGCAGGGCCTCCTTCACCCCTCCGACCGGTGTCAGTCTCGGAGGCGGGACCTCCTCGAGCAGTGTGGGAGCCACGGGTCGCCCGAGCGCGTCTAGGAGCCGGCGATCAGGAGAACAGGGGCTTGCCCGCCGAGTTCTCGAGCCCCAGCAGCGTCTGGTGTGCCAGGGAGACGACGTTGGCCGGCAGGGGCGAGTACCCGAGGGCGGCCGCCTGCTGTTGGCCGGTGGTGGTGACCCAGTCCAGGAGCTTGCCCAGCACGACGCCGAGGGTGGTGTTCGACTGCTTCTGGTAGACGAGCGTCCAGCTGAAGTTGGCGAGCGGGTACGTGCCGGCTCCGGGGCCGTTCACGATGTTGAAGTTGGACGCGCTCAGGCCCGAGGCCTGGGCCCCCGCCGCGGCGATGCTCGACTGCGACGGGGTCACGAAGCTCCCCGCCTGGTTCTTGAGCGCGGCGTTGGTGAAGCTCGCCTGCAGCGCGTAGGCGTACTCGACGTAGCCGATGGCCCCGGGGGTCTGCTGGATGTAGCCCGCCACTCCGGTGTTGAGCTGCTCGCCCACACCCACCGTGGTGATCGGCCACTTCGTCGAGGGGGTGGTCCCGGCCTTGGAGCTCGTCCACGCCGAGCCGCCGGTGTCGATGAGGTACTGGTCGAGGTCATATCCCGGGCCCGAGGAGTCGGCGCGGTGCACGGGCACGATGGTCGTGCTGGGCAGGTTCACGCCCGGATTGAGGGCGGCGATGGCGGGGTTGTTCCACGTCTTGATGGTGCCCAGGAAGATGCCCGCCAAGGTGGGTCCGTCGAGTTTCAGGCCACCGTTGACGCCGGGCAGGTTGTAGCTCAGGGCCACGCCGCCGAGGTCGACGGGAACCTGCAGGATGTTCCCGCTCGTCCCGGTTGCCGGGGCCGGGATGGGGATCTCCGAGTCACCGAAGTTCACCGTGCCCTGCTCGATGTCGGAGACCCCGACGCTGCTGCCGGCCGGGGAGTAGTTGACGCTGACGCCGTGGTTGGCCTGGTTGTAGTAGTAGAAGACGCGGGTGAAGAAGGGCTGGATCGAGTTCGCCCCGGCCCCGTTGACCTGCAACGACGGCGACTTCGTGTCACACGTGGTGCTCAGGGCACCACCCGAGCTCGAGCAGGCGGTGCTGCTCGTCGTGGCCGCCGGGGTGGGGGTGTGGACCACGGGTTTGGCCGCCGTGGTGGTGGTGCCGGGCGCCGCGCTCGCCGTCGTGGTGGAGGTGATCGTCGGGACCGTTGTCGCCGTGGTCGTCGTCGTGCTGTTCGCCTTCTTCTTGGCCGCGGCCGGTGTGGACGAGCCGCATGCCGCGGCCACCAGCGCCACGGCGGCCAGGGACAGCGCCAGCGCCGACACCGCGGGCAGGGGGCGGCGCCGGGTGTCGGGACCGCTCCGAAGGTCTCGGGCTCGACGAACCGCACCTCGCTGCACGGGCTCTCCTCTCCTGGCGGCGAGGAACGCTCTCTCGCCCACTACTCCAAGTGAATATATCGATTACATAGGAATACTATGGCCACCTCCTCGGGTCGTCCAGCCCCCGGTCCCGGCCTGGTGAGGGTGGGCGGGCGGCGGGCGAGGGGCGGGGTGAGATCACGGGTGGGCGTCGGGGCGTGCGGACGGGCAGAATCCGGTCCGTGCACATACCGGCCAAGGTTGACTACGGCATGCGGGCCCTGTTGGCGCTCGCCGATCGCGGGGAGCCGGCCACGGCCGAGTCCCTGGCCGAGGCCCAGGGGCTGCCGGCGCGCTTTCTCGGGGCGATCCTCATCGAGCTGCGCCGGGCCGGCATCGTCTCGAGCCAGCGGGGCTCCGAAGGTGGCTACCGCCTGGCCCGCCCGGCCAAGGACGTGAGCGTCGCCGACGTCATGCGCGCCTTGGACGGTCCCTTGGCCGAGGTGCGGGGACTACGCCCCGAAGCCGCCCACTACGAGGGGGCCGCCGAACACCTCCAAGACGTCTGGGTGGCGGTGCGGGCCAGCCTGCGCAACGTGCTCGAGCGGGTCAGCCTCGAAGACGTGGTGGCGGGCCGCCTGCCCCGCACCGTCGCCAGATTGACCGAGGACCCCGACGCCTGGTCGCCGCGCCGCTGACGGCGCGGATCAGGCCGGCTCGGCCCGGGGCCGTCGCCGGCGTGCCTGCGAGGCGCCGGTCTGGGCCCAGGTCTCGTCGAGGAATTCGGCGATCTCGCTCGTGAGCCTGTCAGGGGCGACGCGCAGCTCGAAGATGGAGCGGGCCTCGACGAGCCGCGCATGGCGCAGCTGGCGCGTGAGGTGGTCGGCGTCGGTGAAGGGGTGGATGAAGTCGATCTTGTGCCCGATGACGAGGGTGGGCGCCTCGATGGCGTGGCGCGCCTCGTAGGTCGGGGTGATAGGCCCCACGAGCATGCCGTGGAGCACCGCCGCGATCTCCTCGGGCTCGGCCGTGATCATGGTGACGACGCTGTCGAGGGGAGCCACGGTCGTCTTCGGCACCCGGCGCGCCAGGGCGGCCACGACCCGGACGAGCGGGGTCGCATAGTGGACCCCGAGGAGCATGGGCAGGAACACCAACGCCGCGCCCGGCACGGCCCACTCCAGCACGGGCATCTCGACCAGCAGTCCCCGCACGCGGTCGGGTGCCTGGACCGCCACCTGGAGGCTGACGTTGGCCCCCAGTGACACGCCGCCCACGACGGCCTGGTCGATCCCGAGCTCGTCGAGGAGGGCCACCACGAAGCGGGCGTAGGAGTCCATACGGTGTACCGAGGCGTGGCGCGGCTTGTCGGACTTCCCGTGCCCGGGCAGGTCGAGGAGGATCACCTGGAACCCCCGCTCGGCCAGGTCGGCGGCCAGGCGGCGGCTGAGCTGGTTGTCGAGCAGCAGTGCGTGCAGGAACACGAGCACCCTGTCTCCCTGTCCGTGGCGCTCGTAGTGCAGGCGCAACCCCTCGACCTCGAAGCTCGCCTCGTCGAAGGAGCGGCGCTCGAAGAGCCTGGTCACGAAGGAGATGGGCGCAACGCTGGCCAAGGCGGGTGTCCGGCCCCCCGGATCGGCCGGGGACGGGCCGTCCGCCGAACCGGGACCCGAGCCGTCGTCGCCCGACCTGTGCTTCGACCCGGCGCGCGCACCGGTTCGAGAAGGATTGGAAGTGCCGACCCCGGCCCCCACGGACGCCACAAGGTCGACGATACCCGGGCGGCCTTCCGAAGCGCATCCCCTCCGGCGATCACCGGACCGCCGGAGGGGATGCCGCGCCTGGTTCAGATGAGTCGGAGCCGACGCGAGCAGGCCGGCCACTGGCCCCAGCCGCTTCGGGCCTGGAGCTTCTGGGCCGCCTGGTCCTGCACGGCCGGCGTTGCATTGGACGGGAGCCCCGGGAAGCCCAGCCCGCGCCAGGTGGACAGGATGAATTGATAGGCGCCGTAGTAGCCGTTGCCGGTGTTGTCCGAGTAATTGCCACCGGACTCGCACTGGCGCAGCTCGGCCCACACGCCGCCGATGGGCGCACCGCTCGCCGGCTGGGTCGCCGGCGCCACGGGCGTGGTGACGGGGTGCGGTGCCACCACGGGCACGTTGTGCACCGGCACGGCGTGCACCGTTGCAATCGGCGCCTTCGGGGTCGGCCCCGGTGGTGTCGGCGTCGGCTGGGGCGGGGGAGTGTGCGCGCTCTGGTACGCCATCCAGGCGTAGAGCATCGTCACGTACCTGGTCCCCGCCGGCCGCAACAGGCCGATGTCGGACCCCTCGGCTGAGGCAGGGGCTGTCTGGGGCTGATGGATCGTCGCTGCCGAGGCCAGCTGCGCACGGGTGCGACCGAACTCGGCCCCCGCCGGCCGCAGGAGGCCGACGGGGGACTCGCCGAAGACGGCGAGGGACGTATGGGTCGGGTCGACGGGCAATGCCGCCGACGCCAGTTGGATGCCGCCGGTGCCACTCACGTGGGTACCGGCGACCTGACGATGGTGATGGTGATGATGAGGAGAACTCGGCCGTTGATGAAGAAAACTCGTGCCGAGCAGCACGGCGATGACAACGCCAAAGAGTCGGTGGTTCCGCATCTTGTGCCTCCTTGAAGTTCACGGGATCCCCGTAGGGCTCCAGGTGGGCTTGGGAATGCGGGTGCCCGTCGTCT
>Ga0116217_10001514_pt1 | contig 22377 bp, 19 predicted proteins | sample Sb_taG_6_FD_89697 | JGI IMG/M metagenome (GOLD analysis project Ga0116217, IMG submission 89697) | Peat soil microbial communities from Weissenstadt, Germany - Sb_50d_4_PS metaG | ecosystem: Environmental > Terrestrial > Soil > Wetlands > Peat | place: Germany: Weissenstadt | collected 2010-09-21 | reverse complement strand
TGGCGGCCCTAAGTTCTTCCCGGATACGCTCGAAAATCAGAACGTTCGAATCCACACCCATGCCGATTGTCAAAATCACGCCCGCGATGCCCGGCAGCGTGAGCACCGCGCCAAAATACCCGAGCGCCGCCAGCAAGATCACCAAGTTCAGCAGCAGCGCCACCACGGCGTTCACACCGGACAGCCGGTAGTACATCACCATGAAGAGAAGCACCACAATCAAGCTCACCACGGAAGCCTGCACGCCGTGGCGAATCGAGTCCGCGCCGAGCGAAGGGCCGACCGTCCGCTCTTCGAGATACTTGATGGACGCCGGCAGCGCGCCGGCGTTGAGTTCGAGCGCGAGATCGTTCGCCCGCTGCTCGCCGAACTGGCCCGTAATCCGGCCGGAATCTTCAATGCGATTCTCGATGGTGGCGGCGATGATGACCTTGTGATCGAGAATGGTCGCCATCTGATGCCCGACGTTTTGCTGTGTGAACGGTCCGAATCGCCGCGCCGCGTCCGTCGAAAGCGTGAAGGCAACTTCGAAATAGCCGGGGTTGTCCGTGCTGGGCAAGGCGGTGGCGTGGCGGAGATCGCGTCCCGTGACAATCGGCACTCGGTCCACCACATACCAGGACTCAGCGCTCGGCTGGCCAGGCGTCGAGGTGCCTGATTCGCCGGGGACGAGCTCGCTTCCCGGCGGGAGAACGCCGCCCAAAGCCGCCATGGCTTCCGCCTGAGAAGGATAGGCGGTATCCCCTTCCACTTTCGTCAGCTCGAGTTGCCCGCCCGCCTGGATGACGTCTTTGGCATGGTTCGGATCGCTCTCGCCCGGCAGCTCGACGATGATTTCGTTATCTCCGCGACCGTACGGCGCGACGGTTGGTTCTGTCAATCCGAGGGCGTCGATCCTCTTGTTAATCGTCTCCACGGACTGATCCATTGTCTGTTGATCGATGACCGCAATCGCGCTGGGCCTCATCGTCAAAGCGTATCCGGAGGCCTCGTTCGGCGCGGGCGCGATGTCCCAATCCGTAAAATTCTCGCTGGCGACATCGCGAAAGGCGCCCGCCTGATCCGGCGGCAGATTGTGAACCAGAATCTGTGTGTCATTCAGCTTGGTGATGCTGTCGGGATGAATTCCCTTGTCGCTAAGATCCGACTTCAGGTGGTCCTGAACTTGATCGGTCTCCAGACTTACAGCCTCTTGCGTTTGTACCTGAAGAATCAGGTGGGTGCCGCCTTGCAGGTCCAGGCCGAGCTTGATGCGGTCGGCAAAATTCTGTTTTATGGCGGTCCAGGAGGTGGGCGCGCCGATGATCCCGTATAGAGAGATCAGGACCACAAACACAATCGAGACCGCTTTCCATTTGAGATTCGAGGTCATGGCTGGATAAATTCCGGCGCCGCAAACAGGGTTGCGCCAAAGGTCTTACTCCTCCTTTCTCTCCTCGGGCTGGAGTCCCGCAACCGCCGACCGCGCAACCTTGATCTTCACCTGGTCGGCGATTCGAAGCTGAACCGTATCGTTATCGATGCCGACGATCGTCCCGTACATTCCGCCATTGGTAAGGACTTTGTCGCCGGTCTTCAGCGCGTTCAACATCGCCTGGGTCTTCTTCTGTCTGCGCTGCGCCGGCAAAATCAGCAGCACATAGAAGATGACCATGATGATGAGCAAAGGCGCGAAGGTGAGAATGCCGCCCGACGCCTGGCCTTGCGCCCACAGCCAGTCGTGCGCTGGAAGAAACATCGTTGCCATTGGAATTCGACCTACCCTCGCTCCGCGCGGAGACTCGCGGTTCACCGCCAGCGGGACTGCCGTCCCGCCCACACACGGGACACCACCAACTGCAAACCGGGTCAAGATGGAAATCCGCCGCCGACAAACCGCTCGGCTGATTAAATCCATACCGAGAGTTTCAGGATTGACCCGCTTCGAGACGCGCCTGAAGCTCTGAGGAGTATCCAGCCAGCTCCCCAAACGCAATAGACTTGCGAATTTTGCCCATGATGTCAAGGTAAAAGTGGAGATTGTGGTGGGTGTTCAAGACTGCACCGAGAATTTCGTTGGCAAGAAATAAATGACGCAAGTAGGCGCGCGTATATCGCTGGCAGACTGCGCACGAACATTGCTCGTCCACCGGCCGCTGGTCTTCCGCGTAGCGGACGCTCTTGATGTTGACCCGGCCCTGGCTGGTGAAAAGGCAGCCGTTGCGAGCGTTGCGCGTCGGCAGAACGCAATCCATCATGTCGATCCCGCAGCGAACGTAATCCACAATTTGTTCCGGCAGGCCCACCCCCATGAGATAGCGCGGACGCTCGGCCGGAAGTTCGGCCGTGGCCGCGGACGTCAGCTCGCACGTCAGCGGGTGCGGCTCGCCCACCGCGAGGCCTCCTACCGCATAGCCCGGAAAATCCAGTTCGACCAGTTGCCGCGCGCTTTCGCGCCGCAAATCGGCGAACCCACCCCCTTGCACGATTCCAAAAAGCGCCTGGCCCGGGTTTGTGCCGCCCGCATTTCCCCGGACGTAGTCCCGGCAGCGCCGCGCCCACGCCGTAGTCCTCACCGATGCGGCACGCGTGCGCTCGCGATCGGCCGGAAACTCGATGCATTCGTCGAGCACCATCGCGATGTCGGAGCCAAGCGCTTGCTGAATCTCCATCGACTTTTCCGGTGTGAGTAGGTGCTCGGAGCCATCGAGATGCGAGCGAAACAACACGCCGTCGTCGCTCACCTTGCGGATCTTCGCCAAACTGAAAACTTGAAAGCCGCCGGAATCCGTGAGGATGGCCCTCGGCCACGACATGAAGCGGTGCAGTCCGCCCAGCCGGCCGATCAATTCGTGCCCCGGACGCAAATAAAGATGGTAGGTATTGCCCAGCAGAATCTGAACGCCCAGCTCTTCGAGCGTGTGCTGCGTAAGGCCTTTCACCGTGGCCGCCGTTCCCACCGGCATGAACGCGGGCGTATCGATCACGCCGTGCGGCGTCGTCAACCGGCCCAGGCGCGCACCGCTCGGATCGGTCTTGAGCACCTCGAAGCCAAATTCCATGTGCGTGAGTTTAGCAGAGGAAGAATTCTTTTGACGGCGCCCGTTCTTACGTCAAAGCCCAGATGACTTTGCCGAGCACCCACCCGCCCCACAATCCGAACACGATGCAGAAGGCCCGGGCGCGCGTCACTTTGCGCGGGTTCGCCGCGGCGAAGCCGATCGACACTAGGACCAGCATCCAGAGGAAGAATATCTCGATCGAGCTTCCGATCGACTGCAGCCACTCCGGCGCGTCGCTCGGCAAGAACGCGTAAACGCTGGACGCCAGCGGGTGCTCCGGATCGATCGTGCTGGGATCTTTCACCACGAGGACGATAATCGCGAGAATGTTGCTCACCAGCAAAGGCATCATGGCGTGCGCCACGATTCCAGCGGACTGCTCGAAGTTCAATCTCGCATTCGCGAGAAGATTGAACGCCCCGAGATAGAGCGTGGCAAAGAACAGCAGCGTCACCGGCATCCCGATGGGGGCGAGGGCGTAACACCAGAGCCGCGCGTATTTCGCGCCCGCTTCGATCCGCTGCTGCCGCTGTTCGGGAGAAAGCTGCGCCGCGGCGGGAGACGCGTCCATCCTCGCGCTCAAGTACTCTTCCCAATTCACGCGCTGCGCCAGCGCGATTCCGAGGCCGATGCTGACGAGAACCAGTAGCGTCAACGGAAGCAGCCAGCTCGGCCGCCGCGCGATGTCGGTGAACGTTTCTGCCGGATTGAAGAAGACGCCCGCACTTCTGCCGACCTGCGAAACAGGGGACGGCGATTCAGCGGGGGGATTCGGAATCGTCGCCATCGAATCGCGCCCGCCCATCTAGCTAATCATGCTGATCGCGGCGACTACCGCCACCTTCAAGATCACGTAGAAGCTCCAAACCGCAAACACCGTCCCGAACGCTTTGCCAAACGAAAGTTTCTTCGGATTCGTCGCGCTGAATCCGATTCCGAGCAGAACCATATTCCAGATCGCGAAAATGTCGATGGAACTCAATAGAGCAACGAGCCACTTCGGCGCGTCGCTGGAAAGAAATGCCCCGGGATTGGATGTCACCGGATTCTGCAAGTCCACGTTGGCCGGATCTTTCAAGAAGATGATTAGGACGATCAACAATCCTTGCACCAGCCACGGCAAACCCGCGTAAGCGACAATCCCCAGCGACGTCTTGAAATCGGTCTTGGTCGATCCGGTTACAGTGAACGCGCCCAAGAGCACGCCCGCAACGGCCAGCGCACTGGTGAAGGGAACAATGACGCCTTCCACGTAGCCGAAAATCGGAGCGACTTTCACTTGTGTCTTGATCAAATTCTCCCGGGCCTCGGGCGTCATGTTCTGGATGCGCGAACTGCTTGCGTCCTGCTTCTCCATAAAGCTTTCCCAGCCGCCGCGGTAACTAAACGCCCCAACCGTCCCGATGAAAGCGACGCAGCCCAGAATCACTGGAAGAATCCAGGTGGGCCGGCGGGCGATGGATTCAAACGTGGGCTTGGGATTGAAGAGCGCGCCGAAGAGCCGCGCGACCGAGTTTTGCTCCGCTGGAGGCTCCGTCGTGGGTGTGCTGGGGCTGCTGGACATAGGTGGATTCCTCCTGGTAGCGATGAGTCGGGCGCGATTCTAGTCTCTAATACGCGGAAACGGCCAATAAATTTCAGGGTCGTCTTGGCGCTTCTCACGGGAAGGTGATCTGTGCGGTTCAGATGGGCAGGGCCGGCATCGCGGCGATCAATTCTTGCGTGTACGGATGCGCCGGGCGTTCGAGCACCTGGCGCACGTCACCCGTTTCCACCACGCGCCCCGATTTCATGACGGCGATGCGCGACGCCAGTTGCGCCACCACCGGCAAACTGTGCGAAACGATTAAATAGGTCAGCGCAAATTCCGCCTGCAACTCCTGCAGCAGCGAAAGGATTTGCGCACCCACCGAAACGTCGAGCGCCGACACCGGCTCGTCCGCCACGATCAATTTCGGCCGCAGCACCAGCGCCCGCGCGATCCCGACGCGCTGCCGCTGCCCGCCGGAAAATTCGTGCGGATAGCGCGACAACGAATCCGCGCCCAATCCCACCTTGCCCAGAATTCGTGTCACGCGTTCGCGCCGATCGCTTCGAGACATTCCCGGCTCATGGATCGCCAGCGGCTCGCTCACGATCGCTTCCACGTCCATGCGCGGATCGAGCGACGCGTACGGATCTTGAAACACCATCTGCATCTCCCGGCGCAACGCTCGCAGTCGCGCGCCGCGCGCGGCCAGAAGATCCTCGCCGAAACACCGCACGCTGCCCGCGTCCGGCTCCTCCAATCGAAGCAGGAGCCGGGCCAGCGTCGTCTTGCCGCTGCCCGATTCGCCGACGATTGCGAGCGTCTCGCCCGGCGCCAATTTCAGACTGACGTCGTCCACGGCATGAATCCGCCGCGCGCTGCCTCCGAACGCTCCGGAAGTCGCGACGAAACTCTTTCGCAGGCCCGCAGCTTCCAGTAGGAATTTTTCGGGCGTGATCTCGGCAGTCAATTTGATGCGCCGCCTAGCGCGGCTTCTCCGCCACAAGAAAAATTGTCGTTTGCGTGTATTCCAGCGCTCCCGATTCGGTTCGCCGCGGATGAAACCCCGCGGCGTCGTCCGGGATGGATTTTGCCATCTCGGCTTCCACTGCGCGGTATGTCTCGCTGTCTTTGGCGAATCCCCCCACGCTCATCCACTCCTCGAAGGAACGGACATTTTCGCAATCTTCTTCCGCCACTACGCGCAGACCCGCCGCCGCGAACATCGTGCGCAATTGAATCGCGTTCAGCGTGCTCGCATGCGAGGGATCGCGCAGCCGCTCGATGACGTTGGTTCGATCGATGCTGCCACCGCGCGGCACGATCAAATCCGCGAGACCCACACGACCGCCGGGACGCGTCACGCGGGCCATCTCCGCCAGCGCGCGATCCGGCTCCTGAAAATGATGGAAGCAATAGCCGCATACGACCGCGTCCAGCGCGCCGTTTGGAAATGGCAACGCGTAAACATTGCCGCGAAGAAATCGCGCGCTGTTCCTTCCCTGGCGCGCTGCTCCGGCTCGCGCCCGCTCGAGCATCGCCGCCGTGAAATCCAGTCCCAAGGCCTGCCGCACGCGCGCCGCAACCGGCAACGTGAATGTCCCCGGCCCGCAGGCGACGTCCAACACCCTGGCTTCATCTGCGGCCACCCAGCCGGACGTCAGCATGCGCGCCAGCCGCTCTCCCTCGGCGGAACGGCGCGACATCACGAACGACGAAAAAACTTCCGCCGTGCGCGTGAAGCGCTCCTGAATCCGGTCCAGATGCTCCTTGCTGTCGTTCGTCATTCTCTCGCCTCATCTACAAGGATACAGCGGGCCTCATGTCCAGCGCCCCCCAACCGCATCCGCGGCACCGCCGCGGAGCACTCTTCTCGACGATACGCGCAGCGCGGCTCGAACGCGCAGCCCGGCGGCAATGCGCCAAGCGCCGGCACCGCGCCCGGAATCGGTTGCAGTTTCCGCCGCGCCAAAGTGGGCGACGCGCGCAACAACCCTTCGGTATAAGGGTGGCGCGGCCGCAAGAGAACTTCTTGCGCCGGCCCCGATTCGACCACGCGGCCCGCGTACAACACCGCGATCCGCTCGGCCACCTTCGACACTACCGCGAGATCGTGCGTGATGAACAGCAACGCCAAACCCAGCTCGCGCCGCAAATCGCTCAACAATTCGAGAATCTGCTCCTGCACGGTCACATCGAGCGCCGTGGTGGGCTCATCCGCGATCAGCAGGCGCGGCCCGCCGGCCAGCGCCATCGCGATCATCACGCGTTGCCGCAGGCCGCCCGAAAGTTGGTGAGGAAATTGTTTCGCGCGCAATTCCGGTTCGGGCACGCGAGCGCGAGACAATGCTTCCACCACGCGGCTCTCGATCTCGCGCCGTGAAAGCGAACCCCCGCTGCTTGAATGATCATGCGCCCGGATCGCTTCCGCCACTTGCGATCCCACGCGCATCACGGGATTCAACGAAGTCATCGGCTCCTGAAAAATCATGGCCATGCCGTGTCCGCGCAACGCCGCGCGTTCCCGCTCGCCGAGCGAAACTAAATTGCGCCGTGAATCCGCTGCGTTCGCGGCGTCTCCCGGCGCGAACCACGCCTCGCCCCTTACGCGCGCGCCTTCGGGCAGCAAGCCCATCAGCGAGAGCGCCAGCATCGTCTTTCCGCTGCCCGATTCTCCGACGATGCCCAGCGCCTCGCCGGGCGCAAGCGCCAAGTCCACGCCGTTCACCGGACACAGCCACCCCGAGGGCGTCGGCAATTCCACGTTCAAAGCGCGCAATTCGAGAATAGGCGGCACGCCCACATCATAGACCGGAAGCTCGCCGAGCGATGCGAAACCGTTTATAGTCCGTGCATGCCCACGATCGCCTGCCCGCAGTGCCACGCTCCGGCCGCCATGGCCGGCGGCAAAGCCTACTGCCCGAATTGCCACTGGAACCTGGACGTCGCGGAGGCGGCGGCGTTCAAGGTGTATCGCCGTCTGCGGTGGATGGGCCTGCTCTGGTTCGCGATCATCGTTCTATTCAGCTACGGCGAAGACAACATCCTGGTAAAGGTCGTGCCGCCGGTGATACTCCTGGCCCTTTACGCTTTCATGTGGCGCAAGCTGGGGTCGGATGTCCGCCGACTGGAAGCGATTCGCGCGGGAGTCGCGGAGCCGCCGCAGGATATCGCCGCCGCCGCCGCCCAGCAAGCTGCCGCATCGATGGAATCCGAAATCGCGGAGAGAGAGGAGCACGTCCTGGCCGGCCTTCCGAGGCCGCGCGACGTGCGCATGAAGAAGCGCAGCAAGATCGGATTCGCCGTCGTGTTCATCCTGTTCGGCGCGCTGGCGATATTCATGGCGGGGCTGCTGTTCACCTCCGGCAAAGGCGACAACGGAAATCCGGTGACTCCCGGCTTCACCGTATTCATGCTGGGCTTGGTGGCTTTTTCGCTGATTCTCCCGTGGGTGATCGTCGGCAGCACGCTCAGCCAGAAGAAACTCATGATGAACGGACAGTTCGCGCTCGCCCGCGTCACCGCTCAATGGACCATGCGCAACACCAACGGGATCTCCTACACCTTCAAGGACGTCACAGGCGCGGTCTTCAATTGCCGCGGCAGCGACCCCACCCGCGCCGTCTTCGAGGGCATGAGCGTCCCCGTCTTCTACAATCCCGAAAATCCCAGAAAGCAAATAGCCGAGTGCGCCTCCGCCTACGAAGGCGTCCTGCCTGGTCAGTGAGTGGGCTCAGGTCCAGCCGTTGCTGGCCGCGTCTCCCGCGCAACTTTTTCCTTAGCAGGGCGCGCCGATTTTGGCACACTGATGTGATACCGCGTCCATGACGACGAACTCCACCCACGGTGTGGATTGGAAGCAGCTCGTTCGCCTGCCCGGCTTTCGCTGGTTCTTCCTGGGGATGCTCATTTCGCTCTTCGGCACCGGCATGAACTACGCCGCAGTGACGTGGTACATCCTGGGCGCGACGCATTCCACGGTGAGCGTGAGCTGGATCGTTATTCTAGTGACGCTTCCGGGTCTCTTCGTTCCGCCCTTCGGCGGCGTGCTGATCGATCGCGTGGACCGGCGCTACCTCGGCATCGCGTTCGACTTCGCCCGCTCGATTCTCGTACTGGGCACGGCCGCGTTGGCGCTCACCCACCGCATCACGCTCGGTGAAATCTACCTGATGGTTTTGTTGCTGGGCGCTGGATTCGCGGTGTACTGGTCCACGGCAAACTCCCTCGTGCAGGAGTTGATTCCCGCAGCGCAGATCGTCACCGCCAACGCCGCCGTGCTCGTCGCGGTGCAGGGCGGCATGATGGCCGCCGGCGCCGCAGTCGGATTCATCTACGAACATATCGGCCTCGGCGGAGTCCTCGCCATCGACGGCGCCACGTATTTCGTTTCCGGGCTGTGTCTGCTGGCGGTGCGTCGCGGCTGGCATCCGCCGCAACAAAGCATTGTCTCGGGCCTGTCTCCCGCTGCGGGCCTTTCGCTGCAATCCAGGCAGATCGAGCCCCCCTCGGAAGACGCCTCCCGGCAGACCATCCCCGGCCCGGCGGGAATCTCGCTCCGGCTCAACTTCTCCGCGGACCTCGCCGAAGGCTTGCGTTACCTGCGCGAGCAGCCGCTGGTCTTCGCGTTGGGACTCACCTACGCCTGCATGATGGCCGGCGTGCTCAGCGCCAACGTGCTGGTGGTGGCGCTCGCAAAGGACGTCCTCTCCGCCGGCCCGCGCGGCTACGGCTTCATCGAATCCGGATGGGCGATCGGAGCGGTGCTGGGCGGCTTGACGGCTTTCGTCATCTCGCGGCGCCATCCGCTGGGCGTGCTGGTGGCGGCGCTCGCGATTCTCTCGATCGGGCACACCTTATTCCCCTACGCGCGCTGGCTTTGGGTGGCCGTGGCCATGAACGCGCTTTTTGGCGCGTGTCGCGCGGTGGGCGGCGTGCTTACGCAGTCCGCGCTCATGACCTCCGTACCGCGGCGCCTGATGGGCCGCACGCTATCCGCCTTTTCCGTGATCGCTACGATTCTGCAGGTGGTGATGAGTTTCCTTCTCGGCTGGTTCGCGGAGCATTCGAGCCTCACGCTGGCGTTCCTTCTGCTCGGGATGCTTTACGCCCTGGCGGTGGCCGCGGCCCTGCGCGCCCGCTCTGTTGCTTCGCCGGGCCACTCTGTGCCATTGCATTCGCCGGCCCCTTGAAGAAGAATCCCGCCATGCAAAGCGCTTTCCCCGGAATACACGCAATGCAAAATCTCCACCCGCTCTTCGTGCATTTCCCGATTGCGCTGTGGGTCGCGGCTCTTTTGTTTGAGATTGTGGCTCTGTTGCGATCCAGCGAGGAATGGCACCGGAGCGCCGCCCGCCTGCTTTATCTCGGCACCTTGCTCGGCTTCGCCGCAGCCGCCACGGGCTGGATCGCGCAGAAATCCGTGCCGCCGGCGGGCGCAGCGCACGACCTCATGGAACTTCACCAGACACTGATGTTGTTCGCCGTGTCGGCCGCGGGCTGGCTTTCGATCCTCGCGTATCTCAGGCCGCGCCTTTCAAGCGCGCAGCGGAAATGGTTCCTGGCTGGATTGATCGTGCTGGTTCTTCTGACGGTCTTCGGCTCCGATCGCGGCGCAGAACTCGTCTACCGTTACGCCACTTCCGTCAGCTTGCCTTCAGGTCCGAAGTAACTGCGGTAGGAACGCCGGCCGGGACGCCGGTGTTTGTACCACTCTCAGAGGTAGTCGCGCGAAGAGCCTTCGAGGAACGCCCGCAATTTCCGCGAGCGCGACGGATGGCGCAGTTTCCGCAGCGCCTTCGCTTCGATCTGCCGGATGCGCTCGCGCGTCACGGCAAACGACTGTCCCACTTCCTCGAGCGTGTGCTCGGAGCCGTCGTCCAGTCCGAAGCGCATCTTGATCACTTTTTCCTCGCGCGGCGTCAGCGTCTTCAAAACCGAAGAGGTCTGCTCCTTCAAGTTGAGGTTGATCACCGCATCGGAGGGCGAAACCACGGCCTTGTCTTCGATGAAGTCGCCGAGATGCGAATCCTCCTCTTCTCCGATCGGCGTCTCGAGCGAGATCGGCTCCTGCGCGATTTTCAGAATCTTGCGCACTTTCGCGACGGGGATGTCCATCCGCTTCGCGATCTCCTCCGAAGTCGGCTCGCGGCCCAGTTCCTGCACCAGTTGCCGGCTGGTGCGAATCAGCTTGTTGATCGTCTCGATCATGTGCACGGGGATGCGGATGGTGCGGGCCTGGTCGGCGATGGCGCGGGTGATGGCCTGGCGGATCCACCAGGTCGCGTACGTCGAGAACTTGTAGCCGCGGCGCCACTCGAACTTGTCCACGGCCTTCATCAAACCGATGTTGCCCTCCTGGATTAAATCGAGGAATTGCAGCCCGCGGTTCGTATACTTCTTCGCGATCGAAACCACCAGCCGCAGGTTGGCTTCGATCAATTCTTTCTTGGCCTGTTCGGCTTCCACCTCGCCGCGCACGATCACCTGGAGCGACCGCTTCAGCTCCATCAGGCCGAGTTCGCTGGTGACCTCGATCTCGCGCAGCTCCATTCGCCGCGATCGCAATTCTTTCCGCGCTTCCGAAGCTACCTCGCCTTTGGACGCGTCCACGCGCCGTTCCAGCTTGACGGATTCGCGTTCGAGCGATTGCAGCCGCTCCACCGTGTGCCGGATGCGGTCGATCAGCCGCTTCCGCTCGAAGGGGTTGAACTCCAGCGAACGCGCCTGGTTGGACATCTCGATGCGGATGCGCGCCACGGAATACTTGGCGCGCAGGTAGGGCCGCTTCTTCGACTTCGGCATCTTCGCAAGGCGCGCCGCCTGCTTCATGCATTCGAGATACAGCTTCGCGATCTTCTCCAGGACCTTCAGCGTCTTCTTCGTCTTGGCTTCGATCTTCTCTTCGGTCAGCTCCTCGTCGTCGAACTGCACGATCTCCTTGATCGAGCGCGTTCCCTTGCGGAGGTCCTCGCCGATGTTCAGCAGTTCCTTGAGCACTAAGGGCGAGCGGGTGATGGTCTTCAGCACCAGGTTCTGGCCGCGCTCGATGCGCTTGGCGATGGCCACTTCGCCCTCGCGCGTGAGCAGCGGCACCGTGCCCATCTCCCGCAGGTACATCCGCACCGGGTCGTTCGTCTTTTCGAGCGTCCCCGGCGAAAGATCCAGTTCGCTTTCTTCGGCTACGGGCTCTTCTTTCGTCTCGGTTTCCGGGACTTCGGTGGCATCCACGGTGGCACGCGCGGCCTTGGCCGCTGCGGCATCCTCATAAATGGCGATGCCGTAGCGTTTAAACGTGGAAAGCAGGTCGTCTATTTCTTCGGAGGAATGCACTTCCGGCGGCAGAATGTCGTTTACTTCGTCGTAGAGGAGGTAGCCGCGCTCTTTGCCCAGGGCGATGAGCTGGCGTACCTGGTCGTATTTCTCTTCAATCGCCAACGCCAAGGGGACCTCCCCCCGTCACACTGCGTCGGAGGCATCGGCCCGAGGTGGGGCCGTCATGAAGGACACCTGAAGACAAGCCACTTTGCCCGCGAAAAATCAGAATTGTGTTACGCCCACCTGTGAGGAGTTCGCACGTTCCCTTACCAGGACCCGATCCCACTTCGCCCCTCCCCGAGCGCCCCTCGGGGAATGCGCCAGACACTTTCATTAGATGCACGTCCAACGCCGCAGTTTCGCGCAAAACCCTGATAAGTTACAGTCGCTGGGACAGTTTCGTCAACTCTTGCTTCCTCTGCAGCAAGCCCCGCAACGCCTCGGAACTTTCCGGCGATTTGGACGCCGCTTGCGCCTCAATTTCCTTTTGCAACGCCGCCAACTCCGCGTCCAGCCGCCCGCGCCGCAGCGCCGCGAGACAGCTCTCGGCCTCTTCCCAACTTGTTGCTCCCCCGGATTCAAAGGCGATCTCGAACAGCAGCCGCCGGTCGCGGTCCTCGAGATTCCCGCCCAGCTCCGCCGGGTCCGGCCGGCCGCCGCTGAGAATCATTTCCACCAGCGCCGCCAATACGCGCTCGGTCTCGAGACCGCGGTGCAGTTCCTCAGCGCGGATCTCCTCCGCCAGCCGCTGCCGCAAATCGTCCGATTCAATGAGGAGTTGAACCAGCCGCCGCTCGGCCGGTTTGCCAGCGCGCGCGACGAGTTCCGGGTTGGTCTGCACGTTGCTGCGCCGCTCGGCTGCGGCGCGCTTCAGCGATTCGCGCAGCACCGGCTCCTCCACTCGCAATTGTTCTGCAATCTTCGTCGCCCACTCCGAGCGGAGCAGCCGGTTCGGGATGCGCTGGATGTAGGGCATCAGAAAATTCACGGCCCGGAGTTTTCCTTCGCCGCTCGTCAGGTCCGTCTGCCGGGCGCGCGCGATCAAATAATCGAGATACGCCGGCGATTGCCCCAGCAGCTTGCCGTACTTCTCCGCGCCCTCGGCTTTGATGAAACTGTCCGGGTCTTTCCCGCCCGGCAATTGCAACACGCGCACGTCGAATTCCTGCTCGAGCAAAAGCGTCAGCGATCGCTCGGTGGCCGCTTGACCCGCGGAGTCCGGATCGTAATTGACGACCACGCGACGCGTGAATCTTCCGAGCAGCTTCGCCTGCGTCTCCGTGAGGCTGGTGCCGCAACTCGCGATGACGTTCATGTGGCCCGCGCGCGCCACGCCGATCGTATCCATGTAGCCTTCCACCAGAATCGCGAAGTCCCGCTGCCGCAGCGCCTCCTTCGCTTTGTCCAGGTGATACAGCACGGCGCTCTTCGAGTAGATCGGCGTCTCTGAGGAATTGAGATACTTCGGCATGTCGTCTCCGAGCGAGCGCCCGCCGAACGCCACCACTTTTCCCGCTTCGTTCGCAATCGGGAACATGATGCGCCGCCGGAAACGGTCGTACAGCCGCCCCGAAGCATCCGTGCTGAAAAGGCCGGAGGCACCCAGCAGTTTCTCCGCATACTTGGCGCGAAATGCCCGCAGCAGCGCGTCGCCGCCCGACGGCGCGTAGCCCAGCCCGAATCGCGCGATCGTCTCTTTGTCCAGACCGCGATCCTCCAGGTAGGCGCGCGCGGCCTTTCCTTCGGGCGTCGCTTCAAGTTGCCGGTCGAAAAATACCGCTGCCGCCTGGTGCATTTCCACGAGCGCCGTGCGCAATTGATTTTCGCGCCGCTCTTCCGGCGAGCGCTCCCGCGGCGCCGGAACGGCGATGCCGCACTTCTCCGCGACGATGCGAATGGATTCGGGAAAGGTGCACTTCTCCATCTCCATCACGAATTTGAAGACGTCTCCGCCGACCCCGCACCCGAAGCAGTGATAGATCTGCTTCACGGGATGCACGGCGAACGACGGAGTCTTCTCGGAATGAAAGGGACACAACCCGCTGTAATTCTGCCCGGATTTTTTCAGACGGACGTACTCGCCCACCACGCGGACGATGTCCGCCTGCTGCTTGACCCTATCCGCAAAGGAGCCGGGCTCCGCCATCAAAGTTCCGCCATCAAACGATTCTCACGCTATTCAGCGCCCTATCTTATACGCTCACCGTCTTCGCGACTGTGCATCAGTCTTTCAATTCGACGACGGTGATCGCCGTTCCCCCGCGATCGTCTGCTTCCGCCGCAATGCGTTCTACCAGCGGATGGCTGGTGAGGAATTCCGCGAGGCCGCGCCGCAACGCCCCGGTCCCGTGACCGTGAATCACGCGCAGACGCGGCTTGCCCGCCAGCGCGGCCTCGTCGATAAATTTGTCGACGCGCCGCGTTGCTTCCTCCACCGTGCAACCGATGAGGTTTATCTCGTCGGCCACGGGCTCCTCGCCCGCTGATTTCCGGACCACCACGGCGGGACGCGCAGGCTTCTGAACCGGTGCGGCTTCCGTCACGATCGCCGTGATGTCGGCGAGCGCGACCTTCATCCGCAGCGGCCCGGCCTCCACTTCCGCGTTCGATTCATCGCGCCGCCGCAGCGTCACCGCCGACGGCAATCCCCGCACGCGCACGCGCACTCCCGGAATCAACAATTCCATCCGCACGGGCACGCTCGCGGGCGCCGCGCCGGTACCGAGGTCCGCCTGCGCCTCCGACAAATGCTGCACCACCGCCGCGTCCGCCGCCTCGCCCGCCACGGCTCTCGCTTCCGACAATTTCCGCCGCGACTGTTTCTCCATCTGCGCGCGCAACTCGCGCTCTTTCACCGCTTCGATCGCGCGCGCGATTTCTTTCTCGTGCTGTTCCAGCGCCTCGGCGAATTTTCGTTCAAGTTCCGCGATCCGTTTCTTCTGCCGCTCCACCCACTCTGTTTGCAGCGTCTTGCGTTCCGATTCGAGTTCGCGTGCTTGTCTGGCCGCTTCGCGCCGAGCCTCCTCCAGGCGGTCGCGCGTCCGGTGCAAGTACGCGATCAAATCCGCGGCCTCGCGCGATTCCGGCGTCAACAGCGCGCGCGCGCGATCGAGAATTTCCGCCGGCAATCCCAGCCGGCTCGCGATGTCGATTCCGCTCGATCCTCCGGGCACGCCCACGCGCAGCCGGAACGTCGGCCGCATCGCTTCGGCATCGAATTCCACCGAAGCGTTCACCACGCCCGGCGTCGTAGCCGCATACGATTTCAATCGGTCATGGTGCGTCGTCGCCAGCGTCAAACACCCGCGCGCGCGAAACGCATCCAGCAGCGCCACCGCCAGCGCCGCGCCTTCTTCCGGCGCCGTGCCCGTGCCCATTTCGTCCACCAGCACGAGCGAGCCCGGTCCCGCCGCTTCGAGCATCCCGCGCAAATTCAGCATGTGCGCCGAAAACGTAGAGAGGTCCGCGGCGATGGATTGTTCGTCGCCGATGTCGGCTAGCACTCGCTCGAAAATCGGCAGCCGCGCCGATTCGGCCGCCACCGGAAACCCGGATTGCGCCGCCAGCGCCGCGAGCCCAACCGTTTTCAGCGCCACCGTTTTCCCGCCCGTGTTCGGCCCGCTGATCACCAGCACCGTCTCCCCGCCGCCAAGATCCAGATGAAACGGAACCGCCGCCCGGCCCTGCCGGCGCAGCGCGTCGTCCAAGACCGGATGTCGCGCCGAACGCAACGACAGCGCAACCTCATCGGAAAATTCCGGCAGCGCGCAATCCAGCCGCCGCGCGTACCGGCCGCGCGCGAAGATCGAATCCAGCTCCGCAATCGCCGCCGCGGCCGCGCGCAGCGGTCCCCGCGCGTCGATCAGCATCTGCGTCAACGATTCGAGCAGGCGAATTATTTCTGCGTGCTCGTCTTCGCGCAGTTGCACGAGCTTATTATTCAACTCGACGGTTTCGAGCGGCTCGACGAAGACCGTCTGGCCCGTCGCGCTGGCGGCGTGCACCACTCCCTGCACGCTCCGCCGCTCCCCCGCGCGCACGGGAATCACGAAGCGGTCATTCCGCAACGTGACGTAGTCTTCCCCCGGCGGCAGCCCGCGGTCCCGCAGAATGCGCTCGAGTGTTTTCTGAATGGTTTCGCGCGCCCGGCCCAGCGATCCGCGAATGCGCTTCAACTCCGGCGAGGCGTCGTCGGAAATCTCGCCGTTGGGAAGAATCGTCTTGCGAATCTCGCGCCGCAACGGGCGCAAATCGGCGATCGCGCCGGCGCGCGCCGCCAGCAGCGGCGACTTGGCCGCCGACGCATGGAAATCTTGCCGAAGCCATTCGGCCGTGTCCGCCAGCGCGGCGGCATCCAGCAATTCCGCGGCGGCGAGCACGACTCCCGGCGCTTCGAGCTTCGCGAGCCACCCATCCGGATCGGGAAGCGCGCCAAATCCCAAATCGCTTCCCACCCGGAGATACGCGATGCTTTCCGCAATCAGCGCAAATTCAGAGGTGAGTTGAGCTCGATCCGTCGAGAATGCCAGCACCTCGACGGCGCGCTGCCCGAGCGCGCACGTCGTTTCGCGCCGCACCAACTCGCGCAGCCGGTCGAACTCGAGAACGTCTTGTGCAGTGCGCGACACGGAATGATCAACTGTGACGAGCGCCCTTCCCGATCCATTCTTCGTCGCCCAAGAGCCGCGCGGCCAGGAATTCCGCCGCCTCTTCCGCCGTGAGCGCCGACGCGGCCAGCGCGTCTTCGTTGCCCCAATCCGCGCGGCGCTCGCGCTCCGCCAGGTACATCAACTCGCGGACGGGCGTCCAAAAGTGGCCGAGCACTACGAACGGCTTCGTGCTGCGCATCAGTCCCTTGTTCTGCATCTCCCACACCACGGCCAACTCCGCCAGCGTGCCCGTTCCGCCCTTGCATGCCACGTAACCGTCCCCGCGCCGGATCAATTCAAACAGCCGGTCGCTCCAACTGTCCACGCGAATCACTTCGTCCACCCAGCGATTCGGCTGCGGTCGAAACGCCTTCGAGGTGACCCCCACGACGCGCCCCTTCGATTCCTTCGCGCCCCGCGAGACGCCCTCCATCACGCCGCCGTAGCCGCCCGAGCAAATCGCAAATCCGCGCTCCGCCAGCCGCCGCCCCAATTCCCGCGCCAACTCGTACTCCGGCTCGCCCTCTCGCGGCCGCGAACTCCCAAACACCGTGATGATTTTCTGCTTCTTATTCGCCATCCCTGTCGCGCCCACTTTCGTTTCCTATTTATGCTGGGGCGATTTCGGCGCCGGCCGCAACTCTTCCACCATCGCGATCGCAATCGCATCCAGCACGTCTTCGCTCTCGTTCGCGTGCATGGCCTCGTTGTTCCCGAAAAACGAAAAGATCAAATGCGCGCCGTGCGTCGTGGTCGCGTAACCGGAAAGCGCGCTCACGTGCTCCACTGTTCCCGTTTTTGCCGCCACCACGTCCGCCGCCGGCGTCGCCCTCATGCGTTCTGCCAGCGTGCCGTCTTCTCCGGCCACCGGGAGACTCGCGCGAAACATCGCGGCCCACGGTTGATTCGCCGCCCACGCCAACACCCAGACGGTCGCCCGCGGCGTCACCAGGTCGCGCCGCGACAGCCCGGAACCGTCGCTCATGACCGCGCCGTTCTCGGGCAGCCCCGCATTCTGAAAAAATGTCTTGCTGAATTGCAACGCGTCTTCCAGCGTCGCGGCTCCACTCTTTTCTTTCGCGGCCACGCGCAGCAGCAGTTCCGCGTGCAGATTCAAACTCATCTTGTTCACCAGACGCACGTCCTCGCCGAGCGGCGGCGAAATGTGTTCCGCCAGCACCGTAGTTTCGCTTGCCGCGGGCGCCGGTGGATCCACAAGCTCCGCGGGCGGCTCCGCGTGGACCGCGCGCGGCTGGCCGAAAATCTTTACTCCGCGCGCTTCCAAGAGCTTGGCCAGCAGCGCCGCGGCGTACTCGGCCGGCTCCTCGATCGTCAGCACCAGTTCGCGCGGCGCGCCCCCGGCCGGGATCGTGCCCGAAAGACGAATCGTCCGCGAGCCCGGCTCCCGTACGACGCGCAGTTTCTCGAGCGAGCCGCGCGCCCCGGTCAGTATGCTGTTCTCGATCGTGTAGAAGCCCGCCCAGGGCTCCGCGTCAAACGTCGCCGGATCCGATTCGCGCGCGCCCGGGTGCACCATCACAGTAAACGTGTTGTCGTTGACGGCGATCGCCGAAACCGGCGCGCCCGAAGTCCACAAAATGTCGTCCACCGCCCAACCTTCGGGAAATCGCTCGTAGGCCAAGTAGGTATCGTCGGCGACGATGTCCCCTTCGATTTCCTTCACGCCGTGCGCCACCACTTGATCGGCCAAATCCGCCAGCGCTTTTTCCGGCGGCCCTTCGCGCTCCACGGCCTTCTCGAAGGGAAACTTCCGGTTCGAGAGATTCGGATCGCCGCGCCCCATCAGCACCAGATCGCCGCGCAAACTCCCGCTCGAATCAATCGTGCCGTGCGTCTCGATCGTCGTGCGGATTCGGTATTCCGGCCCCAGCGTCCCGAGGGCCAGCGCGGTCGTGAAGAGTTTCGCATTGGAGGCCGGGAGAAAATAGCGGTCCGCATTTTTTTCATAGAGCGTCTGGCCGGTGTCCGCATCCGTGACCAGCAACCCCCAATCCCCTTGCTTCGCGCCACCCGCGTCGAGCGCCGCCTCCACGCGCGCCGCGAATCGCGCTACATCCGAACGCGCGGTGGAAGCGCCCGCGCCCCGAACGGGAGCGCCGCAAAACGCGCACGCCAGCAACGCGAATAATGCGCCATAAATCCAGTTGTGTAGAACTCGGCGGCTCATCTTTCTCCCCTGCGAACAGTTCCGATGGTTTGCATCCTGCGATTATAGTCCATCCAGGGACCTCGCCCGCCAAGGCGCGGGCAGCGCGGCTCAGTTTGTTTGCATCGAAATTAGGGAAGTCCTATTATGTTCGTGTTCCAGCCCCCAGGAGGAATTTCATGAGGAAGTTGTTTTCCCTTTTCTGCTCGTTCGTGCTGATCGCGCTACCACTCGTCACCTACGCCCGCCCTTTCCCTCCCGATAGCGACAATGACCGGCTGGACAACTGCGCTGACGTCATGCAGGAGATTTTGGATGTGCCGGACAACATCCCGCAGAACCTGCTCAATAAGGCCGAATGCGTCGCTGTCTTTCCGTCCGTGATTAAGGGCGCCGTTTTCGTCGGCGGGACTTACGGCCGCGGCGCCATGCTTTGCCGCACCGGCGATCATTTCCACGGCCCGTGGGGCGCTCCTTCGATGATGCGTCTGGAAGGCGGGAGCTTCGGCGCGCAACTCGGCGGCCAGGCCACCGATTTGGTCCTGCTGATTATGAACGACCGCGGCGCGAAAGCCGTTCTCCACAACAAAGTGAAATTGGGAGGTGATGCCTCCGCCGCCGCCGGTCCCGTCGGACGCGACGCCGAAGCCGATACCGATCCCTCCATGCGCGCGGAAATTCTGTCCTACTCCCGCGCTCGCGGACTCTTTGCCGGGATCGCGCTCGAAGGCTCCACGGTCCGCCCCGACGATGACGCGAACCAGGTCGTCTACGGCAAGGCGGTCACCGCGGAGGACATCGTTCTTCACGGACTGGTTTCTCCGACTCCCGCAGGCCAGAGATTGGTTTCCCTGCTTGAGAAACACTCGCCGAAAAATGAGTCTGCGAACTAGATTCAATCCTTGATTCTGCTGCCGGACTCGCGCGGCGCTCGACTGCGCGAGTCCCGCCGCAGCGATTTTTTCTGCGCAAGCCTTTGCGCCAGCGCATCTCCTGGCGTACTCTCTCCGCCTGTTTTCACCGCGTTCAGCGGACCGTTACGGAGCGATGGATTGAAGAAATCTTCTGCCTGCCCCATCTGCGGCAAGCGCCGCGCCGAGAGATTCTGTCCCGCCAGGGGTGAATCCATCTGCGCCGTCTGCTGCGCCACGGAGCGCGAGAGGACCATCGATTGCCCGCCCGATTGCCCGCATCTCCTCGCCGCGCATCGCTGGGAAGAAGATCACCGCAAGCCCGCTGCCGAACCGGAGATTGCATTTCAGGACGTGAATGTCCCGCCCGACTTAATTCACGAGCAGCGCGCGCTCGTAAGCGGAATTTCTCTGGCGATTCTCGATCGCGCCGCTGAAGAACCGGGGTTGGTGGACGCCGATCTCTTCGCGGCTATCTCGGCGCTCGCCGAAACCTATCGCACGCTCGGAGCCGGCCTTTACTACGAGAATCCGCCCACGGCTGCGGCGCCGCACGCCCTCTATGCGGCGATCGCCAAGTATTTGCAAGAGTGGAAGGAAAAGGGCGCGGCGCAAGCCCGCGTGGCGCCCGCCAGCGATTCGGAGGTTTTTCGCCTTCTCGTATTCCTGGTTCGTTTCGGACACACTCGCTCGAACGGCCGGCCTCGCACGCGCGGCTTTCTGGATTTTCTGCGCGCTCAATTCCCCGCGGTGCAGCGCGCCGCCGAGGCTCCGCGCATCATCACGCCCTGAGCAATATTCAATTTGCTGTCATTCCGAGCGGAGCGGAGTCGAGGAATCTAGCGGTTTCGCCGTGAGGCAGGCGCCATCCACGGAGGGATTGTGAAAAACCCTCGCTAGGCCCCGAGTTTGAAATTCGGATTCTCGATTACGCCCAGCACGTTTCCGAACGGATCGTGAACTTGTCCGATCAGAATCCCCTCGCCGACGTCCTGAATCTCTTCAACAGGCGTTGCGCCCATGTCTAAGAGTCGCCTGTAAGCCGCGCGCGCGTCTGTCACGCCCCAATACGCGACGCCCGCGGACGCCCGTTTCGGCCCGGCGTCATCCGCCGGCACAATTCCCAGTTCGTATCCGCCCACGTTGAAGCCCACGTAAAACGGCTGATCAAAATAAGGGGCGACTCCAAGCACCTTGCCGTACCAAGCCTTGGCCGCGGCCAAATCCTTGGCCGAGTAACTCGCCGTGCGCAATCCCAGAAACATCCGCGGGCCTCCAGAAACTCAAATGCACTCTACGCGAGTCGCTTCTCGGGTTCCACTACCCGCGCCCAGCGCCAGACACAGTTGCTTCCCGGGTGCATCGGGATCTTTCACGTCGGGCATCGAACTCAATCCATACTTCCGGCGCAGTCCCCGAATTCGTTCCCCTAGTTCGCGGCTGTACGTATCTGGCCCGTATCCTCCTCTGCCGTACCACTCGCGATACTGCCGCGCCAGCTTCGGAAATTTCTTTTCCACAAACGGCAGGAATTGTTTTAACGATGATGACATCAGGAACACCGCCCGCGCGCCGAGCCATTGCGCGCCCGCATCCCGCGCCGCGCAGGCCAGCGCATCCAGGTCCGTTTCGCTGTCGGTCAGTCCCGGCAGCACGGGCATAACATAGACGCCTGTCATCACTCCTGCTTCACGCAATTTGCGCACGGCGGCCAGCCGCAGGTCGGGCCGCGGCGCGCGCGGCTCGATCGCCCGCGCCAACCGCGGCCGCAGCGTCGTCACGGTCACATTGACGAACAGCGTGGACTGTTTCGCGATTCGTTGCAGCAAATCCAAATCATTTACCACCTGGTCCGATTTCGTGGTGATAGAAACGCTGAGTCCCCGGCGCAACGCCAGTTGCTCCAGGATCGCGCGCGTCGCTTTGAATTCCCGTTCCGCCGGCTGGTACGGATCGGTGGCCGTCCCGATGGCGATGTGCTCGCCATGCACCTCTTCTCGAGAGAGATCCCGGCCCACGATGGGCCCCGCATCCTTCTTCACGAAGATCTTCCGCTCGAACTCCGACCCGTCGAGTTCCATAAACTCATGCGTGTACCGCGCGTAGCAGTAGTGGCAGCCGAATTCGCAGCCGCGATAGGGATTGATCGTCCAGGTGAACGGCACATCCTTGGAATCGCAGCGGTTCAGGATCGAGCGAACCGGCAAGAGAAAATATTCCGTCCCCCGTTTGGCGTCGGTGAGAGGGGAGGTTGCGGCGAGACGGGCAATGCCGACTAGGTGCGTCGGCGACGTGTTGCACCCGCTGGAATTGCGGGCGGCCGGACTCTCGGTGTCCCGCTGGAGCGGGACGCTGGACAATAAGGTGGGTGTGGGGTGGTTCGCACCGTGGCGTGAAACCCGAAGGCTTCGATGCGCTGGTCGAACCGTGGGAGCAGTGGCCATATCCCGCCTCGCCGCTTTCTCCATTATTCGCTATTTCTTCGCTTTGTCAACAACTAATTTCGTTTTTTATTCGCCTTGCGCACCTCTGTGTTCCGCCATTTAGCAGTGTGTTGACCCATAGGCGCTGCACCCTCCCTTGGCCCATCCAGCCTCCACCCCCAGGTCTATACTGGTTAAACCGAGGTTCCCCGCATGGCCACCACAGCCAAGAAGGTAGGCATCCTGGTCATTGACGATGACCGCGGAAGCCAATCCGCCTTGCGGGAGCTCCTGGGATCGGAGGGCTGGCGCGTGGGAATCGTGACGATGGCAAGCCACGC
>Ga0116217_10001512_pt1 | contig 22405 bp, 17 predicted proteins | sample Sb_taG_6_FD_89697 | JGI IMG/M metagenome (GOLD analysis project Ga0116217, IMG submission 89697) | Peat soil microbial communities from Weissenstadt, Germany - Sb_50d_4_PS metaG | ecosystem: Environmental > Terrestrial > Soil > Wetlands > Peat | place: Germany: Weissenstadt | collected 2010-09-21 | reverse complement strand
GCCGACGTCGTCAAACGCTTGTTCCAGACCGAAGATCCCATCGGCAAGGAGATCAACGTCGATGGCCACAGTTTTGAGGTCATCGGGGCGCTGGATAAGCGCAAGCAATTTCTCGGAGACAACGGCAACGATCGCATCATCTACATTCCTTATTTCACTTTCAGGAAGTACCATCCGAGCGACAAGGAAAACCTCATCACGGCGATGGCTTATCCCGGGAAGCTCGACCAGGCCAAGGACGAAATTGAGGGTTTGTTGCGGCGCCGGCGCAACGTGAAGTGGTCTGAACCTGATAACTTTGGCATCTCGTCGGCCGACTCCATCATCCAACAGTTCCGGGCCATCATGGGAACTGTTGTCCTGGTGACGATCGTGATCTCTTCGATCGGTTTGATGGTGGGCGGCATTGGCGTGATGAATATCATGTTGGTTTCTGTGACTGAAAGGACTCGGGAGATCGGAGTGCGTAAGGCTATTGGCGCTCGTCGGAGCGACATCGCCTGGCAGTTCTTGCTCGAGGCCATGAGTCTTACCGGCGCCGGTGGCGTGGCGGGCATCCTGGCGGGTTATGCCCTGAGCTTCCTGATCCGAACCCTCGTTCCTTCCCTGCCATCTACTGTTCCCCTGTGGTCAACGGCTGCGGGCTTTATTGTCTCGGTCAGTATCGGTCTTTTCTTCGGCCTCTGGCCCGCCGTAAAAGCTTCCCGCCTCGACCCGATCGTGGCCTTGCGGTACGAATGACTTGGATTTTCGTCTAAACCAGGGCGCCTTGATTTACGTATAAGGAAATAGGGGCGTCCGCCCGCGGCCCGAAGGCTTTGGGCTGCAGGGTGGGCAACCGCGAGAGTTGCGCCTGCAAGAGAGGAGAGCGTTTTTTGGCCGAACTCATCCAGACGCGAGCGCTGCTTCACAGGCTGCGGCCCAAAGCGGAGCGAAGGGTGGGACTTTGGGTCACCTCGCGGGAGGGCTTCTGGATTGCCTTCGAGGCGCTGCGCACGCACAAGTTACGATCCTTCCTCACGCTGTTGGGCGTGGTGATCGCTACCACAACTCTCATCGTCGTCATGTCCATCATCAATGGCATGAATCTTTACATTGCCGATCACATCGCCAACCTGGGGGCCAACGTCTTTATCGTCCACCAGTTCAAGTGGGCTCAGGGGTACGAGGCGTGGCTGAAAGCCCGCCACCGCAACCAGCCCATTCGCATCGAAGACTTCGAATTTCTGCGCGACAACCTGAAGGGCTACAAGAACATTGGCGCCGAGGCCTGGATGAATAGCTCCGATAACTTCGCGCGCTACAAAGAACATACTGTTTACGAAGTTGAAATCTCCGGCCAAACGCCCAACATGATCGATATTGGGCAGACGAAGGTCGCTGCCGGCCGCTACATCAACGACGGCGACTACAGTCACGAGTCGATGGTTTGCTTTGCGGGCCAGGATCTGGTGAATGCGTTCTTCCCCAATGTCGATCCCCTAGACAAAGAGATTCAGATTAACGGCATTCCCTTCCGGATCATCGGTGTTGCCGAGAAACTGGGCTCGATGTTTGGGCAGAGTCAGGATAATTTCGTTCAGGTACCGCTCACCGCCTACCAGAAGGTGTTCCGGAATCGCCCGTCGCTGGCGGTCAACGTTCAGGCCTCGAATTCCCAACAGATGGCCGTACTCGAGGATGAGACCAGAGCCCTGATGCGCGCCCGGCGGCACACCCCTTATCGCGAAGACGACACGTTTGGCATTAATGCCTCTGAAACGATCATGGCCTCCTGGCACCAGTTGACGGCGTCCATCTTCGCGGTCACCATCGGAATTGTTGCGGTGTTTATGGTGGTGGGCGGCATCGTCATTATGAACATCATGCTGGCCAGCGTCACCGAGCGCACGCACGAAATCGGCATCCGGAAGTCGCTGGGGGCGCGGCGGCGCGACATCCTGATGCAGTTCCTGATCGAATCGGCCCTGATCGCGGGCCTGGGAGGGGTCATCGGCATCGTTCTGGCCTTGCTGATCAGCAAGATCGTGGACGTCTTCTTCACCTCCTCGGTTCCCCTGAACGCGGTACTGGTTGGATTGTTCCTCTCCGCGGCGATCGGATTGTTCTTTGGAATCTACCCCGCCAGCAAAGCCGCCCGCCTCGACCCGATTGAGGCCCTGCGAACGGAGGCGTAACCATGACTCAGCGGCCACAATTCATTCGTGAAAACCTCCTTTTGGCGCTGGACACGCTCCGCTCCCATAAGTTTCGCGCTTTCCTCACCATTCTTGGCGTGCTGATCGGAACCGCGACGGTGATTGGCGTGGCTTCGATCTTCAAGGGCCTCGACCAGCAAATGGTCGAGATGGCGCAGGGCTTCGGCACCCGCACCTTGTACATCTACAAATTCCAGCAGGGAATCCATTTCAACCTGACCCGCGAAGAACGGCTGCGCAAGCCCCTCACCTACGAACAGGGCATGGCCATCCAGCAACTGCCCGCGGTGGAATCCGTGGCGGTCGAGACCGCCAGTTGGGGTCCCGCGATCACGGCGAAATACAAGGGCCTGCAAATGGTGGACGCAGAGCTCCAGGGCAATACGGCTGAAGATTTTCGTATCACCAACTCGATTCTGAAAGATGGCCGCTTGTTCACGGATATCGACGACTTACACCGCCGGAACGTGGCCGTGATCGGCGCCGATGTGGTCGAGAGGCTTTTTCTGAATGATGACCCCATCGGGAAAGAGATCAATGTTGACGGTAATACCTTCCAAGTGATCGGCACACTGGAAAAGCGCAAAGCGTTCCTGGGAGACAATGGCGACGACAGGGTCATTTTCGTGCCTTATTTCACCTACATGAAGCTTTATCCGAGCACCAAAGAGAATTTCATCACCGCCCTGGCTCTTCCGGGACTCATCAATCAGGCGACGGACGAAATCACCGGTCTGCTGAGGCGGTTAAGAAACGACAAGCTCTCCGCTCCCGACAGCTTTGGCATTGCCACGGCGGATACGTTCATCAAGCAGTTTCGCGACATGATGGGCACTGTAGTCCTGGTCGCGATCGTCATCTCCTCCATCGGCTTGATGGTCGGCGGTATAGGAGTGATGAATATCATGCTGGTTTCCGTGACCGAGCGGACGCGTGAGATCGGTGTCCGCAAAGCCATCGGTGCGCGCAGCAGCGATATCACCTGGCAATTCCTGCTCGAGGCCATGAGCCTTACGGGGGCCGGTGGAGTGATGGGAATCCTGTCTGGCTATACCCTCAGTTTCCTGATTCGAACCCTCGTCCCCACCCTGCCTTCCACCGTTCCTATGTGGTCAGTGGTGACAGGGTTCGTTGTTTCGGTCGCCATCGGCCTCTTCTTCGGCCTCTGGCCCGCCATGAAAGCTGCCCGCCTCGACCCCATTGTGGCTTTGCGCTATGAGTAAGAGTTCGCCGTCCTGTAGGTGCGACTTTATGGCCGCCCCTACGCCACGCATCCTTTATTGACTCAGATAATGATTGCGAGTACATTTACAGCCTTGCAGATTTCGTTTCGAAATTCTGCGTTTACTTGCGCTTTTCGTTCCAGGTAAGAAGGAACCGACCATGCCCGCGATACCCCGACGCCGCTTTCTTCAGTCTTGCGCAGGCGCGCTTGCCGCCTCCGCCTCAACGTTTATCCCCAGGGTTTTGCCCGCTTCGACGGAACCCAACCTCAGCTTTCCGAGCGCGCCGCACGAGCGCCTGGCGGTCCCTTCATGGCCATTTCGCGGTTACATCGTGGCTCCCCTCAATAAATGGGCCCGAGACCCCAAGCTCCCGGGCATGGACCTGAAAGACTTCGCCGCCATGGTTGTGAAGCGATTCAAGGTGCGCAACATCGAACCGCTGAGCGAACACTTCAGTTCCACGGAAGCCGCCTATCTCAAAGAGTTCAGGGCAAGCGTTGAGAAGGCGGGAGCACGCGTCATTAACGTCGCCGCCGACCCGCGCTACAGCTTCTACGACAGCGTCGATGCGCAGCGCCAGAAAGCCTTGGACAACGGAAAGAAGTGGATTGATGTCGCGGTGGCGATCGGCTCTCCCAGCGTGCGCCTGCACATCGCGGAAGCGCGGCACGTGAAACCCGATGTCGGCCGCGCGGCCGATAGCCTGAAACGCCTGGCCGAATACGGCGCGCAGAAGAACGTGCTGGTGAACCTCGAGAACGACGATAACGTCACCGAGGACCCCTTCTTTATCGTCCAGGTGATCGAGAAGGTGAACCATCAGTATCTGCATGCGCTCCCGGATTTCTGCAACTCCATGCTGACCCACGATCAGGAGTTCAACAACCGGGCGATGGACGCGATGTTCAAGCATGCTTACAACATCTCGCACATGAAAGATTCCGAAGTCGGAGACAAAGGGGAACTTTACACGGTTGATGTGTCGAAGTGTTTCGAGATCGCCAAAGCGAACGGCTATCGCGGTTACTTCTCCATGGAATGGGAAGGAAAAGGCGAGCCGATGGCAGGAGTTCAGAAGCTGATCGAGGACAGCCTCAGCAATTTGGGCGCCTCGTGAGGCTCAAGCTGCCGGCGTAGGGGTTCCCCACGGCGAGCGCCAGGGTCGCCCCTGCGCGGCTGCAACTCATTCGGTATAATTGTACCAACTATCAAAGGGGGACTTATATGTCTGATCAAGGGATTACCCGTCGTGAGTTTATTGGACGCTCCGTGGCTGGCGCCGCGACGGCCGGATTGGCCTTGGGAGCGCCGGCCATCGGGCGAGTCGCGTCGCCGAACGAGCGCGTCACCGTAGGCATGGTCGGGGTGGGTATTCGCGGCCTGGAGCAGATGCAGGCCGTGCTCGAAGTGAAAGCCGATGTTGCCATCGTCTGCGACCTGTACGATGGCCACCTCCGCCGCGCCAAAGAGATTCAGGCGAACACCGCCACCACGCGCGACTATCGTGAGGTGCTGGATCGCAAAGACATCGATGCCGTCTGCATCGCCACCTCCGACCATTGGCATGCGCCCATCGCCATCGCCGCCATGCAGGCCGGCAAGGACATTTATATCGAAAAGCCCATGACTCACACCATCCCCCAAGCCCTGGAGATGGTCAAAGTCTCGAAAGAAACCGGCCGCCTGGTCCAGGTCGGCAGCCAGAGCCTGAGCATGGAATCAACGCACAAAGGAAAGGCTTGGGTTGATGCGGGAGAAATTGGCAACATTTACATGGTGCAGTGCGAGATCTACCGGCCCGACCCGGTGGGCGCCTGGAAGTACCCCGTCCCGCCCGATGCCTCGCCCCAGACGATCGACTGGGACCGCTACCTGGGTAACGCACCCAAGCGTCCGTTCGATGCCGCGCGCTTCTTCCAGTTCCGGAATTGGTGGGACTACGGCACGGGTATCGCCGGTGACGAATACGTCCATCTGCTTTCGCGCGTTCACTATTTGATGAACACTCAGTTTCCTTTGAGCGCCGTGGCGAATGGCGGGATTTACAAATGGACGGGCGACCGGGACGTCCCCGACATCCACAACACCTTGTACGACTACGGCAAATTCCAGGTGGTCGTCATGGCCAACCTGGTGTCGAACTTCGATGGCGGCGAGATCGTGCGCTTCATGGGCGACAAGGGTACCGTCGTGCTCACCGAGGAGTCAGCCAGCTTGCTGCCCTACGACCAGGAGTGGGGTTACGAATACCCGCTCGAGAGCTGGCCGAAGGATACCAAAGACCCGTTCATGGCCGCACACAAGAACGACCCGGCGGCGGATATCGGCACCTACCGGAAACAGCCGCATCGCAAGCCGCAAAACTTCATGCAAAGGGCCGAAGGCACTGAGGACCACTTCCGCAACTTCTTTGCCTGCGTCAAGAGCCGCCAACAGCCCATCGAGAACGTAGACTTCGGCTGTGGGACGGCGGTGGCCTGTCACATGGCGAACCTCTCGTATCTGAAGAAGCAGCGCCTCTTCTGGGATGCCGAGAAGTTGGAACTGAGATCGGAATCCTAGCGGTTTTTTCTTAGTGGCCCGCAGGGCGGCCCCGGCGCCGCCCTGAGCGCCTCTCTCCTACCGAACCTTCCCACACCTCTCCTTGCATGGGCGCTCGTCAGCGTGAGACAATGTCGATAGCGAGTGGCAAATGGCAACAAAAACGCCAATCAGTTGGGAAGACTTCCTCGCCAGCGGCAGCGAAGATCAAAGATGGGAATGGGTCGATGGTGAGATAGCTCATATGACCGCTGCGAGCTTTTGGCATGAAATTGTGTTGGCACGCTTGATGGCGTATGTCACGGCGTTCTGCGAGTCGCACCCCGATTGGCTCTGGGTTCCCTCAAACGCCGTCTTCACTATGGATTCAGGAAACTGGCGTTTACCTGATTTGTCGTTATTCAAGAGGGACCGCCTTCCCAACGGCGTGATCCCCCAGACTCGTGCCGAGTTTGCTCCGGACGTTGCATTCGAAATACTGTCCCCCGGCAATTCCCCCAGCTACATCCAGCAAAAGCGCAAGGACTACCGGGAGAGCGGCGTCATTCAGGTCCGGATTGACCCGGAAAAACGTTTCATCGAGCTGATTCATCCCGACCGTGCCCTCGAGTACGTTCAGGAAAGCGAAGACCTCGAGATCACCGGTGTGCCGCAGTTCAGCCTGGCGGTCAAGAACCTCTTCGTCTTTTGACCTTCCAGTTCCTTCCCCGCCCGTTCAAAATCGACTAAGCGGCCCAGACTCATCTAGGAGGCCGAGGGGCAGAAATCACCGTCATGGCGATTAGCGCGGGAGGCCTATGCCACCCCGCCTCTCCCTCTTGAATTTGGAATCTCGAATTTTGGGTTTTCGCCCAAGGCCGTGCCGCAAAAGCCGGCAAATGGCTGCTACAGGACGCCGCTCAACAAAGCGTAGCACGCGTACCCGAGCCCCGCGCCAAGCAGAGACCCGACCACCACATCGCTGAGGAAGTGTAAACCCAGCATGACTCGGGAAACCGCCACGCTGAGGGCGCAGAAAAGGAGGCCATACATCAAGGAGGGCTCAAACAGGCCAATGGAGACTGCGAAGGCGAAGGCGCTGATCGAGTGCCCGGAAGGGAAGGAAAACTGATCGGGCGGCAATAGTAGCCCAGCAATGCGAAGCAATTGCGCAGGGCCGCTTCCGTCCGGTCAGCCTTTTAAGAACCAGGAAGAGGGCCGCACCAACTCCGCAGGAAATTCCGGCCGCCGCCACTGCCGCGTAGCGGGAAGGGCCGCCGAACGCCAGCACCAGGACGCCGAGGGCGTACCATAACCAGCCGTCGCCGGCCCGGGTTGCCAGAATCATCCAGAGCCTGATCCAGCGCGGCGGCTTCCAGCGGTTCACGCGCCGCATCAGCCGCTGGTCGCCGCTGGCAACGAAGCCCAACATGGCGCCGGGAAAAGTCACGCCGTCGCCTCCCCGGTTGCGGCAGGCATGCTGCTGACGGACTGGCCGCCATCAAGGCCACGCATGCGGGCCCACGCCTGCCCCCACTTGCGAGCGAACCACCTCTCCGAAAGATAATTGATCAGGGTAACGGAAGGGATGCCGAGAATGAGAGGCGCGAAGAGCAGCATGAAGGGCTTCTCACGAAACATCTCGCGGCTGACCGCCAGGACATCGCTCGTCAGTTTCCAATAGCTTCCTGACTGCCCCCGCACCTGCGCGCGGCCCTCGCATAACCCCTCGAGAAACTCGGCTTTGGTCCGTGCACCCAGAACCTCTGTCCAGGCGCTGCCCGCCGAAGCCAGCGCATGGGCGTCGCTTCCTCCCACCGCAATCCTCCTGTTATAGGATGCCAACCGATCGGCAAGATGGTTGTTTCGCGCCAGCAAGTGTCCGTTTAAGACTTCGACGGCGGGAAAACAGGCTTCAAACCAGTCGAAATCGTCGGCCGCGCGGCGTCCGGTGAGAGCCGAAAAGACGTGGTTTAAGCTGAAGAACAACCGCTGCTCCTCGAGATATGCCAGCAGCCGGGGAAGATCGTTTCGCCGGCGTTGAACCTCGGTGTGCTGGCACTCGTTGATGTTGTAGACGCCAACGTGGAATTCGTTGCCGCTCGGCGCCCGGCAGGTGACCTCTTCACTCAGGAAAAAATCCCCATGCCGCCGCAAGCACTCTGCCGCATCAATGGAATCGTGATCGGTAACGGTGACCAGATCCAACCCTTGGCGCTTGAGCTTCTCGTAGAGGGCTTCGGGCGGGTTGTAGCATTCGCGGCAAAAACGGTTCAGCACCGGCAGGGTGGCCATGCCGGAGTGGACGGTGTGGACGTGTAGGTCACATCTCACACTCCAGGCTACATTTCCTATGTTACATATGTGTCGCTTGCAGATGAAGAGTTGGTTAAAGGTGCACCATTAACTACGGCTTGCGAACTCGGCTACAGGCGCGTTCCCTGAGCGCCCAGAAGTCTTGGGCCGGCCCAGCGAGACGAAAGTCGAGGGCGTCGGCCCGGCGTTGTGGTGCGGGCGTCCCGCCCGCTGTCACGCGGGCATTCCTTCGCTCCGCTCAGGACAGGCTTTGCGCGCGCGCGGGAGCGAGACGCTCCCGCGACAGCGGGCGGGACGCCCGCACCACATACACCGACGGCAAGGTTGTACGAACGCCTCGAGCTATGCGAGAATGCCAGCCCATGGGCAGAATCGAGTTCGTTTATTTTGACGCCGGGGGCGGGCACCGCGCCGCCGCCACGGCCCTTCGCCTCGTTACCGAGCAGCAACTTCATTGGGACGTCCATTTAATGAACCTTCAGGAGTTGCTCGATTCCATCGATCCCGTACTGAGGCTATCCGGCCTGCGCTTACAGGATCTCTACAACTGGTTATTGAAAATGGGTTGGACATGGGGAGCGGGAGCGGGATTGCGCGTCCTCCAGGCGGCTATAAGGCTCTACCATCCACACCAGGTACGGCTGCTGGAACAGTATTGGCGCAAAAGCCAGCCCGCACTGGTCGTATCGCTCGTTCCGCACTTCAACCGGGCCCTCTTTGAGAGCCTGCGCCGCGCCACGCCCGCCACCCCGTTCGTCACGGTGCTCACGGACTTCGCCGATTACCCTCCCCATTTTTGGCTGGAGCGCCAGGAGCAGTTTGTAGTTTGCGGGTCCGAGCGGGCCGTGGCACAAGCCCGCTCGACGGGATTTCGCGACCACCAGATCTACGCGACCTCAGGAATGATCCTTCACCCCAAGTTCTATCAGGAGGTTGCCGTGGACCGCGCTGCGGAACGCCTACGCCTGGGCCTTGACCCCGAGTTACCCACCGGCTTAGTTATGTTCGGCGGGGAAGGCTCGAGCGTCATGGTGAAAACTGCCGGGAAACTCGAAGCTGCAAAGCAGAACCTGCAATTGATTCTCATCTGCGGCCACAATGAACGCTTGGCCGCAATGTTACGCGGCCTCAGGGGCAGAGTTCGCAAGTATGTCGAGGGCTTTACCACGGAGGTTCCCTACTTCATGCGCCTCGCTGATTTCTTCATCGGCAAGCCCGGTCCGGGCAGCATCAGCGAGGCGCTGGCCATGAAACTGCCGGTGATCGTGGAGCGCAATGCCAGAACCCTCCCGCAGGAACGCTACAACGCGGACTGGGTGCTCGAAAAGCAGGTAGGGTTGGTGGTGCGCGACTTTGGCCGAATCACGCCCACTGTCGAAGAGCTTCTTGATCCCTCCAATTTCGCCCGCTTCCGTAACAACGCGGCTGGCATCAACAACCGGGCGGTTTTTGAGATCCCGGGCATGTTGGACGAAATCCTGAAGAAAGCTGCCCACTGACTTCTGCCCTTGATCGGGGTTCCCAATCCAGGTTGCCGGGGCGGCCCTCCGAAGCGACCAAGCCTGGAACTGACTTCGCAATGCGACAAGAAGGCGGCTACATCAGCTTCGCTTTCACTCAAACAGGGCGTTCAGGCTCTGCGTGTAGGGCGCGCGGGCAATCCCTTGCTCGGTAATGATAGCGGTGATGTAGCGGTGGGGTGTTACGTCGAAAGCCGGATGGCGCGCCGGGACCGAGGGAGGTGCGATCTCGATGCCGCCCAGGTGGGTGACTTCGCTCGAGGCGCGCTCTTCGATTGGAATCGCCTCTCCGCTGGCCAGGCTGCGGTCAATCGTTGAAAGCGGCGCGGCAACGTAAAAGGGGATGCCGTTCTCGTGGGCGAGCACGGCCACGCTGTACGTCCCGATCTTATTCGCGGTGTCGCCATTCGCCGCGATGCGGTCCGCGCCCACGATCACGGCCTTAATCTGGCCCTGCTTCATGAAGTGGCCCGCCATGCTATCGGTGATGAGGGTTACGGGGATTCCGTCCTTGGCAAGCTCCCAAGCTGTCAGGCGCGCCCCCTGAAGGAAAGGCCGGGTTTCGTCCGCGAAGACCTGGATATTCTTTCCTTGCGCGACGGCAGCGCGGATTACGCCCAAGGCCGTGCCGTAACCGCCCGTGGCCAGAGCGCCCGCATTGCAATGGGTAAGGACCGTCCCCGACTCCGGAAGGAGGGCGGCGCCATGCCGGCCCATCGCCTCGTTGATGGCGATGTCTTCAGCGAGGACGTGTTTCGCTTCTTCCTCGAGATTTATTCTGACAGCTTCCAGAGCCTGCGCGTCGGTGGTGTGGCAGGAGAGGGAAGCGTCGAACGCTCGGCGCATGCGGTCGATTGCCCAAAACAGATTGACGGCGGTGGGGCGGGTGCGGGAAAGCGTTTCTGCGATCCGCTCGAAATCCGCTCGCAAGGCAGGAAGGGTCCGGGCGCCGGAGTTCTTAATCCCCAGCGCCACTCCCATGGCTGCCGCCACGCCAATCGCCGGCGCGCCGCGAATCACCATGCTGCGAATGGCTTCCGCCACTTCCTCGTAGTCGCGGCAAGTGCGATAGACCTCCGCGGCAGGCAGCCGCGTCTGGTCGATCATGCGCACGCCTTCGTCCGTCCACTCGATGGTTTTGAACATCGCTATGAAGTGGCGATCTCCGCTCTCATCAGGCCCTGGTCTGCGACCTTCTCGAGGCGGAAGCCCAGATTCTCGCACATCCGCCGGGTGGCAGAGTTCTCGACCAGGAATTCAGCCCTCAAGTGCTGGATCTTCTCCTGCTTCGCAACCGCCACCAGACGCCGCACCAACTCTGCACCCAGTCCGCGCCGCTGGAACGCGTCGGCGACCAGGATGGCAAACTGCGCATCCTCGGTGCCGGAGATCTTGGCCATTCTGCCGACCGCCATGATTTCGGGCTGTCCTGAGTAAGGATCTTCGTGCTCAGCCACCAGGGCCAATTCGCGGTCGTAGTCATTAAAGCAAATGCGAATCATCCGCTCGTGTGCGACGCGGTCGCTGAGCGCAATCAACTGCGTGTAGCGCATCATCACGCTTCGCTCGGAGAGCATGTTGTGGAACTTGACCATGTGCGGCTCGTCTTCCGGACGGATGGGACGAATGTTGACTGTCGCCCCGTCTTTCATGGTGAAGGGTGCGACGTATTGCGTCGGGTAGGGCCGTATGGCGAGCTTGGGCAGTTTGTCTTCTGTCACCTCAGGTCCATGCAGCACGACGCGCGCATCCAACGCCACCAACTGCTCCGCAGAAGCCACCAGAGGATTAATATCAATCTCCTTGATCCACCGCTGCTCCACCACCAGGTAGCTGAACTGAACCATCAGCTTTTCCAGAGCCTCCAGATCGACCGGCGCGCGTCCGCGCACGCCCTTGAGCGCTTTGTAAACGCGCGTCCCTTCCATCATGCGCCGGGCCAGGGTGGTGTTCAGGGGAGGAAGCGCCAGGGCGCTGTCTTTGAAGACCTCCACCAACTGCCCCCCGGTTCCAAACAGCAGCACCGGTCCAAACTGCGAATCCAGGCTGCTTCCGACGATCAATTCGTAGCCTTCCAGCCGCACCATGGGCTGGACCGCCACGCCCTGGAAGTGGCCTGCACCCACTTTCTCCGCCACCGCGGACTGGATCTTCGTGAAGGCACTGCGTACAGCTTGAGGGTCAGAAAGGTTCAGGCGCACGCCGCCCACGTCGGTCTTATGAGTAATGGTCTCCGAGTTGAGTTTGAGGACCACCGGGTATCCGAATTTCTCCGCGAGATCGACGGCCTCCTCGGCCGTTGTGGCCACCTCCGTCGGGACGGTGGGGATTCCGTAAGCGCTCAAGAGCCGCTTGGACTCGACTTCCGTCAAAATCGTCCGCCCAGACTTGCGAACCTCCTCGATGATTTTGGTGGCCGCCGCCGCGCCCGAGGCAGCGCCGTTAACCTCGCCCGGCAGCACGGGGGTCTGGTAAAGGCCCTGTAGGTTGTAGCTGTACTGCCACATGTAATGGAAGATCTTTGCGGCGGTGTCAGGATAAGGGAAAGTGGGAATGCCGGCGCGATTCAGAATGTCAACCCCTGCTGACACCTCCGCACCGCCCATCCAACTGGCCAAGATGGGCTTGCCTTGCAGCTTGGCATAAGGTTTGAGCTGCTCGGCGATCCGCGTGGGGTCGGTCATCGACTGCGGAGTGAGAACCGCGAGGAGGCCGTCCGTGTTGGGATCTTGCGCGACAATGTCGACCGCTTTGGCATAACGCTCGGAGGTGGCGTCCCCAAGGATGTCGATAGGATTGTTATGGCTCCATTCTTTGGGGAGAATGCTGTTCAGCGACTCCATGGTCTTCGGATCCAGTTCCGCCAGATCGCCTCCCACTGCGATCAGCGTATCCGTGGCGAGCACTCCAGGCCCTCCCGCGTTCGTCACGATGGCCAAGCTTGGGCCCGTGGGGTGAGGCTGCTTGCTCAGCACATCGGCCATATGGAACAGGTCCCCGATACTCTGTACTCGCAATACGCCCGTGCGCCGGAAAGCTGCATCCAACACTTCATCGCTGCCGGCCAGCGAGCCGGTGTGCGAGGCGGCGGCCTTAGCGGCGGCCGCGCTGCGGCCTGCCTTAATCACAATGATGGGTTTGGCAAGACCTACCTGGCGGGCCGCAGATAGAAACGCGCGCGCGTCGCCAATGCTTTCCATGTAGATGATGATGCTCCGCGTGCGGGGATCGTCGCCGAGATAATCAATCAGGTCGCCCCAGCCCACATCGGCCATCGAACCGATGGAACTAAAAACGCTGAATCCGACCATTTCGCGAAAGCTCCAGTCCAGAACCGCCGTGCAAAGCGCACCGCTCTGGCTGAGGAAGCCAATGCTTCCCGGGCGAGCCATTCCACTGGCAAAGGTCGCATTGAGGCCCGTGTTAGGACTCATAATGCCCAAACAGTTGGGCCCGACGATGCGGATGTCGGCGGCACGAGCTTTGGCCACAATCTCGCCTTCCAGTCGCGCCCCGTCCGGGCCGAGTTCCTTGAACCCGGCGGAGATAATGATGGCGCCTTTCACACCCGCAGCGGCACAATCGTCCATGACCCTCGACACGGTGGAGGCGGGAGTGACGATCACCGCCAAGTCCACCTGTTCAGGCACGTCGAGCAAATTGGGGTAGGCTTTCACGCCCAGAACCTGGGCTCGCTTCGGATTTACTGGGAAAACCGTTCCGCCGAACGGATTACTAATCAAGTTCCAAAACGTGGTCCGCCCGACGCTGCCGGGGTTCTCCGTGGCCCCGATCACCGCAACCGCTTCGGGGGCAAAGAAAACATCCAGCGGGTGCTTGCGACGATGCAAGATGTCGTGGGCATATTCTAACTTGGGCATAGCAGTTGGCTTCATTAGGCAAATCTCCTGTTAGGACAAATTGACATGAATGTAGGATCAAGACGTGCCGAACAGGATACCCGGAAGGGCCACAGAATTCAACGCCACCTTGCACGAGGACTGCGATTGACAATAACGTGCAACTGGTGGTCTCATATCATAAGGGTTGAAGTTCCACATTCACAGCTCGGAAGTGTCGGCAACAATTCCTCGAAAGGAGAACAGGAGCTATGGGAGTTCGCACCAGCATCGACCTGAGTCTCGATCCGTCCGTCGCCTTTGACGCCTTGGTTGGAGAACTATCGACGGCGCTGTTGGATCTCGGAATGCAATTTGAGCCTGGAGCCCATGGCCGCGTCATGGAGGGCGCGATAGAAGTGGGGCGCGTAACCAGTTGGCTCCCGCCGGAGAAGATCGCACTGGAATGGCGTGGCGCTGCCTGGCAACCGGCTGAAGTAACGGCGGTTGAGCTGCGATTCGAGCCTGTCGGGAATGGCACTCGTGTGACGCTGGAACAGCCAGAGCTGAGCACCGCCTTGGGAGAAAAAGCGGACGAAATCGCAGGCTGGTTTGCCGGCGAGGTCGCGGCCCCGCTGCTCCATTCGTTGGCTCCTCGGCGATTGGGCGACTGGATCACCGATCGCAGAGCCCGTCGCCCTTCAGGCCCGCAGTCCCGGGCAACCTACCGAGACCCGCTCTATCACCGTCCGAACTTCAAGATCATTCTGAACGAACTTGGCCTGACGAAGAACGACTACCTGCTTGAGGTCGGCTGCGGAGGAGGAGCGTTCCTTGCGGACGCACTGAGAAGCGGCTGTAAAGCGGCGGCCATCGACCACAGCTTGGAAATGGTAAGGGTGGCCAGCGAAGTCAACCGCGAAGCAATAAACCAAAACAGGCTCGAGATTCGCTACGGGAACGCCGCCTTGCTGCCATTCCCCGACGACACGTTCACCTGCGCAGTTATGACCGGGGTTTTTGGCTTTATCCAGGAACCGCTCAAGGCGCTTTCCGAGGTCCGGCGGACGCTCAGGAACGGTGGGCGCTTTGTGCTCTTTACCGGAGCAAAAGAGTTACGCGGAACACCCGCGGCCCCCGAGCCTGTGGCCTCCCGCCTGTTTTTCTACGAGGACCAGGAACTGGAAGAACTTGCGCGCAAGGCGGGGTTTGCTGAGGCGAAAGTGGAACGGCCTGATTTCGAGCAGGCCGCGCGTGAGGTGGGAATCCCGGAGGAAGCCCTGGAACTTTTCAAGGGAAAGAGCGGCGGCCAGATACTGGTGGCGCGCAAGTGAAGGTGAGCAATCCTTGCACCCGTCCGCTGTCTCAGTGGAACGCTAAACCTGAAACTCCCGCTTCACCTTCTCCGACTTCTCAGCCACTGACCGCGCCAACTCTTCCTTGTAGGCCGCCAGCTTCTGGGCGAGTTCTGCGTCCGACGTGGCAATGATCTCGATGGCGTAAATGGCAGCGTTGATGGCGCCGGGCTTGCCAATGGCCGTGCAGGCTACCGGAACTCCGCCGGGCATCTGTACGGTCGAGAGCAGCGAGTCGAGCCCGGCGAGTGTTGTGGTCGCCATGGGAACCCCGATGACGGGCAGCGTGGTTTCCGCCGCAATCACTCCCGCGAGATGCGCTGCCCCACCCGCCCCCACGATGATAACTTTGAGGCCGCGCTGGATGGCCGTCCGGGCATATTCCGAAGTGCGCACGGGCGAACGGTGTGCAGAAGTGATTTCGATCTCGAACGGCACGCCGAACTTCTTCAACATCCGCGCGGTTTCCGTCATGATGGGCAGGTCTGTGTCGCTGCCCATGACGATACCCACTAAGGGCTTATCACCCATCCAAATCCTCCCTGTTCGATTGTTGATGTTGGCCTAACAGCCCCGGCTCACCCGGCCTGACGCGGGCTTGGCGCATCCCCCGCAGGTTCGTCCGCCGTGCCGGCTCGCCAGTCTCCGGAAAGTCGCTTCAAACCTCTTGCGCCGATATCGCGCCGAAAATGCATTCCCTCAAACTTGATCTTGCTCACCGCAGAGTAGGCGCAGGCGATGGCGCGTGGCAGGTCCTCGGCTGTCGCCGTCACACCCAACACCCGTCCGCCCGTGGAAAGCAAATGAAAATCCTGGAACTTCGTGCCCGCGTGAAAAACCTTGACGCCGCCCCGAGTCTCAGCCGCATCGATTCCGGTGATGACTTTGCCCACTTCCGGCTTGCCCGGATACCCTCTCGACGCAAGCACCACGCATACCGAAGGATTCGGGCTCCAGTGCGGCTCAAGCGTCGCAAGGCGATCTTCGCTCAACGCCACTAGCAACTCCGCCAGGTCAGAGCGGAGGCGCATGAGGATGGGCTGAGCCTCGGGGTCGCCCATACGTACATTGTACTCGAGAACCTGGGGACCTTGCGAGGTCAACATCAAGCCACAATAAAGAAACCCGTGGTACGGCGTGCCTTCCACCGCCATCCCCACCAGCGTAGGAGCAACGATGGTCCGAATGATCTCAGCACGCAGAGGTTCATCCAGAATTGAATCCTCGCTGTAAGCGCCCATACCGCCTGTGTTCGGGCCCTGGTCATCGTCAAAGACAGCCTTGTGATCCTGGGTGGGGACTAAAGGCAGGATAGCGCGCCCATCCGTCAGCACGATGAAGGAGAGTTCTTCGCCCCTCAGCGCTTCCTCCAGGATGATCTTCTCGCCCGCCGAGCCCAAAGTCCGCTGGCGCATGAACTCATCCAGAGTTTTTTCGGCTACTTCCCGAGTGTGGGCGATAACCACACCCTTCCCTGCTGCCAATCCATCCGCCTTGATCACGACCGGCAACCCAAACCCCGACAGCGCCTTGACGGCTTGGTCGAAACTCTCTGCCACCTTGAATGCCGCGGTGGGGATCGAATGCCGTTGCATGAACTGTTTAGAAAAGATCTTGCTCCCCTCGAGCCGAGCGGCGGCACGGGTAGGGCCGATAATCACCCTGCCTCCCCGCTTGAACTCATCCACTACGCCTGCCACCAACGGCGCTTCCGGCCCCACTACCGTAACGTCTGCCTTAAGCTCGTTCGCCAACTCGAGAATCTGCGCCGGATTCGAGACATCCACGGGCCGGCATTCCGCTTCCTGTGCAATGCCGGCGTTGCCCGGCGCGCAGTAGATCTCCTCCATGAGTCCACTCTCGCGCAACTTCCAGGTCAGCGCGTGCTCTCGTGCTCCGGATCCAATCACCAGTATCTTCATAAAGTGGCCGGTACAATAAAGAGAAGTTCGCGTTTTGTCAATCACAGAAATTACCTATGTCTCTCTGATGCCGAAAAACGGCACGATGGCTAAACTCCGGCGGCCGGCTGTTTTGAATTCGGAGGCTTCAGTCAAGGTGTATAATGCGCTCATGGGCGTCGAAGTCATTCCCAAGATCACTTTCGAGGAATTCCGCCAATTCCCTGTCGATGGGAAGCGCTACGAACTCGTGCGCGGAGAAGTGCGCGTGACTCCAGTTCCAGCAACCCGACATCAGGCCATCGTCCAAAACCTCTCCGGAAACTTGTGGCCTTTCGTAATCAAGAACCGTCTGGGCGAAGTTTGGACAGCCCCCCTAGATGTGCGCCTGAGCGAAGACACGGCGTTTCAACCCGATCTTATCTTCGTCTCCAACGCACGCGCCGGAATCATTCAGGAGGACTGGATTGCAGGCGCCCCAGACTTGGTTGTCGAAGTCTCATCGCCTTCCACCATGACCTACGATCGCGCCACAAAGCTACCAATCTACGCCGAGTCAGGCGTGTCGGAGTTCTGGCTCATCGACTCACAGGCCAAATCGGTCGAAGTTTTGAAACTGGAGGGCAAGAAGTATTTCGTTGACGCTGTCCTCGCCGGCGATCAAATCCTCACCTCCAATCTCTTCCCCGGCTGGCAATTGCCCTTGCACGACCTCTTCGATTTCCGCGGACGGTTCTAAAGGTCGCAGGTGTGAAGTGGTGCGGCGTCGGCACGTGTCCCCGTGCCGTCTGCACGGCAGGCCGTCGCGAAGCGAGGCTTGGTTCTGCCACACCAACTCGTAGATTCAGGTTAAAATAAACGATCGACGCCGGGGCTCGAGCGGAATCATGTTGCCAGGCTTTACGGAAAAATACGAGGTGGTGGTTGTGGGCGCGGGGCACGCCGGGTGCGAAGCTGCGATGGCGGCGGCGCGCATGGGGCTGAAGACGGCGTTGTACACGATCAATCTCGACCTCATCGCCCAGATGTCCTGCAACCCCGCGGTGGGCGGGATCGCCAAAGGCCACCTGGTGCGCGAAATCGACGCGCTGGGCGGGGTCATGGGCGAAGTGATCGACGCCGTCGGCATCCAGTTCCGCTTGCTGAACACCAGCCGCGGGCCCGCCGTCTGGTCGCCGCGCGCCCAGGCGGACAAGAAGCAATATCGCGCCCGAATGCGCCAAGTTCTCGAATCCGAGCCCAACCTGCGGATCAAGCAAGCTGAAGTCGTAGATCTGGTGCTGGAGCATTCTGCGGGGGCGGCTCGCGAACAGGCCCTACTGCCTGATGGCCTCTGCGCACTGGGCATCAGGCTGCTGGACGGACGCCAGGTGGAAGCCGGCGCCGTGATCGTCACCACGGGCACCTTCCTGAATGGCCTCATCCACTGCGGGGAGAACAAGTACCCCGCGGGGCGCTCGGGCGAGCCCCCTTCGGTGATGCTGGGTGAGGCGCTGCGCCGGCTGGGCTTCCAAATCGGCCGGCTCAAGACCGGCACTCCGCCGCGCCTGGACGCGCGCACCATCGACTTTTCGAAGTTTCAAGTACAGGCCGGCGACCCGGTTCCCACGCCCTTCAGTTTTCGCACCAGGGCCATTACCCAACCGCAGACCGTTTGCTGGATGGGCTACACCAACGCGGAAACGCACCGGATCATCCGCGAGAACGTGCATCGCGCTCCGCTCTATTCCGGTCAGATCAAGGGCATCGGGCCGCGCTACTGTCCCTCCATTGAAGACAAGATCGTCAAGTTCCCGGACAAGCCCCAACATCAGCTTTTCCTCGAGCCGGAGGGAATGGACACGAACGAGATTTACGTGAATGGCATGTCCACCTCGATGCCCATCGACGTCCAGTTGGCCATGGTGAAGTCCATACCAGGCCTCGAGGACGCCGAGATGATCCGCCCGGGCTACGCCATCGAATACGACATGGTGCAGCCCACGGAGCTTTACCCGTGGCTCGAGTGCAAGAAAATCCACAACCTCTTCCTGGCAGGCCAGATCAACGGAACGACAGGTTACGAGGAAGCCGGGTGCCAGGGAATTATGGCGGGGATTAACGCCGGGCTGCGCGTCAAGGGCAGAGAGCCGATTATCATCGATCGCACGCAAGGTTACACCGGCATCCTCATCGACGACTTGGTGAGCAAGGGCGTCGACGAACCCTACCGCATGTTCACCTCGCGCGCCGAGTTCCGGCTGCACTTGCGCATTGATAACGCCGACGAGCGCCTGATGCCGCTCGGCTTCCAAGCCGGCACCATCCGGCAGAGCGATTACCAGGCATTCCTCGAAAAACAGGCTCGAATCTCCGCAGTCACCAAGTTCCTGCTCGAAACCCGCTTGAGCCCCGATTCGCGCCTGGGCTGCGAGATCTACTCCAGGCTCGGTCTCATGAATGGCAGACAATTTACAGCCCCCTCGCCGCTCACCGGCGCGCAACTCCTGAAGCGCTCCGAGCTCAAGATCGACGACTTGATGGAATGGATCGGCGAGAGCCTGCGTTTGGTGGCCATTGATGATGCCCCTCTCCCCCTTGGGGGAGAAGGGTGTCCCGATCTGATCGGGACTGGTGAGGGGGTCGGCCTTGACGGTGCACTCTCCCGCGAGGAGGCCCGCCGCATCGAAACCGATTTCAAGTACGAGGGCTATCTCCAACAGCAGGAGAAACAGATGGAGCGGATGAAGCGCGCCGAGTCGCGCCACATTCCTGATTGGTTCGATTACCGGAAGGTCTCCGGCCTCTCCCGAGAGGTGGTCGAAAAACTCACGCGCGTCCGCCCACTCACTCTCGGCCAAGCTTCCCGCATTCCCGGCATCACTCCTGCCGCCGTATCTCTGGTCAACTGCTACATCGAAATCTTCCAGCGCCGCGCGGCAGAACAAGCCTCGGCCTGATTCGCGAAGTCCAACGGTAGCGTTACTCACCGCATTAGGACTTGCATTCGCGTCCTGGCACCGTTAATCTCGGAATATGACCGTGCAAGCAATCAAGGCCGCAATTGAACAGCTTTCTGAACCGGAGCGCCGCGAACTGGCCGACTGGTTCGAGCAGCTCGAAGAGGAGGCTTGGGACGCCGAGATGGGGCAGGACTTTGCTCCCGGCGGCCGCGGGCATCACCTCGTCGAGAAAATCAATCAACAAATCGACGCCGGCAAGTTCACCGCCCTGGAAAAGGGCTTGCGTTTTCGGCAAGAGCAAAAGTGAACTTCACGTCTCACGCCTCACAAGAATTCTGGGCGCATCTGTGTCAGAATACTGCGGGCCCGAGGTTTCTCCAAAACCACCGAACTGTTGTACAGTTTGAGTTCGACCCAGCATGGGCACTGCATCCACCCCCGCACCCGGCCAGCTTGACGAGAGGCGCGTCGCCTTCACGGCCACGACCGTGGTGCTCTGCATCTCGGCGTGCAAGCTGCTGGTGCACTTGTATGCCGGCCGGCACTACGGTTACTTCGTTGACGAGCTCTATTACCTTGCTTGCAGCCGGCACCTGGATTGGGGTTACGTCGACCAGCCTCCGTTGATTGCGGTGATCACTTGGCTGGCGCGCTCGCTGCTCGGCGACTCCCTCCCTGCGCTCCGCTTCCTTCCGGCCCTGGCGGGGGCGGCGATGGTTGCGCTGACCGCACTGATCGCTCGCGAACTGGGCGGGAAGCGCTTTGCGGAGGGCATGGCTGCCCTCGCGGTTTTGGTGGCGCCGGGTTTTCTGGCGCTGGACAGCTTGCTCACCATGAACGCCTTCGAGCCGCTGTTCTGGCTGGGTTGCGCCTATCTGCTGATTCGTATTATTAAGACAGGCAATACTAAACTATGGATCTGGTTCGGCATCCTGTCGGGGTTCGGCCTCGAGAACAAGTACTCGATACTGATCTTCGGCGCGGGCATCGTCTTGGGCTTGCTGTTGACCGGCGAGCGCCGCAGGCTGGCGAGTCGCTGGCTGTGGGCCGGCGGCGCGCTGGCTTTGCTTATCTTTCTGCCGAATCTTGTTTGGAACATCCACCGGCACTTCCCGTTTCTGGTGGTGCAAGCCAATATTCGACACAGCGGGCGCGATGTTCCTCTCAAACCGTTGGCTTTCTTCGCTCAGGAAATCCTGACGATGCTTCCCTTGACCCTGCCGATCTGGCTCGCCGGCCTCTGGTTTTACTTCTTCTCGAAACCGGGGCGTCCGTTTCGCATCCTCGGCGGGGCGTGGGTATTCACCGCGGCTGTTATCGTGACGCTGAGCCCGCGCATCTACTACCTCTATCCCGCATTTCCGGTTTTATTTGCCGGCGGCAGCGTGATGTGGGAAACGTGGCTCGACCAGCCGCGATACCGCTGGCCGAAACGCGCCTACGCCGGCTTGATGGTCGTCCTCGGCGCCGTGTACGCGCCGCTCAGCGTTCCGCTGCTGCCGCCCGAAACCTACATTCGATACACCCGCGCGCTGCATCTCCAGCCGCCCAGGATCGAAACGCATCGCCTGGGCCCGCTGCCTCAACTCTTTGCCGACCAGTTCGGCTGGGAAGAGATGACGGCCACCGTGGCGCGGGTTTACAACAGCCTGCCGCCGGAGGTTCGCGCCAAGACCGCCATCTTTGGCCAGAACTACGGGCAAGCAGGCGCTATTGACCTCTTCGGTCCGAAATACGGACTGCCACCCGCCATCAGCGCGCATATGAATTACTTCTTTTGGGGACCGTGCGATTACACCGGAGAGAGCATGATCGTCATGCAGGGGCAGCAGAAAGACCTGGAGCGCTATTACACCAGCGTCGAGAAAGTCGCCAGCGTCGATCACCCTTACTCCATGCCTTACGAACATTTCGATATCTACTACTGCCGCGGTCTCAAGTGGCCCCTCAAGGAAATCTGGCCAAAAGTGAGAAACTGGGACTGAGGCGAAGCATATTGTGCTCATGCGATTGAGTGTCCGTGCACCTCCTTGGCAGGCGCGTCCGATCGAGGTATAGTTGAGATTATGGTGGATTGGTCGCAATGTGCCGCGGTGGAATCCGACCCGCGAAGGGTTCACGGCGCATGGGTGTTGCGCAACTCCCGCTTGCCGATTTCGATAGTTTTTGAATGCCTCGCCAGGGGCGCAAGCATCGACGAAATCGTCGATTGGTACGGCGGCATCACACACGATCAGATCGAACAAGTCATAAGCTTTGTCGCGGACAGCTTTCACGAACCTGCCCATGCGGATTCTGTTTGACAACAACACTTAGCTTACCGTTCCCTTCCCGCAGCCTTGGCGCTGGCCCTGAGCTGAGCGGCTTCCTCGCGAATCTCCGCCAGGTCATTCCCCCGTTTCCGATTCCTGCTCCTCGATCACCTTGGCCGTCGCTTCCCACTCGCGCGTCAGGCCGGCAAGCTCCTGGCGGCCCTGCTCGATCGACTTGGTCAAACGCACGGAATCCTCGGCGCTCCGGAAGTGCGCAAGTTCCTGCGCCTGGCCTTCGATCTCGGCCTCCAGGCGCGCCACCTGATCTTCGATCTC
>Ga0116217_10001509_pt1 | contig 22417 bp, 15 predicted proteins | sample Sb_taG_6_FD_89697 | JGI IMG/M metagenome (GOLD analysis project Ga0116217, IMG submission 89697) | Peat soil microbial communities from Weissenstadt, Germany - Sb_50d_4_PS metaG | ecosystem: Environmental > Terrestrial > Soil > Wetlands > Peat | place: Germany: Weissenstadt | collected 2010-09-21 | reverse complement strand
TACGGCAATGTCGAGTTCAATGGGCTCCCTGCCACCTCGAATGGCTACATCCTCGACGGATACGATACGAACGATCCATGGCTGGGGCTGAACATCGGTCTTTCCACAAATCTCGTCATCGGACTCGATGCAGTACAGGAAGCCACTGTTAATACCAACTCTTTCTCAGTCGATCAGGGAAGGTACGCCGTAGCCCAGGTGAACTACTTTACCAAGTCGGGCACCAACACATTTCACGGAGACGCGTACGAAATATGGAATGGCTCGCTGTTCAACGCGGAGGACTACTTTCTGCACGCGAACGATACGGCAGACAACTCTGCGAAGAAGCCCCGTTCTGCAGTCAATGAGTTTGGCGCCAATATCGGTGGACCTATTCGGAGGGACCGGCTGTTCTTCTTCGGGCACTACGAGGGCATTCGCATCGCTCTCCCCCTCGTGTCGCAAATTACTCTGCCGACGCCGGCATACCAGCAATATGTCTTGGGCCAGCTCGCGACCGGCGGAACGGACCTGGTCACGGGCTCGACTCTTCCGGCTCAACCGGCAGAGATCCCCTTTTACCAGAAGATGTTCTCTCTGCTACCCGCGTCAGGCGGCTCCCCTGTACCGATTGTCGGCTGTCCGTTCGGCACAGACAGGGATGGTTGCGCAATCCAGCGCCAGGCTTCTTTGAACAACAGCGACAGCGAGAACCTGATTGTGGTGAAGATCGATCACACCATCAACTCAAACAACAGCGTCTGGTATCGCTTCCAGCAGGACCTGGGGCTTCAAGCGGCTTACACCGACCCCGTGAATTCCGTTTTCAACTCCTATTCGCCGCAGCCACAGCGAACTCTGGTTGCGGGCTACACTCATGTGTTCAGTTCAGACGTCGTGAACCAATTCAATCCTGGCGCGAGCTGGTATTCCAGCATCTTCGAACCGAATCACTATTCGCAGGTGCTAGGGAACTTTCCCATTGTGCTAGCGTCGGGCAGCGACAGTGTTCCGTTCACCACAATCGGTGGCAATGACAACACGTATCCGCAGGGTCGCAAGGTCACGCAATGGCAAATCAATGACAACCTGACTTTGACGCATGAGGAGCATACGTGGAAGTTCGGAATGAACACGCGGCGTCTTGATGTGAGCAACTACGACCTCGGCGAAGGTACTGTGCCAACGGTGACCTTCAATGACCTGGCGGAGTTCACCTACGGAGCCGCTTACACAGCCAGTCAGAGCTTTCCAGTTTCGCTGAAGGAGCGGGTTTCGGCGGGCAATCTGGAATATTACGCGATGGATTCCTACAAGCCAACAGCCAAGACAACGATTACTTATGGCATGCGCGTCACCTGGAACACAAACGTCACGAATGCGCGCGGTCTCTTCTCCAGGGAAGCGGGCTCTTTCCTCGATGCCTCGCATGAGACCGATCAGCCGCTCGATAAGGTCGTCCTTGGAAACGTGCACGATCTATTCGCGGGAACCCCGCTGTTTGTTTATCAGCCGCGTGTATCGTTCGCCTACCGACTCATGCGAACCACTGCAATTCATGGTGGCTTTGGAGTGTTCAACGACATTATCCCCATGCAGATCGCAGATCTTGCAGCGATGAATGCTCCGAATGATCCTACGTTTGTGGGCGGCATCGGCGGGCAGGTTGGCGGGACCGGAATTGCGCCCGGCGTCCCGGGCAGCGCAGTCGATGCGGCAGTTGGCGCCAACGATTCGTTTCAGACAACCGTCCATTCCGGCGGCAACCCATGCGTCGGCATTCAGCCCGGCGCTCCCACCTGCCCATTAGCGGTGAGCCTCGATACCTTTTCCGGCGGGACGCTCAAGACGCCTTATTACTACCAGTACAACCTCGGCATCGAGCAGCAGATTGGCACGCGCGGCAGTCTGCGCACCGATTTCGTTGGCACACGCGGCTTGCATGAGCCTTTTCAGGTGCAGCTCAACGGCTATCAGACGGTCTGCGACGGATGCTTTGCGCCCTTTCCCTATCAGCGACCACTCGACCAGCGATTCGGTAATGTGACCGAATTCCGCACCGACGCCAATAGCAGCTATGCCGGACTTCAGATCGCTTATGCACAACAATGGCGCGGACTCACTCTGCACGGCAACTACACGTTCAGTCACTGTCTCGATGAGGTATCGAACGGCGGTTTGCTGGCGTTCTCGACTCAGGGACTGATGTCGCCTCTGCCTGGAGAACTAAACCGGCAATATGCAAGTTGTGACTATGACGTTCGCCATAACGTCTCTGCCTATGGTCTGTACCAGGTGCCTTTCCACTCCGGCCATCCGTTCCTCCGTCAGATGTTCGGAGGGTGGTCGGTCTCGGAGACCGCAATTCTGCACTCCGGCCTGCCCTTCAGCGTTCTCAGCCAGCCATACATTGCCAACGGGAATGGTGTCTTTCAGGCGAATGGAGCCAGCACCGTGCAGTTCAATGCGCCTGCTTACGCAAACCGGGTCCCGGGCGTGCCGGTGTATCGAAAGAACTCTGTCGCCGGCGTCACCGTCGCGGGGACCAAGCAATGGCTCAACCCGGAAGCATTCATCTCGGTGGTCGATCCCACAACAGGAGCATGTGAGGGAGGCGATTCACCCGCGACCTGTCAGTTTGGCAACTCTGTACGCAACACTGTCCGCGGGCCGCACTACACGAACTCCGACCTCTACATCACCAAGACATTTCCGATCAAAGAGGGCATAACGATTCGACTCGACGCTCAGATGTTCAACGCGTTTAACCATCCCAACTTCGCGCTACCCAGCGAGGTCGAAGCCGGCGTGCCGGGCGGTTCAATTCCAGCTCGGTTTGGCACAGTCGAAAGCATCATCTCGCCTCCAACTGGATTGCTTGGTGTCGGTCTTGGCGGCGACAGCTCCCCACGCATGATCGCTTTCCAAGGCCGGATTGAGTTCTGAGAAAGCCAATTGCAAGGTCTGCTCTCTTAGGTCAATGCCGATGCTGCGCGAAGCTCATGGAGTACAGAGGTTCAATCAGTTCTGGGCGAGTTGTCGGCGATCCTTCTCGGATGTGATTTGGTTCACTCCGGACACTGGGGTATGAGATCGTCCGCGACCCTTTTGCAACGGTTGAAGCTGAGCTCAGTTACTACGGCCGTCTAGCGAAATTGAGATGAGCAGATGTTCCTGAGCCGCGCTGTTCAGGAGCTGTGCTAGTGGGCGCCGGACGATCGGACCCAGCCTTCGTGCGAGCGATCTCGTCTGAGTGGCGCCTATCCCGCCTGATTTGCTTCTCCAACGCCCAAATCACCCAGAGCATGAATGCCAGGGCCGGGGCCACTGGAATGAGAAGCAACGTAAGATCGGAATCGACTATGACTATCCCCTCCGCTGCCGCATCCTAAAGGCGCGACAAGAGGCAGTCGTGCGCGCCTCGGAACGGAAGTTATCCTTCCCCCATGGGAGGCCGCACCACGTAAGAATGGAGCAGTCAACTTGTAAAGATTCTGTAAGGGGGCGGAAAGAGATAATCGCGTCGCCAGCGCGGCACGAATTGGGCCAACAGATAGGTCCCGCCAAGACAGCCAGTGTTCCAAAACTGATGCCGGGGTGGAATGTCAACTGGCACCATTGCGCTCATCTGGGCCGGTGCGCGCCACGTTGGTGAGTTTCGGCTGGATGGTCGGCCGCTCGGCGATAGCACAAAGGGGTGATTACAGCTTAGACGAACCCGAGCCCTGGGCATTGGTAAAGTTACAAAAGCCACCGATTTCGGCCAACCTGCGCCCTGATTCTCCGTCAAACTAAATGAGTTCTGAGGTAGAATAAGAACGGCGAGGTTTCCCCAGCTGACAGCTTTTCTGGCACATTTCCGCGCACAAAGCAGCTCCCGGCGGAAATTCACGCTGGTAGTCGCGGGCGTGTGCCTCGTCCTGTTGGCGCTTCTCGCCGTGGGCCAGGTTGCTCACCTTCACGCCAGCCAATCCGACGCAGATCATTGCCAATTGTGCATTGTGTTGCACACGCTGGCGCCTGTTGCGGTTGCTGGCGCCGAAGTTGCGTTGGTCCGGTTCGGCGCGCCCGCTCCGCAGACCGATCCTATCGTCGTTGCCCGCCAGCGCCAGTTCAGGCTCTTCATTCGGCCCCCTCCTGTCTCCTGCTAGAGCATCGGTCCCGCCTTCAGCCAGGTTGTCACATCGCCCAACGTCCCCGTCATCCGGGCGATGCTTTGGCGCATTCAGAAAAGCTGATTGAAGCGGTTCGATGCCCCACCAATGCACTGAATCCTCCGCGGTTGTACGTTCCGCGTCCTGTTTTCACAGCATTCAGCCATTGTTCAGGAGACAATTCATGCCATTCATTCGTGGCGCAATTCTAAGAATCCTTCCCCTCGTCGCCGTGCTCTTTGCGGCGCTCTCCGCGTCGGCGCAAAGCGGAAATGCGGGAACCATTCGTGGCATCGTAACCGATCCGTCGGGCGCCGTGGTTGCCAATGCGACCGTTCATCTCACCAACGCGGTCAGCGAGTTCGATGAGACCAGTTCCACCGACGCAACGGGACAATTCTCGTTCCCTAACGTGCCCTTTAACCCCTACCGGATCGACGTCAGCGCCAAAGGCTTCGCCCATTTAAGTCAGAATGTCGAGATTCGCTCCTCGGTCGGAGTCAACATCAAGCTGGTTCTCCAAGTGTCGGGTGGCAGCCAGACGGTCACGGTCGAGTCCCAGGGCGACCTGATTGAAGACGACCCCACGTTTCACGTGGACGTGGACCGCGACCTGTTCAACAAGGTGCCGCTGGAAAGCGCATCTTCCACACTGAGTTCATTAGTGACACTTACGACACCCGGTGTTGCGGCCGACTCCAACGGACTCTTTCACGGCCTCGGCGATCATGCCTCGAACTCCTTCGCCGTCGACGGCCAGTCCATCACCGATCAGCAGAGCAAGATCTTCTCAAACCAGCTTCCGTCAAACTCCATTCAGTCCATCGAGGTTATCAGCGGTGCGCCGCCGGCCGAATACGGCGACAAAACCAGCCTCGTCATCGTTGCCACCACGCGCTCCGGCCAGGGCGTTACCAAACCTACGGGCGATATCTACGCATCCTATGGGTCGTTTGGCTCGGCCGCCGGCGGTTTCGATCTTTCCTATGGCGGCAAAAGTTGGGGTAACTTTGTCGAAATGGATGGCCTCAACACCGGACGCTTTCTCGATCCGCCTGAGTTTACCGTCTTCCACGACAAGGGCAACGAGCAGAACTTCTTCGACCGCATCGATTACAGCTTTTCTTCCGCCGATTCGATCCATTGGGACTTGAACTACAGCCGCTCCTGGTTCCAGACGCCCAATTCCTTCGACAACCTCGACGTACAAAACGTGGTCAGTGGAGGCACAAGCGCAAGCCCAATTCTCGCCAATGTGGGCAATACCGATCAGCTCTCCAAGATCAATACTTATGACGTCGCGCCCACCTACACCCACATCATCAGTAACGATTCGGTCTTCAACCTGGGCGCCTTCCTCAGAAGAGACGGATACGGCTACTATCCCAGCGGCAATCCGCTTGCGGATCTCGGTCCAATCCAAACTTCGTCGATCGCCCAGTACCGCACGCTGACCAACGCCGGCGTCCATGCCGACTACTCCTACGTCAAGGGCGTCAATAACCTCAAGATCGGCGCGCAATACGAGCACACCTTTCTGCGCGAACACGATAACCTCGGCGTGATTGATTCCACCTATAATGCGCCTTGCGTCGACGCCGACGGAAACCCTCAACCTGGACTCACCGATCCATCGCAGTGCGCTTCCGCCGGCCTGGAATCCAATGATCCGTCGGTTGGAGGCACTTTTGATCCGATTCTCCTGCCCTACGACCTCACTCGCGGCGGCGCTTTTTATCACTTTTTCGGTCACACCGACGTAAAAGAACTGGCCCTCTACATTGAAGACGAGATCAAGGCCGGGAACTGGGACTTCAACCTGGGTCTCCGCGAGGACCTTTACAACGGCCTTACTGACGCCAACCAGACCGAACCGCGCGTCGGCATCGCCTACAACATCAAACCTTCCGGCACCGTGATGGCTGTTTCCTACGCGCGTACGCTGGAGACGCCCTTCAACGAAAATCTGGTCCTTTCCAGCAGCGGATGCTCGGATGCTGTTCTGAATCCGCTGCTCGCATGCAGTCCAGGCGTATCCGGAACCCTCGACCCCGGTTACCGCAACGAGTTCCACGCCAGTTTGCAGCAGGCCCTGGGCAAATATGCGGTTTTCGGTGGCGAATACATCTGGAAGTACACCCACAACGCCTTCGACTTCAGCATCCTGGGTAACACCCCGATCTTTTTCCCCATCGACTGGCACAACTCCAAAATCCCCGGCTATGCGCTGCATGTCGAGGTCCCGAATTTCCACGGCATAAGCGCCTACACGGTCATGTCGTCGGTGGCTGCCCGCTTCTTCCCTCCGCAGTCGGCCGGCGCCGGCGCGACAGTCGGACAGAGCGGATACCCGTTCCGCATCGACCACGACGAAAAATTCAACCAGACCACCCACCTCCAGTACACGGTCTCCCGCGACGGCAGTTGGGCGAACGGCCTCTGGGGCGGCTTCAACTGGCGCTACGACTCTGGCCTTGTTGCGGGCTCTGTGCCTTTTGCTTCTGATACCACTACGCCCGTGGACCTGAGCGGCCTGACCTTCGATCAGCAGGCGCAGGCTGGCCTCACCTGCAACGGAGTGGCCGCCACGCTCGCGGCAGGTTTCCAATCGTGCGCTCCTTCGAAGTATTCGTCGAAGCTGGTCAGCATTCCGGCGCCGGGAACCGAGAACGACGACCACAACCCGCCTCGCATCGCACCGCGCAACCTGTTCGACGTCACTCTCGGAAAGAACAACATTTTTGGCAAGGAGCACTACAAGACGAACCTCGACTTCACGGCCATCAACGTCACCAACAAGTACGCGCTCTACAACTTCCTGTCGACATTCAGCGGAACACACTACGTGACTCCGCGGGCACTGACCGCGAAGATCACGCTGAACTTCTGATTGGGTAAGCAATCCCAGAGGGCCAGAAAGAGTGACTCCGTTCGGACTCCCTCCAACTGGCCCGCAAGGACGGCTCCATGCGTGTCATCACCTTCGATCGAGGCAGCAAGCGGCGGCTCCGCCAGATACGGTGGACTTGGCGCGAACGGACGAGCATTGCTCTACTCTTCTTGTTCCTGCTAGCACTCTGCATCCTTTATTTGAATTCGGATCTTAGCCACGAACACCCTTTCAGCGAGGACACGATGAGGACCGTAAGATCGAATCCGGAGTGAATATGAGCTTTCGCGGCCAAATGATCTTGGCTGCGGAAAACGGTTGTCTGAGTGAATCCGAACATATATCCCAGGTCGGTTCTCTCGACGATGCAGGGAAAACAGAACATCCGATTCTGGATTTGAGAGATTCGAGCCGCTCCAAAGGAAAGCTGAAAGTGCCACCGTCACTTCAGATAGGTACGCACCAGGTCGATCAGGTCCTCGGCCAGTTCTGGAGTAAGCTGTTCCTTGGACCCGAGCGTGAGGTGGAAACGAATATGATCTTCCAGCACCTCACCCATCAGGCTGTTGACGCCGCCGCGCACCGCGGCCAATTGCATAAGTTGATCACCGCAATCTTCGTCGGCATTCAGCGCCCGTTCAACTGCATCCAATTGGCCGCGCAGCTTGCGCACTCGCTGAAGCAGTTTCACTTTTTCCCGCCCATGCGAGGACATGGCAATTCTCCTGTTCACAATATCCAAACCACTTACAAGGGGGTCATCGCGGTGACGTCGAGTTGACGTTTCGCTACCCGCACAGATGCATTCTTCTGTGTTCATCCGTCGAGCATTCGGTGGTCATTGTTTACCCGCAAAGAAGCGATTTCCCTATAACCCTTATTTACCATACCCCGATAGGGTATAGTCAAGGAAAATCAAAAAATTCCTGAGGAAGAAGTGTTGGTGTCGGCCTGTGAACATAAAAGCATCGCCTGCAATCGCGCTCCATCGTCTCAAGGGTGGGCGCAAGGGATGGCTGTACTTGCATCTGCTTGCTCCTAGCCAATGCTCATGTCGAGACCGGCATGCTTTGCGCTGTGCATACCGTTGGGGATTCCTCGTCTCTCTTTGGGTGGAAGAAGGCGCGTTGAATTCAGGATGAAGGTTAGCTCGGATGCAACGTGAATAAACGCTGCGAGCAGCGGATTGAGAAATCCGGCAGCGGCCAAGCCGATGCCGATAGTATCGACAACCAAGGTGCCGTAGAAATTCTGCAGGATGATATCGCGGCAGTTTTTGGCGACGCGAACGGTTTCAACGAATTTCATGAGGTCGTTGCCGATCAGCACGACGTCGGCACTTTCGCGGGCGACATCGGTTCCCGCACCCATGGCTACGCCCACTGTGGCTTCGCTGAGCGCGGGCGCGTCGTTGATGCCGTCCCCAAGCATTGCGACAACTTCTCCGCGGCGAGCATGCGCAGCGATCTCCGCTGTCTTTTCTTCAGGCAAAAGATCTCCGTGGAAGTGAAAGATACCGAGTTCAGTTGCTGCCGCTTCGGCAGCAGCGCTCGTGTCACCGGTAAGCAGGATGACTTGGATCTTCATCTTTTCGAGGGCGCGCACTGCGGCGGCAGACCCGTCGCGAATCCTATCGTCAATTGAGATGAATCCGGCATACTGTCCACCGCGCGCTACATGCACCTTAGTTCCGTTTGTTTCGTGATCTGGGGCCACCACAATACCGGCAGATTCGAGAAAATTGCGATTGCCGGCCAAAACGAGTTGGCCGCCAACGTTTGCCGAGATGCCACGTCCGATCTCGTATCGGAAGTTGACTGGTTCCTTCGTCGCGATTTGGTGTTCGTTGGCGTAACCTACGATCGCTTTTCCTAACGGATGCTCTGAAGCACGCTCGGCACTCGCGGCCGCAGCAAGCAAAGTCTCACGGGTGTTTCCCGGCGAGGCCTCGACCGCCGTAACTGTTGGCGTACCAAACGTGAGCGTGCCGGTCTTATCAAAAAAGACTGTATTGAGCTGGCCCAGCGCCTCCAGGTAGATCCCGCCCTTGATGATGGCTCCTTGTCGTGCGGCCTGCCCAATGGCCCCGAGGATCGCGAGCGGAGTGCCGGCGGCGATGCCGCAAGCGCCGGCCACAATGATGACGGAGATTGTAGACCGAATGTTATGAGTGATGAGGAAGGTCAGTACCGCCGCTCCGAGCGCGAAGTAAACCAAGTATCCGGCAAGTCTATCAGCCATCTTCTGGATCGGAGCGCGCGAGTGTTCGGCCCGCTCGACCGCTTCGATGATCTTGCCAAAAGTGGTTTCTTTGCCTAAACGGGTGGCGCGGACCTGCAGCGTACCGGCTTGATTCATGGTGCCCGCGTAGACCTCGCTGCCGGATGTCTTCTCGCTTGGCATTGGCTCGCCGGTGATGGCGGCTTGTTCCACAAACGAATGACCGTTTACAACCTGACCATCGACCGGTATATGGCTTCCTGGGCGAATCAATACAACTTCGCCTGGAGTAATGCTTTGAGTTTCGACTTCCACGAAGTCGCCGTTCCGTAGCACGCTTGCCCTTTGAGGCAGAAAGTCAAGCATGTCCTGAATCGCGCGTCTTCCGCGTCCGACCGTCAGGCCTTCTAGGATTTCGGCTGCAAGGACGAACGCGGTGATGACCAGAGCCGTAAAGAACTCACCGATTGCCAAGGCGGAGACCAGCGCGATGGTCATCGACAACTCCATCGTCATCCGGCGTTCAACGATGTTCTCGAATGCTTCTTTGAAGATGGGATATCCACCGATCAGCGTGGCGGCAAGCCCGATGACGCTAACTCTATGGAATGGCTCCCACAGATGGAACCACACCGCAGCGGCGGCCAGCACAACAAACGCGACACGTGCAACCTCGAGCCATTCAAAGCCGTGTTCGTGGCCTTGTTCGTCATGATCATCGTGATCGATTTCGTGCGTCTGGTCTGCATCGCGCGAGTGCGCCATCGAGTGTTCGGGCGCGTGAGACTTACTCAGACGTTCTGCAACTGGGTTCATGAGCGTCTCCTAAGGGGAATCTCGGGACACGGAAAGTCGATCACTTCAAATAGCGCTTTACCACGGCAATGAGGTCGTCAGCGGCCTCCAATTGTGAGGGCAGGGCCTTCCGGCCGGGCACGAGGACGTGATATCGCAACTGGCCCTCGATTAGTTCCGCCATCAATCCATTCAGTGCCCCACGGCAGGAAGCGACGAGCTGCAGGATCTCTTCGCATTCGTTCTCTTCTCCTGAGAGAGCTCTTTCAATCGCTTCGACCTGGCCCTTGATGCGGCGGACCCGGCCCAACATCTGTTCCTTGTTCTTGCTGGTGTGGGACAAGCTGACCTCTTATGAAGAGTAATATACTCCCCTAGAGTATATGTCAAGATCGAGAAGGCTCTTCAAGAGTTGGATTTTTCTTTTGACGCGAAGTTGACGTAAATTCAATCCGCGATGACTGAGTCCATCCAACGCGACCCGCCTGCTTCTATAAGTCCACGGCCTTCGACGAGTCCATGGCACCCGCTCCGTGTGCCGATCCTCCGCAACCTGCTGATTGCGGTGTGACTTAGAACAACTCATTCGCTGAGGGGAGTTTCGACGAAACGCGCCCGATTCTCACCGCCGATCCCAAAGCAGAGCATCAAATCTCATCCCGATAGCAAGATCGGCCGAAGTCACCGTTTCTCTGAATCACATCTTGATTGACAACCGAACCGATGTGTTTCTCAACGTTTACCTTTTGACACAGCCGGATCGGTGAGATCCGGCCTTTTGTTTTGTGAGGTTTGCGAGAGAGGTTTTCAGCACCCTTTTGGAACAGGGCTCAGGCGACCTGCTGCTGATCTGGCGGCGCGTGCGCTTGAAGCACACGATGCACGGTAGCTCGTGAGATGCGATGGGCCTTGGCGAGCTGGCCGAGGCTCAGGCCGTGCTGATGATCCCGATGGATTGCTTCGGGTCCAGTTCCAGCGGCTTGCGACTGACAGGCTTGCCGCTCTCCTTTGGAGCCCAATATCCTCGCCCAGGCACCGGGATCCACAGCTTGCGACACACCTTCCCAAGCATTAATGACGAATTCCCGTACTTGGGAGCCAGCTTCAACATCGGCTGCTGCCAGATTTCGCGGTAAAGTTCGTCGCGGTCCCAAGCCTCCAATGCTGCCTCCATGTCTTTACAGCTCACGACCTTGAATCGTGGACTCAATGCCGCCGCATTTGTGCGGAAACTGTTTGCTTCGGCACAATGAATTCGTTGCGTGCTTCGGCACGCGTGAGAAAGTTTTTGCTAATGAATTCAGTTCGGTGGACGTACTCTCTCCAGTCCTCATCCGTGTTTGTTTTCGACCAATTCCGGAGTCCACGCTTAGCTTGCGCAATTTTGTCTTCACGTTCCCTCTGATACCGATCATCATTCGCCTTGCGCGATGTGAACTTTGCACCGCATTCGGGCGAACAGAACGTGACCCGGCGCCTGGTTGGCTTCCAATAGTACTTGTCGCACTCCTTGCAGGGGCCACCAAGTGAATCACGCTCCGGGTTGAGCAGGAAATCCAGAAACAGCGCTAGCGCCACGGTATGTGGGGTTGGTACGCCGTCTCCCTGGGGAGCGGTTAAGATACTCAGCCGAGGAGTGCCTTCATGATCAGCGATAAGCTGCACCCGAAAAATGTGCAGCTCTCTCGCCAGCTCTCGGTCGGTTTCAAACAGTGTCCTTAGGTTGCTCTTTGACGCCTGCCAAAGGCCAACCATGCGTCGCAGTTCCGAGCTAAATGGAGCGTAGGCGACAGTTGGAGTATGTGTCTTTTTGTCGCGGAAGGCTTTCTGGCGGACATCGCGAAAATTCAAATTCGCAACAAACTTCAAAATGCCTTGCTTCGGCTCAGGTGCAAAAATCAGGCGCTTCTTCGATTTCCTGTTTGTTCTTATATTACCTAAGTATAAATCAGATCATTTCGTACTTTTTATATCATATTGATCTTCGATCACAGCTTCAGCAGACTCAAGCTGAGGTGACCGAATGGACAGGTCAATTGATGGACGGTCAGAGGAGCAACATCGGTTCTTATTCGTTGAGTATAAACCACTTAGCGCGCTAAGTCGCTATCCACGCAACGCCCGCACCCACTCGAAACGCCAAATCCGCCAGATCGCCGAGAGCATTCGCGTGTTTGGTTTCACAAACCCGATCCTGGTCGACGCCAGCGGCCAAATAGTCGCCGGCAACGGCCGGGCGGAGGCAGCGAAGCGTCTCGGGATCGAGGAGGTTCCGACCATCCGGCTCGACCGGCTCACGAAGGAACAGATTCGCGCCTATGTGATTGCCGATAACAAGCTGGCCGAGAATGCCGGCTGGGATAAAGAGATTCTCGCGATTGAATTCCAAGAGCTCCTTGCGCTCGATTGCCTTGACTTCGACATCGCGACCACCGGATTTGAGGTTGCGGAGATTGACGTGATCCTCGAGGAGGCGAGAGGCACCGCATCCAAGGAGGACGAAGTGCCTGAGCCGGCATTCGACCATGAGCCGGTCACGAAACCAGGCGATCTCTGGCTTCTGGACAAACACCGGGTGATCTGTGGGAACTCGCTCCGCGAGACGACCTATCGTGAATTGCTCGGCAGCCGCCGCGCGGCCATGGTCTTTACCGATCCGCCGTTCAATGTGCGGATCGACGGCCACGCGACAGGGAACGGCGCGATCCGGCACCGCGAGTTCGCAATGGCTTCGGGGGAGATGAGCGAGGCTGAGTTCGTAGCTTTCTTGATAACGAGTCTGAAGTTGCTGTGCGACTTCAGCGCCAACCACTCCGTCCACTATGTCTGTATCGATTGGAGGCATCTCGGAGAACTTCTCTCCGCTGGGAAGCAGAACTATCACGAGTTCCTCAACCTGTGCGTGTGGGTCAAGAACTCGGGCGGCATGGGAAGCTTCTACCGCTCCCAGCACGAATTAGTCCTGGTCTTCCGCAAAGGCAAAGGCCCTCACCGGAACAATGTTCAACTTGGCCAATTCGGCCGCAACCGGACCAACGTCTGGCAGTACCCAGGAATCCAGACCCTCTCGAAGCAGAGCGAGGAAGGTAATCTCCTGGCCCTGCACCCGACGGTCAAACCCATCGCCATGGTGGCCGACGCCATTCTTGACTGCTCCGCGCGCGGCGAGGTTGTTCTCGACGCATTTCTGGGCTCGGGAACGACGCTGATGGCGGCCGAGCGCGTGGGCCGCATCTGCTGCGCGATCGAGATTGACCCCCTATATATAGATGTCGCCATCCGCCGCTGGCAGAAATACACCGGCGAAGCGGCGATCCACGCAACCACGGGAAAGCGGTTTGACGAGATTGCAGCCGAACAGGAGGTGCACCATGGCTGATGAAAACGCGCCGTATACGGTTGGCTACGGTAAGCCACCGAGCGAGGGCCGATTCCAGAAAGGACATTCTGGTAACCCCAAGGGGCGACCCAAGGGCTCGAAGAACCTGGCCGGGATCGTCCTCAGGGAGGCCCGTCAGAAAGTACGCATCAATAGCTCTCGCGGCACGCGCACGGTGACGAAGGCCGAAGCCACGGTGTTGCAGTTTGCGAACAAATCGATCCAGGGCGATCTGCGTGCCGGCTGCGAATTTATCGCTCTCATCGAACGCTCGGAAGAAAGTGCCAATTCCGGTACCGGTTCGCTTCAGATCGGCGATCTGGACCGCCAGGTCCTGGAGAATCTCCGCCGCCGGATGACGAGTCTCCAGTCTGCGAACACGAAACCCAATGGGAAGGTGTCAGAATGAGCAGCGCGATCCAGTTCACATTCGAGGAGTATCAAGCGGTCTTGCGGAACGATTTCGCTAGCTTCATCGAGCGCACGTTCCATGAGCTAAACCCACAGGCGAATTTTGTGCCGGGCCAATACATTGATCTGCTCGCGGCAACGCTCGAAAAGTGTCGCACCGGCCAGACGAAACGACAGATCATCAATCTCCCACCGCGGACGCTGAAGTCGCATGCCGCGACGGTCGCCTACCCGGCGTGGCTGCTCGGCCACGATCCATCGAAGCAGATCATTTGTGCCAGCTATGGGCAGGATCTGGCCGATAAGCATGCGAGAGATTGCCGAACGCTGATGAGCAGTGCGTTCTATCTGGGCCTGTTCCCGCGGACAGTGCTTTCGCCAGAGAAGCTTTCCGTGAATGACTTCATGACCATTGCGCAAGGCTTCCGCATGGCAACGTCCGTCGGCGGCGTGCTGACCGGCCGTGGCGCCGACATCATCATTCTCGACGACCCCATGAAGCCAGAGGATGCGTTGTCGGAAACACGGCGGCGTGCGTCCAACGACTGGTACTTCAACACGCTGCTCAGCCGGCTGAACTCGAAGGAGAACGGCGTCATCATTATTGTGATGCAGCGCCTTCACCAGGAGGATCTCGTCGGTGAGGTGATGGAGCGGGAGCACTGGGATGTGCTTTCGCTGCCTGCCATTGCCCTCGACGACGAGTGCTACCGGTACGAGGGCCTATTCGGAGGCGGCAGTTTCGGCCACCGCTCACGGCGCATATTGCGGCGTTACATCCGTTCGGGGCAGCTGTTTCGCGAAAACGCGGCGGCCACTCTCGGCCTCTAGCCTCTCAACTTCACAGGTGATTTTCTGAAAGCTTCTGGCAACTGGTAATCGCCATTTCTCAGGCACTGAGTGTTCATACAGGTTCGGATGCCAATTGCCGCATTCCGGGTCAATCAGCGATCTCAACAAGGATCCGCCGAATTCAAGTCCAGAGAATCGAAGGGAATTATCAGGAAACTAAGGAAGGCAGAGAATTCTCTCCGGCATCCTTTACGCGCAAAGATCCAAAAATTCGGCCGAGAATGCGAGCCCGGCTGAAAGGAAAACGATAAATCATTGATTCTAAAGACTCTATGGCGGAGAGGGAGGGATTCGAACCCCCGATACCCTTTCGGGTATGCCGGTTTTCAAGACCGGAGCCATCAACCACTCGGCCACCTCTCCACGGCGGTCATGGCTCTCTTTAGATTGTACGGCCAATGAAGCCCTTTCATGAATTCACTGATGCCGCTGCGCGTCTCAAGAAGCTCAAACGAGCAGCGCAATCGCAAAGCTCCTGCTGCATGCGGCTGCGCTCAATTCTTTCCTTGTAGCTCGTCAGCCAGGGCGGCTGCGCCGTATATCTTGCGCAGGCCTTCGATCATCGCGGCAGAGTGTACGGCAACCGCACGGTTCTTTGTGCCGTCATAGACGTAATCACCGGCCAGCGACTCGATGTTGCCGTCGAAGATCAAACCCACCAGCTCGCCGTCACGATTCACGACCGGCGAGCCCGAGTTGCCGCCGATAATGTCGCCTGTACATACAAAGTCGAGTGGAGTCGCCAGGTCGAGCTTGTCGCGCGCTGCCGCTTCTTTGGGCGTCAGATCAAACGGCGCCACATTACTGAAGCTCGCTGAGCGGCCATAGAGTCCATAGAACGTTGTGAAAGGCGGGGCAATCGTTCCGTTGTACGGATAGCCATCGACGGCGCCATAGCTGAGCCGGAGCGTGAACGTAGCGTCTGGGTAGGCGTTTTTGCCTGAGACAGCGAAGCGCGCCTGGCCAAGCTTCTCTCCCGCTGCCTCCAGCACGCTGTCGATGGTGTCGCGCCTGTACTGGTAATCGGCACGCCATACTGGATCCACGCGGCGCGCAGCCATGATCATGGGATCGGTGGAGGCGATTACCGCAGCCTCGCCACCGTCGAGTAGTGACCGGCGGAATGCGGGATCGCGCAACTTTGTGCCGTTCACCAGCGTTTCCACGGTTTTGTCGATATCGCCGCCCTTCACGATCGCTTTCACGTACGGGTCGCTTGCCCCCAACTCCTTCGTGGCCAGTTTAAGTGCGTTTGCAAGGAAAAGCTTTTCCGTGGAAGGGTAAATGGGAGCAGAAGAAAGCATCTGGAATCGCAGGGAATCGAGGCCCGCCTCATGAAACTGCGACAGACGCTCGCCGTCGGGCTTTTTCACTTCAGACACATACTGCACAATCTCGAGCGCGAGAGTAAATAGTTGGCTATCGGGACGCCGAAAGACCTGCTTCCGAACCTCCACCTTATTCGGCGCCATCACTTGCGCGATCTCGCCCCATGCATCGCCATACTCCTTCTGCCACTCCGGATTCGCGGCCACCTTGGCGCGCAAGTTGTTCTCTTCGGCCTGTTTTATGCCAAGAATCGACTTGTCAGAGAGCGCGGCCTCGCGGCCTACATAGACCTTTAAGCTGTTCTGCAGCGAGAAAACTGTGCTCGCCACCAGGCGAGCCTGCTCCGGCCCTTGCTTTGCGAAATTCTGCGCTACGGCAATGCGGCGCTGCAGATACTCAATCATCGCCGGCTCGCGCACCTCGCGCTCCACGAGCAACTGGGCAACAGTTTCCTGGCGCGCAGTCGAGCCCGGATTTCCGGAGATGAACGCGAGTTCTCCGGGCGCGGCGCCTTTGGCGCTCCACTTGAGGTAATTCTCAGTGTGCAGCGGTTTGCCATTGTCATACACCCGGAACAGAGCCATGTCGAGGTCGTAGCGCGGATAGGTGAAGTTGTCCGGATCCCCTCCAAAGAACGCCGCCTGCTCTTCCGGGGCAAACACCAGGCGCACGTCGGTATATGCCTTGTACTGATAGAGCCAATACTCGCTGCCGTTGTAAAGAGAAATCACGTCGGATCGCAGGCCGCTCTTGTCTTTGCTCTCTTTCTCAATAGCGGCAATCTCAGCCTGGCGCATCTTCAGGGCCTTGGCCTTGTCTGTAATGCCTCTGGCCGCGCCCAGCACACGCGCCGTCACATCGTGCATTCCCACAAGCACGTTTACTTCCATGTCAGGAGATTTCATCTCCTCGCCCGGTGTTCTGGCATAGAGGCCATCTCGCACGTAATTGTGTTCGGCAGTCGAATTCTTTTGTAGCTGGCCGCGCGCCACGTGATGATTGGTCAGCAGCAGGCCATTGGGACTCACGAATGAACCCGACCCGCCGTCATTGAGCCGTGCGCTCGACAGGCGAAGATGATCGAGCCATTCCTGCGTTGGGTGAAAGTTGTACTTTGCCGCCAATTGCTTGAGTGGCGGATTGTCAAAGGTCCACATGCCCTCTTCGGCGCGGACCATCAGCCCCGACATTGAAACCAGAACTGCAAAAAGTGTGAGTCTAGAAAAGATGCGCAGAATCATAGCCCGCCCTTGCCTGATGTGTAGATTGCGAACCAGCGATTGGCCGGAACGCGAACCACCAATCATACTCCGGGCTCAAGCTTGAACGGTGTGAGCGCGGCCACTCAACTTACGGCTGCGGCATCACCTGCACCTCCACGCCGAAGGCGGCGTCTTTCTGGTGGAAGATCTGCTCGGTGGCAGGTTTGAAGTCCTCCGGCTTCGCGTAGGGAATATCCGTAAAGACTTGTGGATTGCGATCGGTGAGCGGGAACCACGAGCTTTGCACCTGGACCATGATGCGATGGCCTTTGCGGAAGGTGTGGTAGAGGTCAGGCATAGTGAAATCGATGGCCGTCTCTTTGCCAGGCGTCAGCGGCTCCGGCTTTTCCCAGCTATTCCGAAACTTGGCGCGGAAGGGCTCGCCTCGCAGCAGTTGCTCATAACCGCCCATGTGCAGCGGAGGCGCGTCGAGGATGCGCTTATTCGGCGCAGCCGCTCCCTGGGCGTCAGCGTCCTGGTCGGGGTAAACGTCGATCAACTTCACATCGAAGTCCGAATCCGTGCCGGAGCTGGCCACTTTCAGATGCGGCGAAATCGGGCCGGCGATGGTCACATCCTCCGTGAGCGGGTCGGTCTCGTAGACGAGCACGTCGGACCGGTACCTGGCGAAACGCTGGTCGTCAACCATGTAGCGCTGCGGCACGGTATCTGTGGTGTAACCCACAAACGGCACGGGATGGTTGGGGTCACTCAGGTACTCATCCACGCTCGCGGTCTCTTCGGGCGGATTGAAGCTGAGCTTGCCGCCGCCGTGAAAATAGAGCGTCATCGGTTTCGCTGCTGTTGGCGGCCAATCATCGTAACGGCGCCATACATTTGTCCCGGTTTCAAAGACCATCGCCTTCGACAGCGTTTTCCCTTTGTCCTTCAAATAGTGTTCGAAGAAAGGAAACTGAATGTTGCTGCGGAAATATTGCGAGGTCTTCGCGTTGAATTGCACGTCGCCCAGGTGATCGCCGTCGCTGCGCGCCCAGCCGCCGTGAACCCAGGGTCCTTCAACGAGCGTGATCGGCGTCTCGGGATTGAATTTCTGGATGGCGTAGAAAGTCCGGTACGGGCCCTCCAGATCTTCGGCGTCGAACCAGCCACCCACGACCAGCACCGCGCACTTCACATTCTTCATATGTCGCGACAAATCGCGCGACTGCCAGTAATCGTCGTACGTATCGTGCTTGTACTGGTCGTCGAACAGCCACGCGGGGCCCGTGAGGTAGTGATCCAGATTTGCGATGTTTCCGGCGTGAAAATAAAACTCGTAACTGTCGGGCGTGCCGAAGTTGAATGGCACGGTGGGCCCGGGAAGAACCGGATTCTGTTGCGCATGAAAGAACGGCGCATAAAAGCCGAAGCCGGCCGACAGCATGAAGGCCCCGCCGTGATAGGAGTCATCGCCGAGAAACAGGTCCGTCATCGGCGCCTGCGGGCTGGCGGCAGCAATGGCAGGATGCGAGTCAATGATGGATGCCGAGGTGTAAAACCCCGGATACGAGATGCCCCAGATGCCAACTTTGCCGTTGTTGTTCGGCACATGCTTCAGGAGAAATTCAATCGTATCGTAGGTGTCCGACGAATCGTCCACATCCTTCGGCGACTTTTTCACATCGATGTGAGGGCGCATCTCAACAAACTCGCCTTCGCTCATCCAGCGCCCGCGCACATCCTGGTAAACAAATATGTAGCCTGATTTTTCGAATTCGTCCGAGGGCCCAAGATGCGCCGGAAATCGATCTTCACCGTAGGGCGCAACACCATAGGGCGTGCGGTCCATCAGGAAGGGATACGGGCCCGGATCATCTGAAAATGCGGAAGCTTTGGGAACATAAACCGCGGTAAACAGGTGCACGCCGTCGCGCATGGGAATGTGGTACTCGTATTTCGTGTAGTGAGCTCGGACAAAGTCCTCGCTGGCATTTTGTCCCGAGGGCTGCTGCGCCAGGCTCAATGGCAACGAAAGCGCAAGCGCTGCGAGGATCACAGGAAACCGGAATTGCATGGGAACCGTCCTGGGCCGCATTTTCATGACCCATCAGATTAACCTGTGTGCCGAGCCTGCGAAAAGCTCCGTTGGTCACCGTGCGCGCGGCGGCGCCGCAAAACGAATTTGCTTGACTCGCCATTCGCAAGCTGATGTACTCTGCGCTTAGGTCTCTTCCCCGCGTGGCGAACGGCCCCATGGCGGCCTGCTTGCCGCGACCCTCCCCGTGAGACGACATCGGAACTCCTCGTTCGCGGGGAGATCTGTGGCATCAAGGAGGAACGATGCGAGCGAAGTGGATATCGGCTGCTGTAGTGATATGCGCGGTGGGGGCGGCCGTGCTGGTAATGAATGGTTACAAAAAGGCCAGAGCGGCCGGCGACATGCCTTCGGGGCATGGAATCAGCTGCCTAAAGGCAGACGGGCAGACGCCCTGCGCCGACACCGATGTCTCTGACCTGAACGACGAAGTTTCCGGCCTCAAAAAACTGTTCAACAATGCGAAATCCGTCGTCACGGATGCCAAGTCGGCGACAGGCGATGCCCAGCAGGCCGGATCCGACGGCAAACAGGTTACGTCCGACGGTCAGCAACTGGGATCGGATGCAAAGCAGCTCGGCTCGGACGCCAAGAACAAAGACCTGAAAGTGGCGTGAACGACGCAAAGCAGGCGGCGGGTGATGCGAAAACTGCGGCGGGCGACGCGAAAACAGCCGCAGGCGACGCCAAACAAGTGGTTGGCGATGCCAAAGGAGTGATCCAGGATCTTAAAGGAATCGGATCTCTCAGCCTGGTGTCGTCAAACGGCGCGTTGAGCTGCATGCAGGACAACGGTGCGGCCTGCACCGATGACCAGACGAAGGCGCTGCAGACACATGCCGCGCTGAAATCTCCACCGCTGACGATCAGGAGACAGGTGGACGGAACCCCCAACTAGATTTCGTTTCACTACTGCCCTTGCTTCGTTGGCGCGTTCGCCGTTTTTTCAGGAGCGGTGAGCGGCTCGGTAATATCGTCGAGATAATCCGGGGTGCCCTCCACGCGCTGGAGCACCGGATAGCGTTCGCCATCGTGGTAATCGATGTTCATCAAGTACACGTACGCGTCGGCCTGAACGATCAGGTGGATCGGCTCCGATGTGTCTTTGGCGGCGCGGATGGCTGCTCGCAGCGCGTCTGCTGAAAAAATTTGCCCATCAACGGCAATGATCTTCTCGCCGGGTGCGAGCTGAGCCTTGTCGGCAGCACCGCCCCTGCGAACGTCAGAGATTGCTCCATCGTTGCCAACACGCAGGCCGACGGAGTACCAGCAATCCACGCCCTGTGACCGCGGGCCGCCCGACCTCGAAAGGATGCGCTCCGAGGCGCTGGGCTTGTCCTCAAAGACCAGCTTGTATCCGCCTTGCTCGATGCCGGCCAGATCGGCATGCGGATTGATGTTGTCAATCCAGTCGTGGAGAAATTTGGCCCAATCGTAGGGAACCACCTGGTTGAGATCCGTGATGAGCTCATCAAATGTGTAGGGCACGATCAGCGGCCCGGTGTTCCCGCCCTTGGCGAGAAAAATCCTCTCAAAATCGTTGAGCGATTTTTTGTTGTCCGTCATCATGCGGATGAGCGTGTCGGCATCGAGCCAAAGCAGTTCTCCCTCCTGGTAGTAGTCCTGCCCGCGTCTCCAGTTCATCCAGGGAGTCGGCGTACGAAGGATGCTCGCCGCGATCGCCGTATCCTCGGTGGAGCGCCAATCGCGCCCTGGGCGATTGTCAAGCTGCGCTGCGCTGAGCGCAAGCAGGTCACGGTATTGGGCCTGCGTTTCAAAGCCGGCCCGCGCCCCCAGAACGTTGCCGAGATACTGCGTCATGCCTTCGTACACCCACAGCAGCTCTCCGCGCTGCGGAGTGGCGAAGTCGGGTTGGTAAAGGCCCTCGGGCCGGCGGTATTTTCCGTTCCAGGAGTGAGTAAACTCGTGCGTCAGCAGGTCGGCGTTGGCCAGCTCATGGTCATTATCGGCAAAACCTTTCTCACCCACGCCGTTGTCTGAGGACTGCCCGTGTTCCAACCCCATGCCGCCGGCCACGTCAGAGAGTGTGAGCAGGAAGTGGTAGACGTGATAATGATGCGAGGCGTAAAGCGCGTCTGCCTCGCGCACCAGGTTGCTGATCGCCGCCAGAACCTCGGGCCGCAAATTTGCGTCCTCAGGAAAATCCGCAGCCACATCAATATAGTGTTCAGGCGTGATCTCCGGGGCCAGCCGATACTCGTGGAAATACTGGCCGGTGAGTACCGGAGAGTCTTCCAGTTGCTCCACATTGGTCACGGCAAATTGCGTCGTGGCGCCTGAGGCGGGCACAGGCCAGGAGCCGGGGTTGACGGGCGTGAGCGCGGTGCCGATCCCCCAGCCCGCCGGGACCTTGATCGACGGCTGAATCGGAATCTCACGCCCAGGCGTGTTCGCCGGATAGAGAAGCAACGTCTCCCACTCCATGGCCGTAAGTTTCTGTGATGCTCGCGCAGCCACAATACAGTCCAGGTGCGCATGCAGCGTGGCGACGCCCTCGGGAATGTTGAGGTGGAACTCGTAGAGGTTCACGTCGTCGCGGTGCCAGGGTAGCGTCTGCCCGTTGGCGGTGAAGACCACGCCGGTAATCGAACTGGCCGGGCCGTTGGGCATGTGGTGGCCCGGGATCCATTGCGGAGTGATCAACGTGAGCGGACCGGCTGTGACCGGAAGATCAATCTCGGCGTGATACAGCTTGCGCGGCGCATCTGTAAGATCGGCGGTGATCTGGATGGGAGGCTTTTGCGCCAGGGCGGACGAGAAAGAAAGGCCCACAGCAACCAGAGAGATTCGGGCAGCGAATCGGACCTGGAGAATGTGCATGAAGGGAAACTCCTGAGCGACCAGCGTATCGCACCGCGGCGCGGATATGGCAGAGGTCCTTAAAGCGCGAACTGAAGACGCCATTGCAACAGCAGCCGTGAACATTGGTCAGTGAGCTGCGGATAGTAGCCGTGTTGCGGGATGTTGTCGTTAGCAAGTGAAAATGTCCGCTTTTCGTAGCAAATGAAGTGTCCGGTTTCATAAGTTAGTAGCCGTAGAGGCGGTGGGAAAGTGCGAATCCCGCGTAGTTTGCGGGATTTGCAAGTT
>Ga0116217_10001504_pt1 | contig 22477 bp, 14 predicted proteins | sample Sb_taG_6_FD_89697 | JGI IMG/M metagenome (GOLD analysis project Ga0116217, IMG submission 89697) | Peat soil microbial communities from Weissenstadt, Germany - Sb_50d_4_PS metaG | ecosystem: Environmental > Terrestrial > Soil > Wetlands > Peat | place: Germany: Weissenstadt | collected 2010-09-21 | reverse complement strand
CTTCCGTCCGACCAACCGATCAATTGGCCTTCGGCCGCGGATGCTCGTCATTACGTCAAGCGAATTCGGGAAAGCATTGATGAAGGGCTGGCGGGATTAACGTCCGCTGATTGGACTTCCAACCCGGTGGGCGCAGATTATTCTGCTGAGACATTGCTTGACGTGGCGATCGAACATCGCCTGATGCATGCGGAAACGCTGGCTTACATGCTGCACCAGTTGCCGCTTGATCGTAAGGTTCGAAAGCAACGCAAGCCCGAACTGATTGTTCCCCCAATTTCACCCGCAATGATCGAGATTCCCGCCGGGCGCGTGATGCTTGGACTCTCCCGCGACGATAAGAGCGCGTTTGGTTGGGACAACGAATATGAAGCGCAGACCGTCGACGTCACGGCGTTCGCAATCGACAAGTATAAAGTGACGAACGGTCAGTACCTCGATTTCGTGTCGGCGGGGGGCTACGAGAATCCTGCCTGCTGGACGGAAGAGGATTGGAAGTGGCGATCCGCGCAGGGCGTTCTCCATCCGGTGTTTTGGAGCCGGACTCGTGACCGTTGGTATTGCCGCACCATGTTCGACGAGATCCCTTTGCCTCTGGACTGGCCTGTGTATGTGAGCCAAGCCGAGGCCAGCGCGTATGCTCGCTGGGCAGGGAAGTCGCTGCCGACCGAAGCGCAGTGGCATCGAGCCGCTTACGGAACAGAGTCGAATACTGAGAGACCATTTCCGTGGGGCACTGAGTTGCCGACCTCGGTCAAAGGAAATTTTGATTTCAATAGCTGGGACCCGACTTCAGTCGGCGAATTTCCTGAGGGCCAGAGCGCTTTCGGCGTCGCTGATTTGCTGGGCAATGGGTGGGAGTGGACGTCGAGCCGCTTCGAACCGTTTCCCGGCTTCCAGCGATTTTCGTTTTATCCGGGCTACTCCGCGGACTTCTTTGATGGCAAGCACTATGTGATGAAAGGTGGATCAGCGCGCACGGCCGCGTGCATGCTGCGCCGCTCTTTTCGCAACTGGTTCCAGCCTCACTACCAATATGTTTACGCGGGATTTCGTTGTGTGAGCAACTAATCGATTTCGGAGGACAGCATGCTGACGCAGGCTTTTACTACCGGCACAAATTCCGATCTCATTACTGATGTGCGCTTGGGCTTAACCAAATCCGGGCAGAAGGAACTGCCTTCGAAATATTTGTACGACAGCGTGGGGTCCGCGCTTTTCGAGGTCATCAGCGTCCTGCCAGAGTACGGATTGACTCGTGCTGACGAGCGCCTGCTGCGCCGGCATTCGGAGGACATCGTGGCGAGACTCACTCCTCCGACCGTGGTGGCCGAGTTGGGCAGCGGTAGCGGCAAGAAGACGCGGTGGATGCTCGAAGCGCTGAGCCGTCATCAGCACATTTCGTATTGCCCAATCGAAATTTCGCGGGCTGCGCTCACCATGTGCGAACGCGAACTCGGTGACATTGATTCGGTGAGCATCGTCGGGTTCGAGCGCGAATATCTTGATGGACTGTTGGAGGTGGCGGCTCAACGCCAGGCCGGGGAGCAGTTGCTGGTGCTGTTCCTGGGGAGCACGATTGGCAACTTTGAGCATCCGGCAGACGTAAACTTTCTGCGTCAAATGCGGGAGATCCTGCGAGCGGGCGACGCGTTGCTCCTGGGTACCGACCTCGCGAAACCGATTCATCAACTGCTCGATGCGTATGATGATCCGCTCGGCGTGACGGCGGCCTTCAATTTGAACCTGCTAGGACGAATCAATCGTGAACTTGATGCCGACTTCGTCGTCGCGCAATTCGAACACGTGACTCGGTTCAATCAGGACGCGGGTAGCGTAGAGATGCACCTTCGTTCCCGCAAGAAACAAATCGTCAGCATACCTGCTGCTTCCTTGTCAGTTACCTTCTTTGAAGGCGAAACCATCTGGACGGAGAGCAGTCACAAGTATTCTCTCGCCGAAGTCTTTCGAATTGCTGAGCAGGCAGGCTTCCGCTGTGACGCACAGTGGATTGATGAAGAATGGCCGTTCGCTGAAAATCTGTTAATTGCCGAATGACTTCTGATCCATGCGCTACTCGATATCGGCCTGGGTTTCATCCGTTGGAGCCTTCGACTCGAGATGAATCTCAGGTAAGCCGGCACTCTTGAGTTGGCCATTCAGGGCCGGCAGGTCGGTATTCTTGATTTCCTCCCACCGTTTCATTAATGCAGAAAGGTCACGCTCGGTATCCGCTGCAGCGTTTATTTGCGCTGTGGTTGGCGCGGCGTCTGCCTGTCCAACGCCGGTATAGAGCGCGTCGACCGCGGCACTCGCGCGGGTCAGAGTTGGCTCAGATGCCCCGGGGACGGCCGGAGTCGGCCCTCGTAGAATTGTCCCCACTTTCTGATCGAAGGCTTTGATCGATTCCGCGAGCGCGCCGGATTGGTTTCCGAGCTTGTGAAGTTGATCGTCGACAGAACGGGCCTGCCTGACTGCTTCCGTGCTGATAGTCAACTCCGAGGCCAGACGCATTTCCAAGTCGAATTGTTTTTCGAGGTCGGCGGGTGACGCAGTTACCCGAGGATCCATCTTGATGGTCAGCGATGCTGTGAAGGTGTGTCCGTTCACGGTGAGTCGAGTTGTGTATTCTCCCGGTAACGCGATCGGGCCCTGCGGCGTTCTCGGCGTGTCGTAGGGAACCGCCGAAATCGGATACTGGTGTTGCAAGGAAGCAGGCGAGGGATAATGCAAATCCCATACCCAGCGGTGCATTCCGGCGCTTGCCGAAAGAATCTTCGGCATCCGGATCCAGTACAACGGAATCAGTTGCTTCTCCAGTTCAGCCTGGGTTACCTCCGGCTTGTCCGCACTGGAAAACCGCCGCACGACTTTGCAGTGCGCATCAACGATTTCAAGAGTTATTGGGCCAGATGCAGGCTGCGCCAGGAAGTAGTCAAGAATCGCGCCGTCCAGAGGATTCTCGCCAGCCGGTTCGTCGGGTGGGATTGGAGTGTCGGGATTCGTGCTGCGCCGGACGCGGTAGGCCGCTTCGGGTTTAAGAAGATAGCCGTCTGATTTCGTCATGGATTCGGCAAGTTGCCGTAAGGGAGTGATGTCGTCGAGTATCCAGAACGATCGGCCGTGGGTGGCAACGATCAGATCGCTATCGTGAATCCCCAAGTCCCGCATCGAAGTGTGGGGCAGGTTTAATTGCAGAGACTGCCAGTGGTCGCCGTCGTCGAATGAGACCCACACGCTTGTCTCGGTGCCCGCAAATAGGAGGCCTTTCCGGACTGGGTCCTCGCGCACAGTGTCCGCCGGGGCATCATCGGGGAGGCCGCTGGTGATCAACTTCCATGTCTTGCCGCCGTCGTGAGTACGGTAAATATAGGGGTGCAGGTCATCAATGCGGAAGCGGCTCACGGAAGCGTAGGCGGATTGCTCGTCGAAATGCGACGCCTCAATCTGAGTGACCTTGCTCCATGCGGTCAAGTCCGGCGGCGTGATGTTGTTCCAATTCTTTCCGCCGTCTCGCGTCACCCAGATCAGGCCATCGTCAGTGCCCGCCCATAGCGTGTTGATGTCTTTGAATGACGGAGCCAGAGCGTAGATCACTCCGCGTTGTTTGCCTGCATCGGAATTCTTGGAGGCAAGTGTGCCCACACTCGACGGAACCCCGGGGTTCTCGCGAGTGAGATCCGGGCTGATGGTTTGCCAGGACTGTCCGCCATCTGTCGTCTTGAACAGCACGTTGGACGAAAAATAAAGAGTGTGAGGATCAATGGGCGAGAACAAAGTAGGCTCAGTACGATCGGTGCGGAACTTTGCACTGCGGACTGGAATGGGTGTTACGTTTTGCACCTGTCCGGTCGACCAGTGATATTTCGAAACCTCGCTTCGGCCGCCTCCGTAAATAATGTCGGGATCAAGCGGATCGGGCGCGACGTACCCGTACTCGATGGTGGCGACGGGATGCCAATCGCGAAAGGTGATTTCGCCGTCGTTGCCACGGCTCAAAATGCATACCGAGCCGCTTTCCTGCTGCCCAGCGCAAACGCGGTAAGGGAAAGTATTGGTGACTCCGACGTGGTAGAGCTGCGCAGTCGGCTGGTTGTACCACGAGCTCCACGTCTGCCCACCGTTGACGGTCACAATAGCGCCCTGATCGCTGACGACAAGAATAATGTTTGGGTCATTCGGATTGATCCAGAGATTCTGGTAGTCATCCCCGCCAGGTGCGCCGCGAATGCTCATCCAGGTTTTGCCGCCATCAGTGGAGCGCACGGTTACGATGCTCACGCTGTACACCACATCAGGATTCTTAGGGTCCACTCTCATAACTGGAAGGTCGCCTCCGCCGATGCGCATGGCAGGGCGCGGATCAGTCGTGGCCGCGTGCCAGGTTTCACCGGCGTCATCGGAGCGGTACAGGCCAAGACCGGCACCCGAACCGTATTCTCCATGTTCAGTGGTTGCCACCGCGGCATAGAGGCGGCTCGGCTGACTGGCCGCTATCGCCACATTGATTTGCGTGACGTTTTTGGGCAGACCGTTGGTTAGAGGGTGCCAAGTATTGCCCGCATCCGTGGACTTGAAAAGACCTCCGCCGACTCCCTGAAACTGATTGTTATCCTCCCACGGTCCCTCGCGTGCTTCCCACAGTGATGCGTAAAGGACGTCTGGATTTGAGAGATCAATCTCGATGTCGGAACCGCCGGTATTCTCGTCTTTGTACAAGATCTTCTGCCAAGTATTTCCGCCGTCGATCGAGCGAAAAATGCCCCGCTCCTGGTTCGGACCATAGGGATGGCCGAGGACCGCCGCGAACACCTTATTCGGGTCGCGTGGGTCGACTACCAGCGCTGGAACCTGCTGCCCGTCACGCAAGCCTAAATGACTCCAGGTCTTGCCCGCGTCCGTGGACTTGTAGATTCCGTTGCCGACTGACAGGTCAGGACGATGCAGCCCTTCACCGCTCGCCACGTAAATAATGTTGTGATCCGACGGAGCGACGGCGATGGCCCCGATTGATTGACTGGGTTCCTGGTCGAAGATCGGCGTCCAGGTGCGGCCATAGTCGTCCGACTTCCACACCCCGCCATTTACCGCGCCGATATAGAAAAGATTCGGCTGGCTCGGTACGCCAGCGACCGCTTGCGTCCGGCCGCCCCGAAAAGGCCCAATCATGCGCCACCGCATTTCCTGATACATGCTCTCCGGATACTGCTGGGCCTGGCTGACGCCTAGCAGTGAAACAGCGAAACTGCCAGCGAGCAAAATCAGAATGAGATGACGAAATCGAATCACGTAGACCTCCAGAAAAACTGTCTGAGTGGGACAGGATAAATCAAATGAGGCGGTGGGAGAATGGCGAGTCGTTCGATTGATCTTTAGGAAACGTCAGATTCTTCTTCGCGGCGCTGCTTCTGAATATCGATTCCGAGCTGCTCCGCTTTCTTGTAGAGGTGGCTCCGCTCCAGACCGAGCGACTTGGCAGCATTCGTGATGTGGTAGTTGCTGCGCTTCAGCTCGGCGATAATTACCTCACGCTCGAACTTCTGCACCCGCTCGGCCAGCGGGCCTGAGCTCGTTCCCGACGAAGGTAGATTGGTTGGAGTAGAAGGCAGCGCAGCGCGAACCGTCTCTGGCGTTACCTCGCCTTCGGTCGCCAACAGCATCAATCGCTCGACCACGTTGCGCAACTCGCGGACGTTGCCTGGCCACGGGTAGGCCGCAAGCGCCTCAATCGCCTCCGAAGTGAACGGAATCGCCTTCCAATCATTCTGATCGCAAACCTGCCGGGCAAAGTGTTCCACCAGCACGGCAATGTCCTCGTGGCGTTCACGTAGCGGGGGCAGGATGAGCGGAAACACATACACTCGATGAAAAAGGTCCTGGCGAAACTTGCCGTCGTGCACGAGACCCTCCAGATTTCGATGGGTGGCCACCAGGACGCGCACGTCGACGGAAATAGGTTTGTCTCCGCCAATGCGTTCTACCTCACCTTCCTCGAGCACGCGCAGCAGTTTGGCTTGCATGGGCAGAGGCATGTCCCCGATTTCGTCCAGGAAGATTGTTCCACGCTCGGCCTGCTCGAATTTTCCCGTATGACGTGCGGCTGCTCCGGTGAACGCACCCTTCTCGTGCCCGAAGAGCTCTGATTCGATCAACTCAGCTGGAACCGCGGCACAGTTCAAAGTAACAAAAGGGCCCGCGGATCGTGGGCTGCGCTCATGCAGAGTGCGTGCAACCAGTTCTTTCCCCGTGCCGGTTTCTCCCAGAATGCAGACTCGCGACTCGCTTGCTGCCACTCGCTCGACCTGTGCCATGACTTTGCGCATGACCTCTGAGGTCCAAACAATCTCGTGCTTTCCCAGGCGATTCCGAAGCTGACGGTTTTCAGATTCCAGACGCCGCAGCTTGAGCACGTTCTCCACTGTAAGGAGCAGCTTTTCCGTGGAGACCGGTTTTTCCAGAAAGTCGAGAGCCCCCAGCCGCGTAGCGCGAACGGCCATTTCAATGTGTGCCTGACCTGACATCATGACCACAGGAACCGTGATTCCTTGCGATTTAAGGTCTTCCAGAAAAGAAAGGCCATCTTTCCCAGGCATGACTACGTCGGAGAAAATAAGATCAAAGTTCTGTGTCTTGGCACAATCGAGCGCCTTTAACGCATTGTCACAAACCGTTGCTTCGTGGCCCGCCAGACGAAATGCGCGTGAGAGGGAGGCCAGCGTGTTGGGCTCGTCATCCACAATCAGAAGGTTTGCTTTCTGCGCCACTAGTCGCTCCTCGCAGGTACGCCAAGCGGCTGACCGGGCTTTTGCAGCTTGTCCAGATTGCGTGGCAGCTCAATCATGAATGTTGTCCCGCGTCCGGATTCACTTCGAACACTGATTCTGCCACCGTGATCGCTGATCACCGACTGAACAATCGCGAGCCCGAGGCCCGTGCCATGCGGTTTGCTGGTGTAATAAGGAGTGAACAGGCGCTCGCACTCTTCTGGCGTGAGACCGGTTCCCGTATCCGAAACCTCCACATAGCTGAGACCGCCGTCCCGGCGCGTGCGCAGCGTGAGCGTGCCACCCTGAGGCATCGCGTCCATTGCATTCAACACCAGATTTGAGAGTGCCCGGTGCAACAGGTCGATGTCGGCCGCAATGGAATCCATGGGTTCGGTCAACTCCAGTTTACATTCAATGGGCGCACGCTCCGGCGCACGGAGTTGCGCCTGAAACAGCCGAGCCACATTCTGCACGACATCATTGAGTTGTATTTGCTGGAACTGCGGCTGTGGCATCCTGGAGAACTCGCTGAAGTGCGAAATAATGGCTTTGAGATTCGCAATCTCAGCTAGCAATGTGGAGGAGCTTTCCTGAAAGATCTCTTCAAACTGCTGTGGACTCTGCTGCCGCGCCCGCAGCAAATTCTCGACCGTCAGTTGAAGCGGGAATAGAGGGTTCTTCAATTCATGCGCCAGTCGGCGGGCCAGCTCGCGCCACGCCGCAACCCGCTCAGCCTGCACCAGGTGCTCTCGTTGCGCCAGCAGTTCGCGGGTCATGCCATTGAACGATTCCGCCAACTCACCAATTTCGTCGGACGAACTTACGGGCACCTGTGTGTTCCAGTTGCCGGAAGCGACATCGCGGGCGGCGCGCGCAAGTTGCTCTATCGGTCGCGTCACCCGGCCCGCCGCCCACCCGCTCAGTAGAATCGCCAGCAAGATGCCGCCGCCTCCACACAACAACGCCGCCGAGCGGATGCGTTGCCGAAGCTCGACATAAGAACGCCGTGAATTACCAATCAGGAGGACCCCGAGCAATTGGTTATCCCGTCCGGTCAGCGGAATACCGTCGATGGTCTCGTCATCCGCGGGATTGGAGGACCAATGCACCAGCGTCGTGGTCTCGCGCGGCTGTTGCTGAAGCTGCTGAATAATGGGCGCAATCCGATCTGCTTGCGGGACCGAGCTTGATGCGTCAATCAGGAATTGGGGAGAAAAGCCAGCTCCCAGATTCTGGTAAAACATGGCCCGCATTCCGGTCGGAAGCTCCAGGCTGGCGAGGAAGTCCTTGTCAATGCGGCGGCCTCCGACCACGAAGAGCGGCTTCTCCCCCAGGCTCACCTCTCTCACCGCGAACAGCCCTAGCGCCGCGCCATCCGGCAATTCCTCCTGCTTCAAGAAAGCATCTTTTGGAATTGTGGATACGAGGGTGGCAGTTTCCTTATAGCCAAACTTGGCCGGCCATTGCGCTGAAGAAATGATCGTGCCCTGATTGTCGATGAACTCCAGAAAATCCAGCTGATGATTCTCAGCAATGGTCTTGGCTTCGTTGAGGTATGCGCCATAGTCGGGCGAGCCGTGGATCAGGGCTAGAGCCATGCGAGTCGTGCCTTCGCTCGCTGCAATTGTGTCGACATGATGCGCGACTTCTTCCCCTCGACGATTGAACTCATGGCGAAACTGCGCGACCAGAGCCGCGCTACGCTCCTCATTGGCCTTTTCGAAAGCCCGGCGGGTGAACGACGAAATACTCCAGGCAACCGCTACCACCGACACCAGGACGGTAAGCGCGAACACCGCCAGAAGTCTGCGCCGGAAAATCATGGCTTCTCCGCGGCAAGCCAGACATTGGGCATACGCCAGCTTCCGTCGCGGGTTGCCCTCCAATTCCTCACAGTGTTAGACATCCCGTTTGCTGTCCGCAGATGGAGCAGAGGAATCAAACGTTGTGATTGCAGCAACTTGTTCTCCGCGGCGTAAAGATCGTCGGTGGAAGCGAAGGCAGATTTGGCCTGCGGCAATCCAAGCTCCGAAGCCAGTTCATTCAGAGCGATTTGAGGGTCGATCGAGATCAGCGGCAGCCGAACAATTCGCAAGTCTGCGCTACTCGCCGTCGTGATCTGCATTCCCATCCCTGCATCGCGAGCATTGAGCACGATTCTTTCGGCGATCACGCGTGCCGTGGGATCAGCCGGATCGTAACCCAGGGTCCACGAAGTGGTGTGCGGAATCTCGCTCCGCACCTGACGCGCAGCCGCCAGGTCAATCGACGTGGGAAAAAGAAAAGCATAGCCCGTCATCCAATTCGGCAGAAGGCCGCCGGCAGGTTCTCCGCCGCCTTGCAGCACGACCGTACTCAACAAATCGCGATCAATGCTGAGGGCAAGAGCCTGGCGCTGCCGCGCATCCTCAGGCGACTGGGGGTCGCGCCCAAAGACCAGGGCAATCAGCTCTATAGGGGCTGAACTCCTGATGTGGCGACCTTCTGCGATCGCCCGATGCGCTTGTTCTGGCGCGACTTCTATCAACTGTGTTTTGCCGAGGTCGAACGAAATCATCTGCTCGCCAAAACTTTTTCCCAATTCAATTTCGATCGCATCCAGAAATGCGCGACCGCCCCAATAGTCGTCGCGCGCCACCAGCGAGAGTTTTTTTCCCGGATTCCACTGGGAAATCGCAAAGGGTCCAGTACCAGAAAGTTTTCCGCCTTCGCGTCTGGCAATGGCGTTGCGCGCCAAACTTAGCTCTAGAGGAAGATTGGGAGCCGGAGAATCACGCTCGATGACGACAGCCTCTCCCTCGGAGAATACTTTCCAACTGGGATTCGTCCTCCGCAACGAAGCGGCGACTACGTCTGGAGTAACCGGCGCTCCGTCCTGGAAAGTAACTCCGCGACGCAAGAAAAACTGCCAGCGTTGGTCACCCGATTCAGCCTTCCATGAAGTCGCCAATGCCGGTTCAGGCTTGCCCCGCGCATCCAATGAAACCAGGGTGTCAAACATCAGACTGGACAGATTACGATACCCGGACCAATCCGGTTGAGAAGCGTCGGCAGGATCGAGAGATGTGGGCGCGGCCCGCATTTCAACATGCAGAGTTCCACCATAAGGCGGTCGAGCTGCAGCGCTACCGCCGAGCGCGCAAAACAGACTAATGGCCACAAACAATGGAAAGCCGGTAAGCCTCATATCTCCCTGTTTCCGAATTCTGTGAAACTGCAATTGCGCCAGTGCCGTCGGAATCGGTCCAAAGCGCCGTGATGGCCCCGTTGAACTCGGCGGGATGGCTCACGGCGATGGGTTCGCGATCAGCAATTTCAAACGCCGTGACGGATTCGCCGGCGCCATCGCCGTTGCCGGTAACCAACACCTGCCAGCCTGGCCCGCAACCACTCCGCACGCTTGCAATGTCGCTTCCCCAGCCGAGTTTGGCCGCAGTTTGGTCCGTGACTCCGTCCAGAAAGTGCACCTGACCATCGACGGTCGAAAAGACCCAGAGCTTGTACTTCTCCCGCGGTAGCATCGCAGCTGAATAAAATGCTTTCACAGTGGTTTGCTTCTCGATGCCCGGAGAGAGCGCTCCGGTAAAAAAGTTCCTTGTGGGAGCGAAGAATGCGCTCAGGCCAGACTGATCGGTCCCGAGGGGCCAGGGGTCGTCGCTGTCATAGCAGTTCAGAGCCAGAGGAGCGGTCGTTAAGCTTCGGCAAAAAGTGCCCGGCAAATACGCGTCGAACAGGTGATCCTTCCGCAATGCCAATCGGCCTCGCAAATCGCGCGGCCACGGATGCGAGTGCGATAGCGGCAGTGATTGTTCCTGCTGCCAACGGCCATCCTGGAGCTTCAAAAGTACGACGCTCTCCGGTTCGAGAAGAATCATGTGCTGCGGAGCGCCGTTCAACAGCGCAACATCCAGGATGCGATTCTCTTCCGTCGAAAGCAGTGTCTTTTGAATCGTGAGCGCAACAGTTGAGTTCTCGACCACAGGCGGCCCCAACCTGGGCGTGGTGACCATTACGACAGAAGCTTCATTATTCCCCTGATGGATCTCGGCGACCCAAACGTAGCTCTGCAGATTTTCAGAAAGCGTAATCTGTACCGAGGCAGCGGCTTGGTCCGCATTCACAAAATGCACTCCGAGCGCGGCAAGTTCCGTGCTAAGCCCTCGACGAATCGCTTCATCTTCCGGCCGGCTAAGCGAAGACCGATTCACCACCTCCAGCGTGACCGCTCCTGGACCCGTGGCCGCGGCGATCTTTCGTGCCAGTTGCTCTTCGGGTGCTCGCCAGTCACTCGCCAGGATCACGGGCACGTGCGTCAACATCAGCACGCAGAGGCAGGCAGCCCGTGGAAACCGTGATGACCAGGCACGCATTTGCGGGATGCGCGAATTATAAACCGCATTGTGGTTGGCACTTGGCATATGGCCCTGTACTGTTTGTAGACACCGAGCTTTCAAACCGTAGCCCTAAACTTATTTCGGCTGCTGCGCATCCGGTTCTTCCGCCTGACTGGCATGGTTTGCCACGCTCATGCTTCGCAGCACATCATTGGCGAAGAAGAATTTTCCGTCCGCGGGCACCATCATGATCTGCAGCTTGTCCGAGAGCCGTTCCGCCACGATCTTGTTAATCAGCAGCGGGTTCTGCTTCAGGATCGCGCCTTCGCTCTGCATCCGCACCGCGTCCGCCGCGGCGGTCACGCGAATGCGATCCGCCTCCGCTTCCGCCAGCAACTTGCGCCGCTCCATCTCGGCCTTGCTGTCGATCACCTTGGCCTCCGCCTGTGCCTCGGCGTTCTTCACGGTGGTCTCCTTGCGAGCTTCGGCTTCCAGCTTGGATTGTTCGATCTGTTTCTGTTTGAGCGGCAAGGTGTATTGCATGGCATCGGCCTCGCTTTTCGCCTGCAGCACGCGCACCTGGGCTTCTCCCTCCGCCTGCTTGACCTGCCGAGCCTTTGTGGCCTCGGCTTCAAGTTCCGCGATCCGTACCTGCTTCTGCTGAATGTCGGTCTGCACGCCCATGCGGTCGCTTTCTTGTTCCTTCAGCAAAAGAGTTTCTAATCCCTTCGCGTATTCGGGTGGCAGTTGGATATCGCGCAGCATCACTTCTTTCACAATAATTCCATCCGCTCCTAGTTTCTGAGTGATGACATCCGATGCCCGCTTGCGTACTTCCTCACGCTTCGCAGCAAACACATCCCGGACGGTGTAGTTGGGCACGAGCTCACGCCACGCGCTCGCCACTACCGCGGGCACGATTTCCTTCTCGATGGGCTGAGGCATGTTGCTCTGAATGTAATCCAGGCGCTTCGGATCGAGCCTGTACCGCACCGTAATCGACAGGCCAAGAGTGAGCCCCTCTTTTCCCTGCACATTCAACGGCTGCGATTTTGTACCTTTGCCGGAACCGGCACTCCCCACATCCTCGATGGAACCGGTAGTAAACAATTGGTCGCGAGTGTCGAAGAGCACGATACTCTCCGCGAGCGGCGCCACGAAGTGCGCGCCCGGGTACAGGGCGCCCGGCAAGGTTCCGCTCGTCTGGCTAACCCGCACTCCGGCCATGCCGCTGGGCACAACCACGATGCCCAGAGACAACACAATCGGACCCCAGGCCAACAATACCAGCGCCAGGGAGGTTCGCCAGCGCACCTGTGGGACCGGAGGCAGCGGTCCCGCCCCGGTCGAGGCAAGCGCCTGCCGGTATTTCATTTCCAGATAAAAATCGTAAGCCAGTATTCCAGCGGCCGACGCAATCATTCCGATGCCGCCCCACATCAGCAAATATTTCAGCAACAACATAAACCCTCCTTCCGAGCGCTAACGCTCCTGCCCCGATTTAACCTGCACCGCCTGTTGAGAAAAGAACAGGCCGAAGACTTTTCCGAAAATCCACTCTTCCACCAGAATCGCGACCGCCAGCGAGAAGGCCATGCCTGCGGTCACCGTGATTGCTGTCATGAGCGTTTCCATTGCGTCCTCCCGTCGCGCGTTTTTCTTACGCAAAAGGAAGTGGCATCCCGCGGGCCAACGCTCATGTTGTTGATAGTGAATAAGTTGTCGCGGCGAGTCTGGGGCTGGATGGTGTTCGCTGGCAGACAGTGTGTGGTTACGACCACACACCGCCATGGAGCTGGAATAGATTCGCTAATTCAAAAGAGCGCTCGGTTGCTGTGTCAAGAAACCAATGGCGCGGCGAAGCCGGGGATGGGACGCGTTTCTTCGGCAACCGGCTCGGTCATCTCTCTTACATAGAATGCGACTGCAGTGGCGCGCTGCCAAAAGCGCATGGCGAGAAGCAGAAGCATCGTCGCCTGGCCGATGATGAACGCGCCTAGAACACTGCTGGGCGGGACAATCGCGTACCACAGCAAGATTCCAGCCATCAGAACGGCCACGGCCACGATCGCAATTGCGAGATAGCTGCCCAGCAGACGGCCGAAATTCCGTCGCGTCTTGCGGAATCCGGCCACGATCGATTTGCGGACCGCCGGCTGGTCGCGCAGCACCGCGTCGGTCTGGGCAACATCAAACCACATGCGGATGACCGTCAGCACCAGCAGAATGATCAAAGTGCCAATAAGTTGCGCAAAGAATGGCAGCCTTTCATTGGGAGTTTTATCCGCGGCATTGACCACCGCGTTCAGCACGCCGAATAGAATGCCGGCGATGCTGCCCGCGATCACTGTAAAGAACAAAGACAGGCGAACAAATCGCCAAACATTCCTCCCGCAGGCCCGATAAAACTCATCTCGTAGCAGCGGGTGGTCGGAGGCGTAGCCCAGCAACACGCCGGGCATGAACAGCAAGCTCGCTAAAAAGAATACGACCGAGAACATCATCGCAGGATGCGTTGCGCTTGGGATCGTCCCGAATTCCGGACGCACCAGCATTTCGAGGAATACCCCCAGGTTGAATCCATGAAGCAGTTTGTCGGCGTAGAGGCTGTGGTCCAGAATGCCATGCGCGGCATCGCTGAAGGCGGACGCTCCGAAGTGGGCAAACGCCAGGTTCAGCAGATAAAACCAGACGACGTAACGTTTATTGCGGCGCACGATGGCAGCACCCGCGGCAACCAGACTCGTTCTCCCATTCATTCAGATATCCCCTTACACCAGCCACCAGGCCAGGAATTGCGCAAAGAACTGGCTGATGCAGGTCCAGTAATTCGCCAGTTTGCGTGCCGGATCGCCGTTCGGTTCTGCAGTTCGGCTGTTATTGAAATTGTTGCGATCGAGATAAATCTTGTGGTCGGGATCGACTTCGACCGACTCCACTTTTGCCTTCTTCTGGTACGCATATCGTACCCACCGGTCTTGTCCATCCCAGTGTTCGCGCACCCGGTCGCCATTATCGAACCTGACCTCAACATCGATCGGGATCACGAATTCACCCTTCCGGTGAACCCATACGTTGGAGACGTATTCCGTCTCTCCTTTTTTCTCTTTCAAGTTTTCTTTGTACCAGTCCACTGGCACGGAAGTGATCTTCATCACTTCATAGTCCAGCACCTGCGTCCCATACACTGCCTGATTGAAATACCAGCGCAGGTCTTGCCCCGAAACCTCTTCAATCGTCTTCAGGAAGTCTTCTTTCGTGGGATGGGTGAAGCGGTAGCGCATGAAGTACGTATGCATGGCTCGCCGCATGGTATCTTCGCCAATCACGCCCTCCAGCGTAAGCAGACTAAGCGCCGTCTTGAAGTATGTGATCCCGCCATACGAATTTGAATCGGCATACTGCCACCCATTTCTCGCCAGGGGATCAAGATCGGCCACGCGTTCGTAGCCAGGCCTGGCCTCGTCAACTTGGCCGGCAGTGACGCCCCACATATTGATAATCGAAGTGGACGCCCCAAAAATAGAATTCATGATTTTGATTTGCGTGTACTGGTTGATGCCTTCATCCATCCACGCATCTTCGAATTCGTTGGTTGCCACCATGCCGTACCAATACTGATGTCCAAATTCGTGTTCCACCACGTCTTCCACCAAAAGCACTCCTTTAGGCATATACCAACTGGTCTCGCCCGTGATGAATGTTGGATATTCCATGCCGCCAGCTTCTGATCCCGGCTCCGGATCCACGATCGTGAGCGTCTTATAAGGATAGGGCCCGTACCAGCGGTCAAAATGTTCCATCGTCTCTTTAGCGATTCGCGCATGCCGCTCCGCCTGCCCCCAATGTGCAGGCTGCATCAGGATGCGCAACTTCACCTGACCCATGCTGCCTTGAAAGGTGTCGTTATAGATCAAGTAGTGCGGGCTCGCCGTCCACGCGAAATCATGGATGTCATCCCCGTGATACGTAACCGTCTTCGTCCCGTCCGCATTGTTCACGCTCCCAACTTCGATGCCGCTCGCTCCCACCACTTCATGCTGCGGCACCGTGAGCTTCACGTCATAAACTCCAAAGTCGGCGAAGAACTCGGTGTCGTAGTGGAACTGGTGGCAATTCCATGCGCCATGCCACCACACCCCAACCTTGGGAAACCACTGCCCGCCCAGAATAAAATCCCGATTCCACCCCGTCCGCGCCAACGTCTCCGGAAATTGATCGTGGAACTTGATCTTGAACTGCACATACCCATCCGCCGGAATTGGCTTGGCCAAATGCACTTGAACTACGGTGTGATCGTCTTTGTTCTCGTCGTCGGGATGAATGAATTGCAATTGCGAAGTGAAATCACCCTGTCCCACAACTTCAAAGCTCTTGATCTCCGCCGCTCCGTAGCTTTTGGGATTCCACGTTCCCAGGTCCGGCCCATAAGAATTCCACCGCTTGCCTTCCCGTATCCAGGTCGACGTCGGGTGAAACCCATTCAAATAAAGGTGGAACGGAAACGTGTCCAGCGCCTGCCCGGTCAGATTGTGATAAGTCAGCGTTTCCGTCGCGTCGAGAGAATGAGTCTTGGCGTTGTACTTGGCGTCCATGTCATAAGCCACAACCCGCTGCGACAGCGGAGTAGCCGAGTTGATCGCCGACGTGGTAACAGGAATCGCAAGCCCCGCCGCCCCGTCCGTCTGCGCGAACGCGGTTACAGACAAAGCAGCCAGCAGGCACACCCCAACCCTCAAGCCAACAACCATGAATGACACTCCCTCTCTTCGAGAAGCGGCAGATAACGAACGGCAGTAGCGAAGCGCGAACTCAAATCATAGCAGCACCGTATCGGAGACACGAAAACCGTTCATGAGAATGTTACGCGAATCAGCAAGCCCAGGTTCCAAGACCTTCTCCAACCCATCGTCCTCTACGCCGTCATCCTGACGAGGCGGAGTCGTGCGCGAGCGCACGACTCCCAACGAAGGATCCCTGCACTAGACTGGTAGTCGAAATCTCAGCCTGGTAGTCGAAATCTCAGCCTGGGAGTCGTCTGTCAGCATGTCAGGACGTAGTTCGGCACCGCAGCAAAACTTTAGAGGAGCGGTCGAATACTTGCGGCCTTGCTGCCGTCGAAGGACATGGAACCGGGCGCGAATCTCGTTGCCTTTTCGCGTTTGTTTTTGGCTGCAAGAACTCCGAGTTCGTGCACCAATTGAACTATGGCGAGACCTCGAATACGGTACCGCATCCAAGGCGACCGCAATTCTGCCCCGTGTTGCCGCTCTGCTGAGTCGTGCCATAGTAGCTCCCACACGGTCCGAGAGTAAGCCCGCTGGCTGGGTATGAGCCATCAGGAGAGCCTGTGAACGTGTAGAAGGCATCAAATGTCCACGTATGGCGTTTAGGACTCCGCTTGAGCTGAAACAAGGTACCCCCTCCGACCGCACCTCCGATGCTGGCGGTTCCGTAAAGCACGCCACGAACGTTCAGGGTCAGCGACGCAATCGGCACGGCGCCGTCGCTACCGGCTGTAAACTGGTGCAGCAAGGTCTCCTGCCACGGTCCGCCTCTCTCCTTAGGTTGCTTCAGGACAAATACTGTGCCTTCAGCCTGATCGCCACCTCCGGTTGTTGTCCCGTACAGGGTTCCTCCTGAGTCGAAAATCAAGCCCGCTGATGGCAATCCGCCATCGTTGGGATACCCTCGGAAACGGTGGAGAATGGTTTCCGTCCAGCCAGCGGCGGTAGCCAGAGGGGGTGCGAGCTTGAAGACCGTACCACAGCCAATTCCTTCTAGACCGAAGTCGCAGTGGCCCGCCGAGTTCCCGCCGGCGTATGTTGTGCCGTAAATGGTGCCTTTGGTGTCAAGGACTAAGCCGCCATTCGGCAACGCACCGTCGCCATACTGCTTTCCCGCCTTGATGCCCGCGAAGCTGTGCAGCACCCTCTCCGTCCACTTGCCGCCCTTCTGCTTCGGTGGACTCAGCTCGAACACCGTTCCGCAATTGCCGCCGTAGAACACATCGCAAGTCGTCCCCTTGCCCCCGCCGAACTCCGTTGCCCCGTACAGGTTGCCCGCGCTGTCAAACACCAAAGGCCCAGTGGGAAGATCGCCGTCATTTCCGCCTTGGAAGTCGTACAACACCTTTTCCGCCCACTTCCCACCCTTTGTCTGAGGCGGACTCAGCTCGAATACCGTGCCACACCCGGTCGCGGTTCCGAACAATACGCAAGGTCCGCTGCCCCCATAGCCCGTCACTCCATAGAGGTTCCCGGCCCTGTCGGCGATCAGGCTGCCCGACGGACTCGATCCGTCGTTCTGGTTGTGCCCCTTGAACACGTACAGCACCGTCTCCGTCCACGCGCCGCCCTTTTGCTGCGGCGGGCTCAGCTCGTAGATCGTGCCGCACCACCCCGGAGGGCAGGTCGTCGAACCGCCGTAGATGGTTAAGCCATACAGATTGCCAGTCGTGTCGAAGATCACGCCGCCTGCTGGCAACGAGCCGTCCGTCCCGCCCTGAAAGCTGTAAAGAACTTTCTCTTTCCACGAGGCGGAGGACGGAAGTACCAGCGTCACGGCGACAGCGAAAAGCGCGAGGCACCAGCCAACAACGCGAGAGTATCGATTGCGATCCATGGCGAACCATCCAATCCACGCGGACCTTACCGCCGCCGAAAGACCCGACCAACCGCGCAGACCGCCGCGATAGTACACCGGCTTGGCTATCGTGTCCATCGCGGACGCGCTGAAATCCACGCATCGCATCCCGACCCAAGCAACCATCCGCCCCTCCCCGTGCAACTAAATAATTAGTTGACGTTCTGGCTTCCAGCGCGTCTAATAAATCAGAACGGAGGAGCCCTTGCCACCAACCAAATCTGTAACCCTGACTGAAGCCGAACTCCGGCTTATGGACGTACTGTGGCAGCAAGGGCCATCGACCGTTCAGCAGGTGCTCGAAGCGCTTCCCGGCAAGTCGCCCCTGGCCTACAACTCGGTGCTGACCACCATTCGTATCCTTGAGAAGAAGGGATACGTCCGCCACATAAAGGACGGCCGTGCATACATTTACAGGGCGTTGGTCGAGCGCGAGGAGGCTTCACGGTCCGAGATTCGTCATCTCGCCCATCGCTTTTTCCAGAATTCGCATGAAATGCTGGTCCTGAACATTCTGGAGGACCGAGGCGTCGATGCCGAGGAGCTAAACCGCCTCCGCCAGCTCCTGGAACAAACCCAGCCAGACGGGGACAAATAGAGAATAAACAAATGATCGCAACCCTCAACCTGAACGCACTAGCCCGAATGTCCGCCGAGAGCATGCTCAACTGCATGCTCGAGGGCATCGCCATCGGTCTTTTTGCCTGGATTCTCCTCAGGGTTGTCGGCCGCCGAAATTCCAGCACTCGTTTCGCGGTCTGGTTCTTCGCTTTACTTGCGATAGCGGCGCTGCCCATCCTCGGCGTTGCCGCATCGAGCGCCCGCGCAGGGAGCGCGGGTTCTGCCATCACGGTCCCAGGTTCGTGGGCGCTCGTTATTTATTTGGTGTGGGCACTGATCGCCGGAATAGCGCTCCTCAGGGTCGGGATCGGCCTCTGGCAGTTGCGCAAACTGCGCCGCAGTTGCTCCGTAATTGATACCGCAACGCTCGACCCAGCATTGTCCACGACCTTGCAAGCATTTCAACCCATCAGGCGCGTGACACTCTGCCAGTCCGATCGCTTGCGCGTACCAACTGCCATCGGTTTTCTGAAACCCGTCGTCGTAATTCCAACCTGGGCGCTGCACGAACTCTCAACCGCCGAACTGAACTCGATTCTGATCCACGAACTGGCTCATCTCCGCCGTTGGGACGATTGGACAAATCTCGCTCAGCAGGTTTTGAAGGCGCTCTTGTTCTTTCATCCCGCCGTGTGGTGGATCGAGAACAAACTCGCCTTGGAACGCGAGATGGCATGTGACGACGCAGTCCTGGCCGAAACCGCCAATCCCAAAGGCTACGCGAAATGCCTGATCTCGGTAGCGGAGAAGAGTTTCATGCGCCGCGGACTGGCGCTGGCCCAAGCCGCGGTCAATCGCGTGCGCCAGACGTCCCTGCGCGTGTCGCAAATTCTCGATGTGAATCGTTCCAGCGCAACCCATGTCTGGAAACCGGCTCTCTACTCAGTAGCCGCGTTTTTCATTGCCTGTCTGGTTTCGTTATCGCACGCCCCCGAACTAGTAGCCTTCAAAGATCCGCCAGACACAATGGCGTCAGCGACCACGCCGGGAGCAACATTAGCCTCCGCGACCGAACTAAATTCGTTCGCAAAACTAGCAGCAGTAATCCCGGCATCCTTCCGCGTCCGTTCGGACGAGTCGAGCATTCATCAGATTCGGGAGGGCACGGCTTCAGCCGTGCCGCAAAACTCTGAAAACGATATCGGGCTTCAGCCCGCGGCTCAGATCGCCGAAAATCTGTCCCAGACGCAAAGTAACCCAGCCGCGCAGCCGCGATATGTGAAAGCCCGGCACGGCAGTGCCTGGGAGCAAACTGCCAGCGCAGTGGAATCAGGACGGAACTCCGCGAAGGTCGTAGAGACACGGTTTGTGCAATCCGGCCCGCGTGCCGGCGCGCAAATCGACGAGCAAGCAGTCGCACCACAAGCGATATTCCTAATCATGCAAACCGCGCAGTACGACGAATCCGGCCCCACGGTTTGGACCATTTGCGTCTGGCGCGTCACCGTCGTGGATTCAACCCGCAACCAAATTCCCGCAAAGAAGATTTAAGAAAGGTTCAACCAAGCGAATAAACATTAGTTCGAGTTGTAAAACTAAATAATTAGTTGCACAGAACAAAAAAGGAGAAAGTAACCAATGAGTAACTGGAAAAACTGGAAAACGTCGATCGGCCGCATCGCTCTATCCGCAGTTGCGATAGCAGCCCTCGCGGCCCTCGTAACCTACGAAACCGCCAAGCCCCTGGCCGCGCGAGCCTCCGTCGCCGCCGCTGCAGCACCGCTCGACGACAGCAGCGTGGGAGCTTTGCTCTCACTCGATCAAGCAATGGAAACTCTGGCTGCGAGAGTAACTCCCGCCATCGTGAACGTTGCCGTCACTTCAAAAAGTAAACCGGACATGGCCGAACAGCAGCAAATCCCTGACGACATGCAGCAATTTTTCGGTCAAGGGTTCGGTCAGTTCTTCGGCCCGCACGGCCGGCCTCAGCCGCAGATCGAGCACGGCATCGGCAGCGGCGTAATTATTTCGCCCGATGGATATATCGTCACCAACAACCACGTTATCGATGGCGCGGTCGATATTCGCGTCACCATGAGCAATCGAAAGACCATGAAGGCAAAGCTGGTCGGCGCCGATCCCTTGACCGACCTGGCTGTGCTTAAAGTGGATGGCGGCAGCCTGCCCAGCATTCCGTTGGGCGACTCAACCGCGCTCCATCCCGGACAGACCGTGCTGGCGTTCGGAAATCCTCTCGGATTTCGCTTCACCGTAACGCGCGGAATTGTCAGCGCGCTCAACCGTCCCAACCCTTACTCTGACAACGCGCGCAAGCCCGGCGAATTCATTCAAACCGACGCGGCCATCAACCCTGGCAATTCCGGTGGCCCGCTCGTGAATGCGCACGGTGAAGTGGTCGGCATCAACACCTTCCTAGTCTCCTCTACCGGAGCCTTTTCTGGAATGGGTTTCGCCATCCCCGCGCAGATCGTGAAGCCTACCGTGGACACACTGATCCGCGATGGCAAAGTAACCCACGGCTACATGGGAATCGGAATCAGCGACGTCACCCCAGAGAACTCCAAGTTCTTTGATGTGAGCGACGCCAGCGGCGCGGTCGTGACCCAGGTCGAATCCGGTTCTCCCGCAGCCAAGGGCGGCTTGAAGGTCGGCGACGTCATCACCGAACTCGACGGCAAGAAAGTGAGCGATGCCGGCGAGCTTCAGGTCGAAGTCGGACAGAAAACTCCAGGCACGACCATCAAGCTGGAAGTAGTTCGTGACGGCAAGAACGTAAACGTTCCAGTCACCCTGGAAGCGATGGGCAGCCGCGACAAGCAAGGCAACGAAGTCAGCGAGAACGACCACGGCAAAATGCACTGGGGCGTTGGTCTCGGCGACATCACTCCAGATATCCGCGAGCAATTGCAAGCTCCGAAAGATCTTCACGGAGCCGTAATCGAGCAGGTGCAGCCAGGCAGCCCGGCCGACAATGCCGGTCTGCAGCGCGGCGACGTCATCGTGCAGGTCAACCGGCACGATGTGCAAAGCGCGTCTGATGTTCAGCAGGCATTAGGAAGCGTGCCCAAAGGGAAAGACGCCCTGATCCTGGTCTGGTCCAACGGCGGCAACACCTTCCGCGTGCTGCATGCTCCTGAGGGTTCATAGAGCTAGTCAAACAACAAATTAAACAGTAGGGTGCCCCATCCTAACGCCGCGCTCTTCGACGTTAGGGTGGGGCCTTTGACTTCGCGGCGGAGTCCGAGGTTTCGGCAGTCAGCTCGGAAAGACGGCCTGCTGGTCGTCCGTGGCCCATAGTGGCGTGTCGCCCATGAATCATAATAAATGACGGAGCGAGCAAGTTCCGATCGGACGGGCGGCTTGAGCGCCCCGGGGAAACCGGCGGAATAGAATCGCAAGACTCCAGCCGCGAAGCGGCGGTATGTGAAAGCCCAGCACGGAAGTGCCGGTAGAAGAGGCAATTCCGAGCGAGTCCCGCAGGGACGGCACGACCTTTCGCGCACACACATCAACATCCGATGCACCGAAAGATAGCCTCAAAAAACCTGACAGAGAATACTGCTAACCCCACAAACCCCAGCAATTCTCCCATTGAAACCGTGTCCGCACCGCTCACTGCCGGTAACCGCAAACCAGCCCAAAAAGATTGCGCCTCCGCTCGTTCTCTGTTAGCCTTTTACGGACCGCAAAACAAACGCATTTTGTGTGGCCGTTGTGCGCCTGATCAACCCCCGCCAGACGTGAACGCCCAGATCGTTAAGGAGAAGAAGCTTGTCGAAGAATCGCCATTTATTTACTTCCGAATCCGTAACCGAAGGACATCCCGACAAAATCGCCGACCAGGTTTCCGACGCCATCCTCGACGCCTGCCTCACCGACGATCCGTCGAGCCGCGTAGCCTGCGAAACTCTGACCGCCACCGGCCTGGTCGTAATCGCCGGCGAAATCACCACCAAGGCCTACGTCGATTTCCAAAACCTGGTCCGCGGCACCATCGCCGCCATCGGCTACGACAACGCCCTCTACGGCTTCGACTCCAACACCTGCGCCGTCATCTCCAGCATCAACAAACAGTCCGGCGACATAGCCCTGGGCGTAGACACCGGCGGCGCCGGCGACCAGGGAATGATGTTCGGGTTCGCTTGTAAT
>Ga0116217_10001496_pt1 | contig 22556 bp, 16 predicted proteins | sample Sb_taG_6_FD_89697 | JGI IMG/M metagenome (GOLD analysis project Ga0116217, IMG submission 89697) | Peat soil microbial communities from Weissenstadt, Germany - Sb_50d_4_PS metaG | ecosystem: Environmental > Terrestrial > Soil > Wetlands > Peat | place: Germany: Weissenstadt | collected 2010-09-21 | reverse complement strand
GAAGTTCGAGATCCCTCCCTCGACCCCCTCGGACATGCGCAGGTACTCGAAGCCCTTCGCATGGAGGCCCTTCTGCTGCCTCGGCAGGTTCGAGAAGTCCTGAGCGGGGATCGGCGGCCACCGCGGATCGTCACACTCCCAGAGCTCCGGCGGCGCCGGTGTCTCGGGCTCGTGACCTTCCCCGAATCGCGTGAGCGACCAGATCTCCATCATCGTCTCCTCCGGCCCCAGCGGGCGGAACCGGTATGAGGAGGCGCTGCTGTACATGGGTAGCACGAAGTAGTGCGGGAAGCAGTAGCCCATCGGCTCGTTGAGCCCTCGTGCCTCGAGATCGTTGAGGTCGGGGATGTCACTGCCCTTGGCTCGGTGCCAGCGCACGACCTCGTCGTTGAGCGTTCGATGCCACGTGAACATTGCCTGCGTCGGATCGTCAGGCAGTTCGATGTCCCGCAACCCTTCGGCCACCTGCACGTCGTTGGCGTGGACCATGCCGGCCATCCCCTCGCTCATCGTGCGCAGGTAGTGGATCTCCGCATCGATGAGCGCATGCGGATCGGTCGTCCCTCCCTGGCGCGATGGACCCCTCCCCGGGATGACGAGCTGGGGATGCGCCTCCACCACGTGGTACTGCTCCATGAACGCTTCTTCGGCGAGCTTCCAGTTGACCGGGAGACGGCAGGCGTACCACCACTCGGCCCGCATCGACTCCACCTTCCAGGCGTCGAGGATGGTGGCGAACGGCTCGATGCACTGCCGGAGCGGCGGTGCATCGTCGTCGAGATTGATCCACGCACATCCACCCCAGACCTCGCACCGGACGGGCGTGAGGTTCAGGTCCTCCGGCTGCAGGTTGTGATCGGCGAAGGTCTTCTTCCGTGGGACGAAGGTGTTCGTGCCCTCCGGGCCGTAACACCACCCGTGGAACGGGCAGATGAACCCGCCTTCGCACGTGCCTCGACCCTGGGCGACCTTGACGCCACGATGGCGGCAGGCATTCTGGAATGCCGCCACTCCCCCGTCATCGGAGCGCACCACGACGACCGACTGATCGAGGATCTCGTACTCGGCGAAGTCGCGCGGGTGCGGTATCTCCTCGAGCCGGCAGGCCATCTGCCAGACCCGTGGCCAGAGCAGCTCGGCTTCCATCTGGTAGAAGTCCGGGTCGAAATAGCGCTCCTTGGGGAGCCGGTCCGGGAGTTCCACCGCGTAGGGCACCGGGAGTGCCGAAGATCTCCGATCCACGACCGCCATTCGGCCCCTTTCCCTCTCGGAGTGCACTTGTATACTAACCGGTCGGTACAATCGGTGCCGGAACGCCGGGGTGCTTGACGCGCTCGCCGGTGGACACGATGTACACCCTTGTCCGGCTCATCGCCGCGAAGCCCCATGACATCCTTGGAACCCGCACCCGACGAGACCTCCACCCACCTCGAGACGGACGTGGAGGTGCTGGTCGTCGGCGCTGGCATCACCGGCCTGTACCAGCTCTATCGCGCTCGAGTGGCAGGCTTCTCCGTACAGTTGCTCGAGGCAGGCGGCGGCGTGGGGGGCACGTGGTACTGGAATCGCTATCCGGGGGCGCGGTTCGACTCTGAGAGCTACACCTACGCCTACCTGTTCTCGAGGGAGCTCTTCGAGGAATGGGAGTGGCGCGAGCACTTCGCGGAACAGCCCGAGATCGAGCGTTACCTCAACCACGTGGTGGATCGCTTCGACCTTCGGCGACACATCCGATTCGGCGCCAAGGTCACCTCGGCCGTGTACGACGAAACGTCAGGAAAGTGGACCGTCGTGATCGGCGACGGCACCGAACTCCGGACACAGTTCTTCATCGCCGCGACCGGCGTCCTGTCGGTGCCGTACTACCCGGAGGTGCCGGGACGTCAGGACTTTCGGGGCGAGGCGTACCACACTGGATTGTGGCCGGCGGAGCCCGTCGACTTCGCGGGCAAGCGCGTCGCGGTCATCGGCACCGGATCGAGCGGCGTACAGGTCGTGCCCGCCATCGCCGACGAGGTTGCTTCCCTCACGGTCTACCAACGCACCGCCAACTGGTGCACGCCCCTCAACAACGCCCCGATCACACCCGAGGAACAGGCTCAACTCAGAACCGACTTCGAGGCGATGTGCGAGACGCTGAACACGTCACCGAGCGGATTCCTCCACCAGGCGCACGATCGCGCCACCTTCGATGATTCGAAAGAGCAGAGGTGGGAATTCTTCGAGAAGATGTGGAGCAGCCCCGGGTTCTCGAAACTCACCAGCAACTACAGCGATCTGTTGTTGGATGAGGCCGCGAACGCAGAGTGGTGCGAATTCGTCGCCGAGAAGATCAGGACCATCGTCAAGGATCCTGAGACGGCGGAGAAGCTCATTCCCAAGCACCACCGATTCGGCGAGAAGCGGCCTCCGTTCGTCACCGGCTACTTCGAGGCGTTCAACAACTCAAACGCGGATCTCATCGATCTCGAGCAGACGCCGATCCTGCGCGTGACCGAGGATGGGATCGAGACGGCCGACGGCGTGAGGGAATTCGACATCGTCGTGTGGGCAACGGGCTTCGACTTCGGGACCGGCGCGCTGAACCGCATGGGGATCCGCGGCCGGGACGGTGTTGCACTCGAGGATCACTGGGCTGATGGCCCCAAGACGTTCCTCGGTGTCCAGACCACGGGGTTTCCGAACTTCTTCTTCCCCGGTGGGCCACATGCTGCCGCGGGCAACAACCCGCGGTACAACGGCGACCAGGTGGACTTCATCACCGACGCGCTCATCTACCTCCGAGCCCACGGCTGCGACACGATCGAGGTCAGCGCCGCAGCGGAAGAGAAGTGGACCGACATGATCGATCGCTGGGCGACAAGGGCCCCCTCTTTCGGAGAGATCAGTTACTACTTCGGAAGCAACATCCCCGGCAAACCTCGCAAGTACCTGCTGAACTCGGCCGGTCGGCCGAAGCTCTTCGCGGAGATCGACAAGGTCCTGGAGAGCCACTACCAGGCATTCAGGCTGTCGAACTCGTCGAATCCCGCAAGAACGGGGGCTTGAAGGGTTATCCGACGCCTGTCCTCGTCAGACGGTCGCCACCGGCGTCAACGGAGAGCCCACCGCTCCGGGCAAACGCAGTGGCGGCGCGGTGAGCAGGAATCGGCTGCGATTGTGTTCGCGCAGCCATGACGCGAGCTCGTGCAGGTACCACATCTCGCCGAGTGGGACGCCGAGCCGGAACAGGCAGAGGTTATGGATCGGGAGGAACGAGTGTCGGCTCTCGTCACGATCCTTGCCGACCATCCCTTCCACGGCGTAGTTGTCCGCCACTAATGCTGAGATCTGAGAGTCGCTGATCCACTGCAGCAACGACTCATCCCGGGCGTCGAGGTAGGTGCACAGCGTGTGGATCTTCACGGGATCCGGGTCACGGTTCCACTTCAGGATCTCCGTGGCGAACCCGGTGTGCAGCAGCAGCATGTCGCCGGGCTCGACGACGACATGGTCAGCCGCCATGATCTCTTTGAGTGTCTTCAGGTCGACCCCGCGCCAGTCGTGACCCAGATGGTGGGCCAGGTCGATGAGGACGCCTCGCCCCTGGACACCGGTGTACGCCATGTGCTCCAAGCCGAGGTGGCGCGCGAAGGAGACGTGCCTACCGCCATCCCCCGCGGCGTCGGGCTTCGGTCCCACCAGATCCTGCCCGGCGCGGTACCCGTTGTAGTACACGGCCTCTTCAACCCCGTCGCCGTCGGCGTCGAACTCGGCTCCGACGTGCGCGAGCGAGTCCCACTGCGTCGAGTACTGCAGCGAGAGGGTCACCACGTCGTCGGCCCACACGTCCACGTACTTGGGGTCGCCGAACTTCTTCATCGTGCTCATGGGGACGTTGTAGAAGGTGCCCGGATTGCCCTCCATGTCCTCGGTCGGCGCCAGGACCGGAGGGTGGCGCCGCTGGTTCAAGGCAGTCCCACCGGGGTAATCGAGCGGCAGGCTCAGGCAGAAGCTGAGGCCGGCCTCGATCTCCCGCACGCCCTGGAGGACCTTCTCGGGTGTGAGCAAGTTGATGCGACCAAGCTCGTCGTCCTCGCCCCAGTCACCCCACGTCGAGCCGGGCGGGCGCTGCTTCCACCGCTTCGTCACGATCTCTTCTCCTTCTGGCCGCAGCGACCCGCGACCGGCTGTGCGCGTTGCCTGTACCGACCGGTTGGTCTACACTGGCCGCGCAGGGTATCGCGTATGCGCCCACCCGGTCATTGAGGTCTTGCGCCCCAGCGCAGGAAGGTCACAACCATGACAGAGAAGCAACTTGTCATTTCTGCCGACGGGCACATCCTCGAACCCACTGACCTCTTCGTCACACGTCTGCCCAAGCACCTGCGGGACCGGGGAGTCTGGGAGGACGACTTCGAGATCGAGCCGCTCGTCGAAGGCGGGGCCCGGATCTTCCGGCGACTGCACACGCCCGGATTCGAGGGGTGGACGATCTCCCGGTACCGCCAGACGGGCGGGCGGATGCCCGAGGGCGACCCCGAAACGATCATCGAGGACCTCACCCTCGACGGAGTCGACGTCGGAGTCATGCATCCCAACCTGTCGCTCTTCGGGCTCTACTCCGACGACCACGAGCTGTCATTGGCCCATGCCCGTGTGTACAACGACTACATCATGGAACGGTTCACGCCGTACTTCTCGCGTCTTGCCCCAACAGCTCCGGTTCCTCTCACCGACGTTGACGATGCGGTGGCGGAAATTGAACGGGTCGCGGCCGGCGGCTTCCGTTCGATCCTCCTGCCCGCGACGCCACCCAAGCCCTACTACTCACGGGACTTCGACCCCGTGTGGGCGGCAGCCCAGGCGAACGGCGTGCACGTCTTCATCCACACGCAGACCGGTGGCGTCAAGCTCAACGACCCGGAGTCCACCACGCTCAAGGTCGTGATGGAGAACGCTGAACAGGTCAACCAACCGATGACCGAGAAGGCGGCAGCAAAGCGGATGGTCACGCAGGCGATCTACAGCACGATCGTTCCCCAGCAGGTCATCTGCCAGCTCGTCGGCGGCGGCGTGCCCGAACGCTACCCCGACCTCCACTTCGCGCTGATCGAATTCAACGCTCATTGGCTCGCGTCGCTGGTTGGCAGCATGGACAAGTGCTGGATCACCGGGATCGGCCAGGACCCCGACTGGTGGCTCGGTGTCTGGGACGACAGCCGACCCCCCGAGGAGCAGAGCGGGATGGCGCAGCTGTTTCGACTCAACGAGAAGTGGCCATACCCGCTGATGCCCAGCGAGTACGTCCAGCGCCAGTTCCACGTCTCCTTCCAGGACGACCCCGTGGCGGTCGCCTGCCGGCACATCACGGGGTTGTCGACGATCGTGTGGGGCAATGACTACCCGCACGCCGAGGGAACGTTCCGGGGCAGCCGGCAGCTCATGGCCCGGCTCTTCGCCGACGTCCCGGCAGACGAGCGTGCCGCCATGGTCGGTGGCACGCTCGGCCGGCTCCTCGGGTTCAACGCTCCGGTGGCCGCGGCGGCTTCCCGGTCCTAGGACACCGATCTCAGGGCAGCAGCACCGAAAAGCGGGGTGGGAGTGAACTACAGCTTCGAGGGGCGCGTCGCGGTCGTCACGGGCGCGGGACGCGGCATCGGCCGAGCCCATGCGCTCCTGCTCGCCGACAGAGGAGCCAGCGTCGTCGTAAACGACCTGGGCGGCTCCATGGATGGCCTCGGAGAAGACACCGGAGTGGCGTCTGCCGTCGCAGCGGAGATCGTCGCCGCAGGCGGAGCTGCGGCTGCCGACACCAGCGACGTAGCCACGGCTGCGGGTGCACAGGAGCTCATTGAGACAGCCGTCGAGCGGTTCGGACACCTCGACATACTCGTCAACAACGCCGGCATCATCAGATGGGCAGGGTTTCCGGATGCCGACTCGGACAACCTGTCCCGACACCTAGCAGTCCACACGGTCGGGTCGTTCAATACCACCCGCGCTGCGTGGCCGCACATGGTCGAACGGGGCTACGGCCGGATCGTGATGACCACCTCCTCGGGGATCTTCGGTCTGCCGAAGAACCTCTCGTACGCCACCGCCAAAGCGGCCGTCATCGGGCTCACACGTAGCCTCGCGACCGCCGGCGCCGCTCACGGGATCAAGGTCAACCTCATCGCACCGGCGGCATTCACGCGGATGGCAGGCCAGCCCACCACCGAGGCGGACCCGCCCGACCGCGGCGCCGCCCCGTCGCCGATGTCGTCGGATCTCGTCGCACCAATGGTTGCCTTCCTGGCCCACGAGGCCTGCCCCGTCAGCGGCGAGATCTACGCAGCCGGCGCTGGTCGGTTCTCTCGCATCTTCATCGCCTCGACCCCCGGGTACGTCCACGCGGGGCCGGAGCCGACGATTGAGGACATCGCCCAGAATTGGGCAACGATCAACGACGAGACCGGTTACTACGTTCCTGCCGATCTCACTGCCTGGTCCGCCGCCTTCATGGCACATCTGCCGCCAACGGGTCCAGGACCTGCCGCCTCGTAACGTGGACCTCTCGCTCAACGAGACAGAACGGGACCTCGTCGACCTCTGCCGCGACTTCGCGCAGCGGGAGATCGCACGTCGTGCGCCGCTGGCATGGGAGGAGGCGCGGTGCCCGACGGATCTGCTCCGCGAGATGGGTGAGCTCGGGCTTCTGGGCATCCTCATCCCCGAGGAGTGGGGCGGAATCGGCATGTCGACGATCGGCTTCGTCGCCGCGATGGAGCAGATCGGGCTGGCCGACCAGTCCGTGGCAGCAGCGTGGCAGGCGCACTCGACGATCGGCTCGTTGCCTCTGTACCTGTTCGGCAACGACACACAGCGAGAGCGCTGGCTGCGACCACTCGCAGAGGGGCGCGTGCTCGGCGCATTCGGTCTCACCGAGCCCGACGCGGGGTCCGATGCGCGCGGGATCCGCACCCACGCTGACCGGCGCGACGGTGGCTGGCTGATCAACGGTCGGAAGACGTTCATCTCCAACGCGGGCACGGACATGTCGTTCGGCGTGACACTCCTGGCGCGCGTGGAGTCGGCCGAGAACCAATCCCCGGCATTCGCGAGCTTCGTCGTCGAGAAGGACACACCCGGCTTCACCATGGGACCGAAGATGCGCGGCATCGGGTGGCGCGGTCTCGATACGCGCGAGCTGTACATGGACGACGTCTGGGTGCCAGACGATCACCTCATCGGTGATCCGAATATGGGACTCGGCCAGTTCCTCCGTACGCTCGAGGTCGGTCGCATCTCGATCGCTGCATTGTCGCTGAGCCTCACCCAGGCCGTGCTCGACATGGCGACCGAATATGCGGGCCAGCGGGTTCAGTTCGGGCAGCCCATTTCGAAGTTTCAAGCTGTGCAGTTCAAGCTGGCCGACATCGCCACCGAGCTCGAGGCGGCCCGCTGGCTCACATATCGAGCCGCGTACCTGCGTGACACGGGTCAGGCATTCCAGAAAGAGGCGGCCATGGCCAAGCTGAAAGCCAGTCGCGTGGCCACATGGGCGGCATCGGAGGCGGTCCAGATCCATGGAGGCCTCGGGTACATGCTCGAGACGCCGGTGGCGCGCTTCTACTGCGACTCAAAGGTCCTGGAGATCGGTGAAGGCACCAACGAGATCCAGCACTTGGTGATCGCGCGCCTGTTGGGCTGCTGAGCTAGACGGCAACCAGGCGACGGATGGCGTCCGCGATGTCGTCGCGGTCGGGAAGCCAGGCTCGTTCGAGGTTGGGCGCGTATGGGGGCGGAGTGGCTGCGGCGCCGATCCGCTCGATCGGCGCATCGAGATCCCAGAAGCCCTCGCGGGCCACGGTGGCCGCGATCTCCGCGCCTATCCCGAATGGGATGACGGCCTCGTGGGCGATGAGGAGACGGCTCGTCTTGGTCACCGACTCGAGGATCGGCGCCATATCGAGGGGAGCGACGGTCCTGAGGTCGATCACCTCGACAGAGATCCCCTCCTCCTGCACGCGCTCGGCAGCGGCGACTGCCTCGTGGACCATCCGTGAGACCGACACGACGGTCGCGTGGGTTCCGGGACGCACGACCGCAGACTTGCCGATCGGGAGGATGTAATCGAGTGGTGGCTGTGGTCCCTTCATGCCGTACAGCAGCCGGTTCTCGATGAAGATCACGGGGTTCGGGTCTTGGATCGAAGCACGGAGCAGGCCGTACGTGTCGGCCGGTGTCGACGGCATCACGACACTCAGCCCAGGGATGTGGGCGAGAAGCGCTTCGAGGCTCTGGGAGTGCTGGCTTCCCGAGGAGCGCCCAGCGCCGAATTGGGTCCGCACGGTCAGCGCCATCTCCGCGGCCCCTCCGGTCATGAAGGGTAGCTTCGCTGCCTGGTTGAGCAGCTGGTCGAAGCAGACACCGAGGAAGTCGAGGTACATCAACTCGACCACGGGCCGCATCCCGGCCATCGCCGCCCCCACACCGAGGCCGATGATCGCCGTCTCGGAGATAGGAGTGTCGCGTACGCGTGCGCCGAACTGATCGGCGAGTCCTCGCGTGAGCCCGAAGACATTGCCTCCGGCGCCGACGTCGATGCCGGCGATGAACACGCGGTCGTCGCCGGTGAGCTCAGCTTCGAGTGCGGCACGGATCGCGTCCATGGTGCGGAACAGCGGCGCATCTTCACCCAGCGGTGGCGGCTCCGCTCGCGCCGGCCTCGCACGCACGACGTAGTCGGTCAACGTGGTTGCGGCCGGGCTTGCAAACCGACGGGCGACCTCCACCGCCCGGTCGAGATCTTCGGCTATGGACGTCTGCATCGCCTTGATCTCGTCGTCCCCGACGCCGGCTGCTCGAAGCCGACCCTCATGCGCCAAGAGCGGGTCGCGCGCGGCCCAGTCCAGGACTTCGTCCGGTGAGCGGTATCGCTGCGGATCCCCTTCGTAGTGCCCGTGCCATCGGTAGGTTGCCGCCTCGACGACGGCCGGACCATGTCCGGCACGTGCAGCCAGGACCACGTCCTCCATCACGGCTGCCGTCGCAGTGACGTCGTTGCCGTCGACGGCGACGTAGGGAATCCCGTAGCCGGCGGCCCGCAGCTCGAGCGACGCCGCGTGCTGGGTCGAGGCTGGCGAGAACTCGGCGTAACCATTGTTCTCGCAGAAGAAGATCACCGGCAGCTGCCACACCGAGGCGAGGTTCACCGCTTCGTGGAATGCGCCCTGCGCGGGCGCTCCGTCGCCGAAGAATGCCACCGCGACCTTGCCGTCAGCACGGAGCTGCGCTGCCTTCGCTGCTCCCACGGCGATCGGCAGGCCGGCCGCCACGATCCCATTGGCGCCGAAGATCCCGAGCGTCGGGTCCGCGATGTGCATGGAGCCGCCGCGGCCGCGGTTCGTGCCCTGGTCCTTGCCCATCAACTCCGCGAACATCCCGGTCGGATCTAGCCCCTTGGCCAAACAGTGGCCGTGGCCGCGGTGGGTGGAGGTGATGACGTCCGCCGGACCCAACGGCCAGCACGCGCCCACAGCCGTCCCCTCCTGCCCGATGGAGAGGTGCACGAAGCCGGGAACCTCGCCGTCGCGATACAACGCCGCCACCCGCTCTTCGAAGCCGCGGATCAGCAGCATCCGGCCGTGCATCTCGACGAGGTCGATCATCGAGAACGTCGAGGTCGAGGATGGGTCGGAGGACACCAAGCGTGTATTGTACTGGTCGGTACAACAAAGGAAAAACGAAAAGCGATGATCGATCAGATCGAGATCCCCGATTCCTTCCCCGGCCCCGGTGTGGTCGCTGGGAAGCGGGTGGTGATCACCGGCGCCAGCCGGGGCCTCGGTGCCTTGCTGGCGCATGCCTTTTCGCGCGCGGGCGCGTCCGTTGCGCTCGTGGCACGAACAGAAAGGGACCTGAAGGCGGTTGCCGAGGCGCTTCCCGGACCGTCCCTGGTGCTCAGTGGTGACGTGACGGACGAAGACTTCAACGAAGCCGCGGCTGATGCCACGGTGACCGAATGGGGCGGCGTCGACGTCTGGATCTGCAACGCCGGGATCTCGCCCGTCGTGGCCGGCCCACGCGGGACCGACCCCTCGATCTGGCGGCAGGTCCTGGAGGTGAACCTCACGGGTGCGTTCCTGGGAGCCCGCGCCGCGGCCCGCGTCATGCGCGAGGGCGGCCGACTCATCTTCACCGGCTCGGTCCTCGGAGAGCGGCCGCGCAAGGGATTGAGTGCGTACAGCGCCTCGAAAGCCGGCCTGGTCGGCGTCGCCAAGGGACTCGCGCTCGACTTGGCCCCCACGGGCATCACGGTGAACGTCGTTGCCCCGGGATGGTTCGATTCGCCGCTGGCCGACGGATGGATGAGGAACCCCGAGCTCTCGGCCTCGATCACCGGGCACACCGCGCAACGGCGCTGGGGAGCATCGACCGACCTGGCCGGCGCATACCAGTTCTTGGCCTCCGATGCATCGGCATTCGTCACCGGGACCGTGCTCAACGTCGACGGGGGATACCTGCTGATATGACGGCGCAGCGACGGGTTGTCGTGATCACAGGAGCAGGCGGTGCGCTCGGTACGGCGGTGTCGCAGCACTTCGCGAGCGAGCCCGCTACCGATCTCGTGCTGAGCGATATCAGTGCTTCTTCGCTCGAGGCGACCGTGGCCGGGCTCCCCGCTACCGACGGATCCGTCGAGACGGCGCTCGCCGACGTGAGTGACTTCGCCCAGGTCGAGTCCGTGATGTCCTTGGCGGCTGAGCGCCTTGGGCGGCTGGATGTGGTCATCAGCAACGCCGGCGTTCTCTCGGCGAACGGTCGGATCCACAACTTGGCCACCGAGGAGTGGGAGCGCGCGTTCCGAATCAACCTCCTCGGCGCCGTCAACAACATCCGTGCCGCGGTGGCCGTCATGCGCCCCCAGGGATCTGGATCCATCGTGTTGACGGCGTCCGTCTCTGGCCTGACGGCATGGTCACATGCCGCTCCGTACTGCGCGACGAAGGCCGCCGTGATCCAGCTGGCGAAGGTCGCCGCCGTCGAGTACGCACGCGACGGAATCCGCGTCAACTGCGTGTGCCCAGGGACGTTCCGGTCCGCCATCCATGCGGACCTTGCACCGGAGGCGCTCGAAGCGATCGCCGAGCGACATCCCCTCGGGCTCGGATCGGCTGTCGACCTCGTGGGTGCGTACTCCTATCTCGCGAGCGACGCCTCGCGCTGGACGACCGGATCGGCGATCGTCGTCGACGGCGGGTACTCGGCGCCCTGAAAGCAGCTATTGGTATGGCTCGGCGGACGGGTTGGTGATCCCTCTCATGAAGATATCGGCGAAGGGCTTTGCCACATCCCGAGCCGACAGCGGCCCGCCCGCCTTCAACCACAGGTACGTGTAGTTGTGCATCCCGAGCCAGGCCAGGGCAGTGAGCCTCGGCTGCAACTCACGGAACTCCCCCGAATCGACGCCGGCCTGGAGGACCGCCTCGACCCGTCGCTCGTACTCGCGGCGCCGCTGGCGGAACTGCTCAGCCCGTTCGCCGGTGAGCGCAGGGAACTCATGCAGAAAGACCCAGACGTGATCCGGGTAGCGGTGGATCACGTCGAGCAGCTCGTCACCGAGCATGGCCAGCTGCTCCGGCGGCGATCCGCCCGCCTCGGCGACGCGATCAGCGCCGAGCATCACCTCATCCATCACTCGGTCGTGGATCGCGGCGAGGAGCTCCTCCTTGGAGCCGATGTAGTGGTACAGCGCACCCTTGCCGAGATCGTTCGCCACACACAGCTCGGTGATGCCTGTGGCGTGATACCCACCGCGAGCGAACACGCGCGCAGATGTATCGACGATCGCTTCGCGACGCGCCTGCCAGTTGGCCCTACGTCGTGAATCACCGGTCCCGTCCGCCCGTGTCATTGCTCGCGAGGTTAGCTGGCCGCCCACGGGGGAGCCTGCCTCCGATGGCCACAGCGAGGCCCTCCCGAGGTGCGCGGACGAGGACAACCGGCCGAACAGCTTCGGCACACAAGTTCAGTCCTTCGTCGTCGTGGTTCCACTTCTGCCACCCTCACCACCGTCGGCACTCCCCCGCGCTTGCCTGTATAGGCTCACCCGTCGCTAGGGGCTCAGAGACTGCGGAGGGAACGAGGGTGGTCAAGCGGGGTGGGCTTTCTATGAAATCGAGACAGTGACGGTGGGAAGATGACGGCCCCACAGAGGACGCAGGCGGACATGAACTGGTTTGCTGTGCTCGCCCACCACGCGAACCGTACGCCCGACAAGGCGATGACCGTGTTCGAGGGTGAGACGACCTCCTACGGAGAGATGGCCAGGCGGGCTGTGGCACTGGCCGCCGGCCTGTCCGAACGTGACGTCGGTCGCGGCGACGTCGTGGCTCTCCTGTCGTACAACTGCCCCGAGTTCCTCGAGACGGTCTTCGCTGCGAACTACCTCGGAGCGATCGCGATGCCCATCAACTGGCGACTCGCGGCGCCCGAAGTGCGGTACATCCTCGAGCACTCCGGTGCTCGCGCTCTCGTGTGCGACGAGTTACTCGTCCGACTCGGGGGCGAGGCGACCAGGGGCATTGAGTCCACTCTGGCGCGTGCCTGCGTTTCACCGGTCGCTACGGACGGATGGACGACGCTCGCCGATCTGCGCGCGACCCCTCACCCAGCGGAGCGCATGCCAGTGGAGGCCGACGACGTTCACCGGTTGATGTACACCTCGGGTACCACGGGACGACCCAAAGGCGTCATGATCACGCACGCCAACCTGACGTGGAAGAACCTTGCGCATGTCATTGAGTTTGGCTTCACCAGCTCCGATCTCGGGCTCGCCTGTGGGCCCCTCTACCACGTCGGCGCGCTCGATCTGACGACCACCTCGCTGATCGCCGCGGGTGCGACGACGATCATTCATCGTACTTTCGACGCATCCGCCGTCGTCGACGAACTCGAGCGATCACGGGTGACCACCGTGTGGCTGGCTCCCGCCATGGTCAACGCGATCATGGCGTTGCCAGATATCGAGCAACGCGACCTGTCGTCGGTGCGCGTGGTCATCAACGGTGGCGAGAAGATGCCGATCCCTCTCATCGAGCGGATCCAGCGAGTCTTTCCCTCAGCGTGGTTCGCCGATGCGTACGGTCTCACCGAGACGGTTTCCGGTGACACCTTCCTGGACCGGGACAGCATCGTGAGCAAGCTCGGCAGCGTGGGCCGTACGTGCCTCTACCTGGAACTCGACATCTGGGACAAGGAGGGGAGCTCGTTGCCGGCCGGGAAGCAGGGGGAGATCGTCATGCGAGGCCCAAAGGTCTTCAAGGGCTATTGGCGGGACCCTGACGCGACCCTCGCCGCGTTCGCCGGGGGCTGGTTCCACACCGGGGACATCGGCATCCGTGACGACGACGGATACCTCTTCATCGTCGATCGGCTCAAGGACATGATCGTGTCAGGGGGCGAGAACATCGCGAGCTCGGAAGTCGAGCGGGTGCTTTATGAGCACGATTCGGTGCTCGAGGCGGCCGTGGTGGGCCGACCCGATGATCGATGGGGCGAAGTCCCCGTGGCCTTCGTCGTCCTGCGCGAGGACGCAGGTGTGACGACGGATGTGCTCCTCGAGCACTGTCGCGCCCAGCTGGCCCGGTTCAAGGTCCCCAAGGAGATCACGCTCCTCGACGCGCTGCCGCGCAATCCCTCCGGGAAGATCCTCAAGCGCGAGCTCCGAAGCGGAGGGTGAAAGGACCGAACGCGTCGGGGTGTGCGAACGTCCTGCTGACCCAGGGCCTGACCGGGGACAATAGGCGGAACCTCCGGGGGCCGAATGTCAGCTGCCAACCCTCCCCCTTCGTCGGCATGCGGCATGCGGCATGCGGCAGGCGGCAGGCGGCTGGCGGCAGTACGCCTAGGTGGCCGGCTCGAGCCGGTCGATCACGCTCTGCACGAACGAGACGGTGGCGTCGTGACCGGCGGTGACACCAAGCGCGTCTTCGAGTGCGAGCACCTGGGAGAGGCCGGTCATCATCAGCAAGGCAACAATCGGGGGGAGTTGGTCCGTCGTGATGCCGTCGGCCGCCAGTGCAGCGGTGAGGGCCTCGAGCTGGGCGGCGCGGAAGCGCTCGGCGTAGCGGGCGATCTCGACTCGTATCACTTTGCGGTGGTTCGCCAAAGCGACGAATTCAATCGAGAAGGCGGCACCACGAGGATCGGCGTTGAGCCTCCATAGCGTGCGCAGCGAGGGATCCGCGGCCATCGCCCGCTCGAAGCGGGCGAAGTTCTCCTCGGCACGTCGGCGGAACACCTCGGTGAAGAGATCGTCCATCGTGCGGAAGTAGTAGTGCACCAGCTGCGGCTTGAGTCCCGCCCTGGCCCCCACCCGCCGTGAGGTGACCGCGGCGTAGCCCTCCTCCAGGAGCAACTCCTCGGCGGCCTCGACCAACCGGGCCCGCGTCTTGGAGTCGGCGGCACCGATGCGCCGGGGCTGAGACGAGGTTGCCATAGGAACAACTTGCCACATCTCCAGACGGGTGCTAAGCAGTTGCCAAAATATGCTGTGCGACTGCACAGCAGAGCCGAGTTCCTCGGCCGACGCATCTGATGCGCGAAGGGAGACCCGGTGACCGACTGGGAGACGATCGACTTCTTCAGTGACGAGTCACTCCTGGAGGACCCGTACCCCTACTTCGAACAGCTCCGAGCAGAGTGCCCTGTCCTTCAGCTCCCGAATCACGGGGTGGTGGCGGTGACGGGCTACGAGGAGGCGGGCGAGATCTACCGCGACACTGCAACGTTCTCCTCATGCAACTCGGTCATCGGCCCGTTCGCGACATTTCCCGTGCCTCTTGAGGGCGACGACGTCAGCGACATCATCGATCACCACCGGGATCAGCTACCCATGAACGAGCACATGGTGACCATGGACCCGCCGGATCACACGCGGGAACGTGCACTCGTGATGCGCCTGATCACGTCGAAGCGACTTCAGGAGAACGAGGCCTTCATGTCGCGGCTGGCCGACCAATTGCTGGACGAGTTCGTCGCCGACGGGCGATGCGAGTTCATCACTGCCTATTCACAGCCCTTCGCCATGCTCGTCGTCGCCGATCTGCTCGGAGTGCCCGAAGAGGACCACACGCGGTTCCGTGAAGGATTCGGCTTGAGTCAGGTCCCTGGGGAGCTCGGCACCGGTGATGAGAACCAGGTGAGCCTCAATGCGCTGGCGTGGCTCGACGAATGGTTCGCGCAATACATCGAGGACCGACGGCGCCAGCCCCGCAAGGACGTCCTGACCGACCTGGCGCTGGCGACGTACCCGGACGGCAGCATGCCCGACGTGACCTCCGTGGTGCGTACCGCCACCTTCTTGTTCGCCGCCGGCCAGGAGACGACCGCACGGTTGCTCGCCGTCGCGTTGAAATACCTTGCCGAGTACCCCCAACTGCAGGACGAGCTCCGGTCGCGCAAAGAGCTCATCCCGGGCTTCATCGAAGAAGCCCTGCGCATTGAGAGTCCCGTGAAGGCCGACTTCCGTCTGGCCCGCCGTTCCACGACCGTCGGCGGCGTGGCGATCCCGGCAGGCACACCGGTCATGCTGCTCAATGGCGCCGCCAACCGCGATCCGCGGCGCTTCGAGGATCCGGCTGAATTCCTCGTGGAGCGGCCCAACGCGAGGGCGCACATGGCCTTCGGCCGAGGTGCGCACACTTGCCCCGGCGGTCCCCTGGCCCGGGCCGAGGGGCGCGTCAGCCTTGATCGGATCCTGGACCGGATGCACGACATCCGCCTGGCCGAGGAGCACCATGGTCCCCCATCGGCCCGTCACTACAGGTACGAACCCACATGGGTCCTGCGCGGCCTGAGCGACCTGCACCTGCAGTTCACGCCGGGCGAGCAGAACCCGTGAGCGTCGCCGTCGTCACCGGGGGGGCGTCGGGCATCGGGCTCGGCGTCGCCCGCCAGTTCGTCGCAGACGGACACGACGTCGCCGTCCTCGATCGGAACGGTGCGGGTGCCGAAAAGGCTGCCGCTGACATGCAAGGCGAGGGCGTCCGGGTCCTGGCCGTCCAAGTCGACGTCGCCGACCGGCAGTCGGTCGAGGCGGCCTTCACACAGGTCCGCGCCGAGCTCGGCTCAGTCGGCATCCTTGTGACGAGCGCGGGCGTTGAGTCCTTCGACCCCCTTCTCGAGATCACTGGCGAGAAGTGGGACAAGATCATTGCGGTCAACCTGACCGGTACCTTCAGCTGTGTCCAGGCCGCGGTGCCCGACATGCTCACCGCCAGCTGGGGCCGCATCGTCACCATCTCATCGTCGAGTGCGCAGTCGGGCGCGCCCAACATGGCCCATTACGCCGCCTCGAAAGGCGGCGTCATCGCTCTCACCAAGGCGCTCGCGGTCGACCTCGCGCGCCATGGCATCACCGTGAACACCATCCCGCCCAGCCTGGTGGACACCCCCATGGCACGAGCTGCGGAAGCTGCGGGCGACTTCCCCGGGGTCGACATTGTCGGTCCGATGGTCCCGCTCGGTCGCGCCGGAACCCCAGCCGACATCGCCGCCGCGTGTTCATTCCTCTGCGGCGAGAGCGGCAGTTACATAACCGGCCAGATCATCGGCGTCAACGGCGGCATGTACATCTGAACAGGATATGGAGCGCTGGCTCCAGCTCACCTGGTGGAACGACTCAGAGGTACTCCCGCTTGCGCATCCAGACGAGGATGAACCATCCCCATAGGGGCGGCAGGTACGAGGTGAACATGCGCTGGACGAACGTGGCCGCCACGGCATCGGTCTCGGGGATCCCGGCCGCCGTCAGGCCGAGGATCATCCCGGCCTCCACCACCCCCATGCCCCCGGGCACCGGTGAGATGCCTCCCAGCATGGAGGCGAGGGTGATGACGATGAAGATGGTGGCCAGGGAGAGGTGCTGGTCGAACGCGTGCAGCGCCGCTCCGAGAGCCAGAGCCACCATCACCTGACCCGAGACCGCTCCCGCAACCAGCTCCACCAATTTGGCCGGCCGGGTGGCCAGGATCCTCAAGTCACCCCATACCTGGCGCAGCTTGGGTCGGGCTTTGTCGGCGGCCAGCCGTCTCAGGCGCGGGATGGCCAGGGCCACCCCGATCAGCACGACCACCAATACGATGACGGCCAGGAACAGCCAGATGGCCTTGCCGTGGTTGCCGGAGGCGTTCTGCCCGTCGTTGGAGAAGTTCAAATTGCCCCACGCCAGGGGCAGGGAGATCAGAAAGAGCGAGCCCTTCACGATCCAACTGGTCGTGCTCACCAGAGCGCCGGAGGTGACCGCCTGGGTGGCGTCGAAGCCTTGCTGCTGGAAGAAGCGCACCCGAGTGGCGAAGGTGGCCGGCGTCCCTCCAGCCAGTGAGGTGAAGGCGTTGGCGAACTCGAGAGCCACTACCCGTCCATAGGGGAGCACCCCGTTCACGGTGCCGATCTCGGACAGCGCCGTCGAAGGGTAGGCGAGCTGAGCCAGCACGGCCGTTGCCCCGACCCAGCCCCACGCCGCCCCCTTGATCGTGTCGAACGACTGGCCCACCTTGATCAGGACCAGGATCAGGGCCCACCCACCAACCAGGGTGCCGATGGTCATGACGATGGTCCCCCAGCTGACCCGCTTGGGCTCGGCCAGCTTGGGTACCTCGATTTCGAAGGCTTGGGCGGTCCGGGTACGGAGGTCCTCGAGCAGCTGCGTGCGGCCCTTCAAGCCCGTCGAGATGACTCGGTCGAGGCTCGCCCGACGGAGATGTGTCAGAGCCTCCGCGACTGCGTCCTTCGGCAGCACCCGTCTCGCCGCGGCGGCGGTCCGTTCGGGCCCGGCGACCAGCCCGGCCGCGGCCAGGGCCCCGGCCAGGTCGGTGTTCAGGCGCTCTTCGGTCGCGCTCGGCGACGCCGTGCGGAAGTCGACCAGCGAGACACTGGGCCCGGCGGGATCGACCACGATCGTCTCCCCGCTCAGGGCACCGTGGGCAATCCGGGCCTCGCGCAGGGAGAGCATGGTGCCAAGAAGGGCGTCCAGCTCCTGGTCGGTCAGTGTCCCCTGGTCGAGCTCGCCCAGGCGGGTGCCGCCCGGAGGCCGGACGACCAGGGCGGCGTCCCGGCTCGGACCACCGATGCCGGCCACCAGTACATGGGAAGTCGTGACGCCGGCCCGCTCAGCGAGGAGAGTCATGTACGCCTCGTGCTCGACCTGCTGGATCCGGGAGAACGAGAGTGCGGGCCCCGAGTCCCTATAGAAGAGGAATCGTCCGGTCTTGGAGAGCAGCTGGGCGTCAGCGGCGTCACGGCCGTAAAGGGAGACAGCCACGGACCCACCATTGAGATCGGTGCCGGAGTAGCGAGCCACCCCCCAGACCTGGCGCTCCGCCGGCCACAGCTCGCTGACCGGTACACCCAGGTCGCCCAACACGACGGCAAGCTCGTCCCCCGAGGGCAGGCCGAGGGGCGACCCGAAGATCAGGTGGAGTAGGGCGGCCGTGCCCCACCCGAGTGCCACGCTGGCCGCAACGTTGACCGGGAGCCCGTCGCCAGCCACCACCGTGGCCACGGCCGCCAATCCGATGACCAGCTCCAGTAAACGCTGCACAGAGCGCGACAGGTACGGCAGAGCGGCCATGGTTACCGCCACCGCCGCGGCGACGATGGCCACCGGGTAATCGAGGTTGTAGCCGGCCAGTGACGCGTCGTTCGGTCGACCACCGGTCATGCCAAAGACGAACCACAGGAGTGCCGAGAAGGCGAAGGCGGCCAGACCGGCCAAGGCCAGATCTCGGAGGACAGCCCGACGATGCGACAGGAGCGCGACCGCCCCCAGAATCATGATCAAGCCGAAGGAGCCGACGACATAGATACCGGTGACCAGCCAGTGGACGCCGTTGGGCGGCGGGCTGATGAAGTGCAGGACTTTGTGCTCCGCGACCGGATCGACATGAGTGATGGCCAGTCCGATCAGGAGCACCACGACTGCCGTGCCCAATCGGAACCCGTCCGATCCCCGTCGGCGGCGAGCTCCGTCGCCGACGGGGGCGAAGACGATGGAGCGCCAAGCCCGGCGGTGGATGGGCCCGCCAGATGGGGTTCCGCTGAGAAGGGTCCCGGCCTCGACACTCATGCCGGTCAAACATTACGGTGGCCGCGTTCCCAGGTGGTGACCTCCACGCCACCGTCCGAACTGACGGGAATTTGCAGAGCAGAATCCGTGTCGTTCGCTGAGTCGATTTGCCCTCGCCGAAACGATTCAGCTGTACCGAGGGGATTCAGCCACTCCCCGCAGGCGCCGGGGCAGAAGCTGGTGCAGGAGCACCTGTGGGTGGCGTGCTCGGCTTGATCCAAACGGCGACCACATACGACACGACCACAGCCACGATCACAAGCGGCATGAGGGTCACGGCGTCGGTTACGAAAAGAAGGCTCGGCAGCAGTACGGCGGTAAATGGCATCTTCAGTGCACCGGCAATCATTGCCCCGACGCCCATCGCCGCACCGGCAATCATCGGCAGTCCGCCGACGTGGGACAGGGCGATGCCGCCGGCAGCACCGATGAACATGCTCGGAAAGATGGGTCCCCCCCGGAAACCGCTCAGCGAGATTGCATAGGCCAGTCCCTTGCATACGAGCAGCAGCAGCAGCGCGCCTACGGTCCAGCCGGCCGCCTGCTGGACGAGAGATGGCAGCGCGGACTGTCCCGAGAACAGCACCTCTGAGGAACTTCGACCGGTCCCGGCAGCGAAAGCGATAGCCAGACCGGCCACCGCCAACCCCGCTACCGGGGTCACCAGGACCCTGCTGTGTTCAACCAGCGGCCGAAGCATGGTGGACAACTTGAAGATGCCGGTGGCAACGACCGCGCCGCCCAAGCCGATGGCGATCGCCCACAGGAATTCGACACCGTTGGGTGCTCCGACGTGAGGAATGGACGACACAGTCAGCGAGAACGACCCGAATCCGGTCAGGCTGTTGAGCCCCACAAAGATCAATGAACCCACGCCGGCTGCAAGGAGCCCAGGGACCAGCACGATCTCCATCATCGGGCCTCCCAATCCGGCCATCTCCATGAGAAGGAAGGCGCCGACGAGAGGAGAGCCCAAGAGAGTGGCAATGGCGGCGAAACTCCCCGCTGCGCCGATCACCACGGCCGCCATTGGTGGTGCGTCATGCTTAACCAGGTGCACCGCCAGAACGCCCATCCCGCTACCAATCGCGATGAGTGGCGCCTCGGGGCCCAGCACCACCCCGAGACTGAGGGTGGCGAATGCCGCCGCGACAATGCCGAAGAGCTCGACAGGCTCAACCGGCCCGCCGGACTTGAAGCCCTCGGACGGTTCGTGGCCACCGGTTCCCGGCAAGTAGCGAATGGCCAGAGCAACCAGCACCCCACTGAGTGCCAGCCACGGCAGGGGCCACCACAGCGGCTCTCCCTGGAACCCGAGGTTCTTCGGGAGATCGATGAAGATCTCTGTTTGGAGCTTGGACACCGCGTCCAAGAAGAAGTAGGCCACCGTGGCCACCGGGACGCCCAAGAGGGCCCCCAGCAATAGAAGGGCGACGTAGCTCCGGGACTTGATGATCGCAGTTGGGTCCGGGGCCGACGCTGGCTCCGGCGACGCGGCGGGGCCGGTCATCGTCCGGTCCTCAGGCAATTCGTTGGTCTCGGGTTCGTTCCTGCGGCGCTCCCGCAGGGCCAGTCATGTCGATACGTCCGTTGCACGATCCTTGAAGCTAGCTTGTCCCGTCAGGCGACGTCATGATCACAATCAATGGTTTCGGGGGTCCACCGTGTTCTCAGTCCGAGCATGCATTGACCCGAATAGATCGCCGCAGATCGGAGCTTGTCGGTCACTCGCCAACCCGTTTCGAACATCGTCATGAGTGCGACCCGTGACATCCCGGTGCCGGCGTCGTTGAGTCAACAAGCACAGGCGGAAGACGAGGACCTCGAGGCGGCGATCCGCCGACTTGTCGACTCCCACTGGGGCTGGCAAGGTGGTGATTTCCGTCGGTGCGGTCGCCTCCGGTCCCCCGCCGTGCCGTTCCGCCCACCCACTTTCCGCCCACCCAGTTCCGCCCGGTCCATTGAGTCCGGCCTTGTAGTAGAGCGGTCTCCACGAGTCGCCGCAATGAGGCCTAGCCAGTGGGGGATGTCGCGGCCATGATGGTGCCCGTGAACAAAGGCTTCCCGATCGCAGCCCTAGATGGAGTCAACGAAGACGACCGGGACGCAGCCATTGCCCGGCTCCACGAACTGTTCAGCACGGGAGAGTTGTCGCTTGATCGCTTCTCTGAGCTCCTGGGGAAGGTCTTCGCCGCCCCCGGACGCGCCGATCTCGAGGCAGCAATGTCGTCGCTGCCACCGCTGGTCCACCTCACGCCCACCTCGCGGCGGCTTACCGAGCCACTCATGTTGCGGGCGGCAGACGGCGGTCTGCAGCTGGGCACTGGCTGGCAATTGGCCACAGACACGACGATCAGCACCGGCTTCGGGGCGGCCCGGGTCGATCTCACCGCCGCCAGCTGGGACTCCTGTCAGATCAACCTCCGCCTGGAAACCTGGGGTTCGATCGAGGTTCTCGTTCCCGAAGGAGTAGCCGTGCAGATAGTCGGGGGGTCGGGACACGTCCACCTCGACTCACTGTCCGCGCCCGCCACCGGGGGGCCGGTATTGCGCATCTCCACGTCTGGACCGACGGGGGTGATCCGGATACGCCATCCGAAGGAGCGCAGAGAGGGGTTGTTCACGCGCTGGAAACTGCGTTGGACCGGAGACGACTCAAGTCCAAGGAGATAGTTCGCGTCTTCGCTGCACTCATTGAACTGAGGAAACGGTCGGACATCCGACATGTAGCCGATCGGCGATACCCCAGATAGAGTTCATACCAGCGAAGCTGCTAGGAGGTTCACTCCACAATGGTTGTCCTGATCATCGTCATCGTCGTCGTCGTACTCCTCGCTCTCGGCTTGTGGGCCGCTTACAACGGCCTCGTCAAGAAGCGGAACCGGACTCAGGAAGCATGGTCCGAAATCGACGTCGAGCTCAAGCGCCGCCACGATCTCATCCCCAACCTGGTCTCCACGGTGCAGGGCTACGCGGCCCACGAGCGGGGGACTTTCGAGGCGGTGACCCAGGCTCGGGCCGACGCAGTCGCTGCCGGCGCGACGGGCGACCCAACCCAAATCGCACCCGCCGAGAACGCTCTGTCCGGGGCGTTGCGATCGCTGTTCGCAGTCGCCGAGAACTACCCACAACTGCGAGCGGTTGAGAGCTTCCTCCAACTGCAAGAGACCCTGACCGCCACGGAGGACAAGATTGAGTACGCCCGCCGCTACTACAACACCAGCGCCCGGGACTACAACATCGCTCTACAAACGTTTCCTCGCAACCTGATCGCCGGGCCCTTCGGCTTCAAGGCGGTGGCTTTCTTTGCTGCCGACGAGGATGACCGCGCCGTGCCTCAGGTCAACTTCTCCGGCTCTGGGCCAGGTGTGGCCGGCCCCGCAACCTCGGGACCCCCGCTTGCCGGTGGCGCCGAAGGGCTGCCGCCCGCAGCGGCCCCCGGAGGGTCGCCGCCGGCCGG
>Ga0116217_10001492_pt1 | contig 22586 bp, 22 predicted proteins | sample Sb_taG_6_FD_89697 | JGI IMG/M metagenome (GOLD analysis project Ga0116217, IMG submission 89697) | Peat soil microbial communities from Weissenstadt, Germany - Sb_50d_4_PS metaG | ecosystem: Environmental > Terrestrial > Soil > Wetlands > Peat | place: Germany: Weissenstadt | collected 2010-09-21 | reverse complement strand
GCCTCACCCCATCGCCATTACCAAGTGTTAATGTGTAGTACTTTTGCCGTCGCCGTACACTACCCCCCCCCAAGGATTAGAACCAGACCGCCCGCTTAGTGTTCGCGCCCGCACGCGCTCCAGCGCCCCGGCTCGCCGGTTCCCAGCCTGGCGAACCTGGCGGCCCCAATCCGCACCGCGCGTGTGTGCGATTCTTCTTCGATGGAAGGCAAAGGCCGGAATTCCGATGTCAAGGACCAAAGGATGGATGTCCCAGGAAGCAAGATTCAGCATCGCAGCCGCGCAACGCATACGGGTGGAGAGTGCGAAACCGCTAGGCTTCTGGGTCCGCATAGGGCCGGGTTAGACGGGAATCACTGGGTCGGGAGATGAATTCCGTGCTCAGTGAACAGTGGCTTTCGGAACCTTTCGGAACAGCCTCAAGCAAAGGCGGCAGGTGCATTTGTACACGGTGATGCCGGGACGCGCCGTGTGGGCGCAGTCACGGCAGACGAACCGCCCATCTCTATAAGCGATCATCGGCCTGAACTCGACGCCGGCCATGCAATGTGGGCAGCGGATGGTCAAGGTTGTGTCAGTCGGCAATGGGCGCTCCTGCACACGAGCAAGAGACTCTGGCACGTACGATTCCAGACGCCCATGCCCAGTGATCCTTATGAAAAGCCATAAGGATCGTCAGGAGCGCACAACGGTATCCAGCCGAACCCAGACGATATTTGGTCGGGAGTGCCGACAGGCCGGCGGGTTACGAAGACCGTTACTAAGTCTGTAGTTTTCTAAGGATTCGCTTGTGACGCCTGGGTGGCTGACATCGTACTTGCAGTGGTAGCGGCGCAGTTGGCGCTGGTGGCACCAGTAGAACCGCCTGCAGAGTTGCTACCTAGACCTATGAAGTAAGTCTGTGAAGCACCTGCCAAGGTGCCCGTCGGCACGCTGTTGTCGATCACAATTCCACCCGTGGGCCAGCAACCATTCCCAGCAGGAGTTGTGACGGTCAAGCCGGAACCGGACAGGCTGACTGCCGCTGGATTGCTTACGTTGTAGGACAACACACAACCGTTTCCAGCAGTGTTGGTACACCCGGCCGCAGTCCCGCGGCTCACGCTGAAGAAAATATAGTCTGTGCCAGCGGTTGTCTGTGTTGCATTGGTGACGCACGCGCTCGTTCCGTTGTTGCAGAACTCTTCAGCGGGAGATGGCCACGGGCGCGTGGCGCCGCCGCCGCTAAAGCTAAGGCCGCTAATAACGGCAACGGGAGTTCCCATGGCTGAGTTAGTGATGGGTATCTGGTACAGATTCGCTCCGGTAGTCACGCCAGTGTTTCCTACTACATAAAGGTTTCCTGTAAACGTTGCCGACGAGTAGTACAGGTTGTCGAAGGTGCCGGCGTAAAGGTAATATCCCGCGCCCCCTGTACCAACAGCCTTGATGGCCGGAGTGGTAGTGGCAGTGAAATTGGTCGGGAGTTGATACACCACGTTGTCGTTGAGATAAGTGGCATTGTTGCTGGTGGTGACAAAGGCGTAGAGTTCGCTCGTGGTGCTATCCACCAGGGGCGCGTCGGCGATAACGTCCCCCACGCTGCTGGTTTTGTTTACGGTTCCGCTCGACGCAGTTACGGAATACAGGACACTTCCAAAGTCGCCAACAACCACGTCGCCTGTGCTGTTGTCGTAGACAGGCGACGAGACTTTGGACGCGCCGAGACTCACCGGCCACGGGCTCCCTGCCTCGGCTGGGGTTCCTGCAAACAGGCCGGTGAACTCGTGGAGATTGCCGCTGTCATCGCCCACCCAAGCCACATCGGCGTTGTAATGATAAAACGGCGAAGAGAACGTGTCGTTATGGTTGCCGCTAAAGGCCAGGGTCACCATGCAGGGAGCTGTGCAACCCCGATAAGTGGCAAGCGTCGCTGCCGTAGGAGTCACAGGTAGGGTGGGCGTTCCGCTGTTCGCCGACCACTTCAGCAGAACCAGGCTTGCCGTAGTGCCGTTAACCTGAACGAACGCCACTTGCGTTCCATCCAGGGAGGGCACGGGAGAAGTCGTGACCATGCCGCCCGTGTTATAGGCCCAATCAACCGATGGAACCGCGCCCGAGCATCCACTCGCATAGAGATTCGAGAACGCGACAATACTCGCCGCCCCCGTCGCACCCGCCGTGCCTGTGGGATACACCACAAAGTCGGTGCAAGTGGCCGTAGTGGCGCTAAACGAGTACTTGGCTGGATACATGTTCGGCTGCACAATGGCGCCCGCTACGCCGCCAGTGAGCGTCGCCTGTCCCCAGGCGAAACCGGCGAAATTGGCTTTCGTGGTTCCATAGCTGTTTCCAGCCGGACCTGGCGTGTTGGCCGTAACCGTAACAATATTTCCATTCGAAGTCGCAGAAACACCCGTGGCCGTTTGCAGCGTGGTGTTCTCGTTGATGGCGGCTGCGATATTAGTGGCCACTTGCGTCGTGGTAGCTACAGCTGCGCCTGACCAGTAAGCGAAAGTCGTCCCGGAAGTCGTACCGTCCGTACCGCCGCTCAGGTGCGTGCCTGACCAGGTGAAGTTCGACAAAGTATTCCCAAGCGCGATGTTGTCTCCACTCGACCCGGCGGTGCGGGCCGTCAAGTTGACGATAGGGCCGGCTGCTGTCGCGGTAACGCCCGCCGCAGCCGGGCAGGCATTGATCGCCGCTGCCAGGTTTTTCGCCAGCGTTGCGATGCTATTGCTGGCGGCGAAGGTCCCCGCAGTCGAACTGGTGCAAGTGTTGCTTCCGGCAGTTCCGGCGGTCACGGTCCCCCATGAGAAGAGGCCGGTATTGTTGGATGCTCCGACCGCCAAGTAAGCTCCGGCAGCCGCGCTGGTAACCGTAAACGTACTGCCAGAGGTATAGCTCGCCGTGACCCCAACGGCCGGGTACGAAGTGTTGCAAGCATTAATGGCGGCTGCGATGTTCGATGCCTCCGCCGCGATGCTACTGCCGCTAATAAATGTCCCGGTCGTGGCGCTGGTGCAGCCGTTGCTGCCTGCGGAGCCCGTGGTCACGGCGCTCCAGACAAAGTTGCTGGCGGTGTTGGTAAGGGTAAGGGAACTGGCCGGACTTCCGAGCGTCGTGCTGGCGATTGTGACTACGGCACCAGTCGAGGATGCTGTGACCCCAACGGCGGGATACGAAGTGTTGCAAGCATTAATGGCGGCTGCCATGTTCGAGGCCACAACGGCCGGGTTGGAGCTGACGGCAAAAGTTCCGGCGGTGGCGCTGGTGCATGCGTTTGTGCCAGCCGCATAAGCGGGAATCGATCCCGTATTTGGATTTAACGCCCAGGCGGACGTGGGCTGGCTGGAGTACCAGTAAAAGGGCAAACTGTAGCCCGTGGTGTTGGTTAACGTGACGGTCGTACTCGTGCCAGGCACTGCTAAGGTCGCCGTGACACTGGGATTCGGCGCCGTGATATACGAGTAGCAGGTGTACTGCCAGTTGCCGAGGAGTCCCTCGGCGGCCGTCGGACACGCTGCCTGGCTATTCGTGATCGCAGCATAGAGAGCCTGCGCAGTGTTAGCCTCGGTGGTTCCCCACCACACACACGGCGTGGTCGTGTTTGGGCAGTAGTATTGCGTGCCAGTAAATTGCTCGCCAGCATATGCCGTGGTGGTCTCCTCGAAAACGTACTCGGTAGACCCTACGGTACCGATGTCGCCATTCGCAGCACCGATGCCATAGGCCACGGTCACCGTACCCGTGCCAAACGTTCCGTTTATCGCGGTTAAGATCAGCGTATTGGCGCCATTTTTGATGGTAATCGTCTGGCCGGCGGTCGGGCCGGTGCTCGAGACGGTGCCGGTGGCCGTCGCCCCGGTTGCGCTGGTCGTCAGGCTTAATGTATTGGCAATGACTCCCGCCGAGTTGGTGAGGGTGATGATGGGAGCCGTGGTTGACGTTGGCGCCGCTGACACAGTGCCCACGACGGAGGACGCGGTCCCGTTGGTCGAAAGGTTTAACGCGTTTGCCCCGTTCGTGATCGTGGTGGTCTGACCGATGGCGGGCGCACCCGTGAAGATTCCCGAGCCGCTTGCCGTCGTCGGCGGACTCCCTGTCAAGGTCTGGCCGTCAACGGTCACGGTTGAGGTACCGCTCGCGTTGTTGGTGGTTACGGTTCCCTTTCCGCTTGCCGCAACCCCGCCGATCGCAACCGCCCAGTCTTTCTTCAGAGCAATTTTTCTGTGTCTTTTTGGCGGAGTCCTCCAAACAGTGCCCAACCACTGGTCTGGCACACCGGTTCCTTCCTTGTTCGGCGTGCTGGCGGCAGAGACACCCGTGTTTTCCGGCGGCTTTGCTCCCCCGCTCCGCTTGATCTGCTGCAGAGTAAAGCGGGGATCCTGCACAATCTTGAGCCACTGCTCATACCTGCCACTCTCATTCGCCTGTTGCTCGGTGCCGGGGTTGGAGAAAACCAGGTAGTGGTGAGTCCAATCGTCGGGCACACCGCGCTGCTGGATCGCCCAATCCTCTATGTTGCGCTGTACCAGCGGATCCACGGACGGCTTTACGACGCTGGGATTGGGGAGCGTATCTTGCGCGCAGAGCGTGCCCGTCACCATCAACAGCATGCCGACGCAGAAAACGACTGCTTGCACAAAGCGGAAGACACGGCCCATAGGTCGATCCCTCGAAGGAAATGTTGGAGTTGCGCCCATTATAACGAGGAGGCACGTCCTTCAGGTAGTGCCCTTTGGTAACCCTTGGGAAGGGTACGGGCCGGAAGTGTGGAACCTCGTTTGCCGGGGGCGGGGGCACACTCTACATTTCGCGGCGGCCTTCCATGGCTTTCAGCATGGTGACTTCGTCGGTGTATTCGATGTCGCTGCCTACGGGAATTCCCATGGCGATGCGAGTCACGCGCAGTCCTTGTTTTTGTCGCTTCAGTTGCTGGGCGAGATAGGTGGCGGTGGCTTCTCCCTCGACCGTGGGGTTGGTGGCCAGGATGACTTCTTCGATTTCGCTGCTGCTGACCCGGGTGATCAGGTTGCCGATGCGCAATTGTTCGGGGCCCACGCCGTGCAATGGCGAAATTGAGCCGTGGAGGACGTGGTAGACGCCGTTAAAATGCCGCGTCTTCTCGACGGCGGCAATGTTGGTCGGTTCTTCGACCACGCAGACCAGTTTTTGATTGCGGGTAGGACTGCTGCAGTAGACGCAAGGATCGACGTCGGTGATGTTGTTGCAGATCGAGCACAAACGCAACTTGGCCTTGACGTCGCGAACGGCGGAGGCGAGGGCATCGGCGTCATCCTCGCTCGAACGCAGAATATGAAAGGCCAGCCGTTGGGCGCTTTTGCTGCCGATCCCCGGCAGTTTCTTGAGTTCGTCGATGAGCCGGGACATCGGTTCCGCAAAGCGAGACATTTCCCTAGAGTCCCCCGAGGCCAAGTCCGCCGAGCATTCCACCCATGCTGGACTGCACAGCCTGATCCACCTTGCGGCTGGCTTCGTTGAGCGCGGCCATCACGAGATCCTGCAGCATCTCGACATCGCCGGCCTTCACTGCTTCTGGATCGATCACGATGCCGAGCACCTGCTTGCGGCCATCCATTTTTACGGTGACGGTGCCGCCGCCAGACGAGGCCTCGACCACGGTCTGCTGCATTTTCTTCTGCAGCGTCTCGTACTGCTGCTTGGCCTGCGACATGAGTTCCTGCAAATTGAATCCGGACATAAAGAAACCGATCGGGTCATCTGGTGATCGGGTCATCGGGTGATCGAAAGGCAAACACCAAATGCATTTTGCCCTCTCGATCGCCCGACGACCCGATGATCCGATCACCCGATGGCTTTACCCTTTCTCGCGATAGTCGATCACGGTGCGGATTTCCGCTCCGAATTTTTCCTGCATGCGTTGCACGATCGGATCCTGTTCAGCGCGGCTGCGGGCGCTTCCGTTGGTTGCTGCTCGGCGTGGCGCGGATATTTGCTGCGCTGCTGCCTGGATTGCGCCGCCAGACTCGACTTGCATCCTGATCGGTCTCCCGGCCAGACCGCTGGCGGCAGCGCCGGCGACGCGGCGCGCGTCGGCGGTGAATGACATTTCGATCATCGTGGTGGAGGCCGCTACCACCGCGATCAGCGTATTTCCTTCCAGTCGCCAATGCGCGCTTTCCAACAACGAAACCAGCATTTGCTGATTGGCGAGCGCATTGAGAACGGCGTCGCGAAGAGACTCGGCGTTGACCTCGGCCTTGGCCTGAGTACGGGCGGGCGGCTGCGGATCGGGGGCTGGCGATAACTCTTCAACCGCCGGAGCGGCCGATCCCATGATGATGACGTTGGCATTCGTCGTCGCGCTGGTTTGTGTCGCGCGGGCGCCCTCGCCCGCGAACGCCGCGATATCACCGGATGCCTCAGCCTTGGGATTGCCTTTGCGCGCCGAGTCAGCGGCGAACGGAGACACCGAATTCGACCGTGCTGGCGTGGAGGGCTCGGCACGCCGCGCTTCCATGGGCGAAGCGAGAACTGGCTTCGCGGGGTTGCGCGCTGGCCCAGAGGCGGACGCTGCATCGCTGAGCAACTGCTCAATCGGCAGCAGCCGCTGCGCATGGGCCATTTTCAAAAGTCCGAGTTCGAGGTGGAAGCGCTGTTCCTGGCGGTATCCGAGTTCTGCGTGGGTGCGCAGCATGATTTGCAAATGCCGCGCCAGGTCTTCTTCGCTGAACAGTTCGGCGATGCGGCCGACACGGGCGCGCTCATCGGAGGAAATCTGCAGGAGCGCAGAATCCTTGCCCGCAATCTTCGCCACCGTGACGTTGCGCAGGAAGCGCACCAATTGCCGCGCGAAATGCGTGGGACTGTGGCCTTCGCCGATGAGTTCGTCAACCAACACCAGGATTCTCTCGCTGGAACTTTCCGAAACGGCCTGCATCACGGTTTCGAGCGCCGCTGCCGGAGCGGAACCGATCAGACTGCGCACGGAATCGGCGGTCAGATGGTCTGAGGTGGAGGCGATGGCCTGGTCGAGGATGGAGAGCGCGTCGCGCATCGAGCCGTCGCCGGCTTCGGCCAGCAGGGCGAGTGCGTCTTCGTCCGCGGGAATATTTTCTTTCGCCACGATGTCGCGCAGTTGCCCCATGATGTCGTCGAACTTCATGGCCCGATAACTGAAGTGCTGGCAGCGCGAGCGGATGGTCTGCGGAATATCCTCGGGCTGGGTGGTGGCCATCATGAAGATGACGTGGCTGGGAGGCTCTTCCAGCGTCTTGAGCAGCGCATTGAAGGCCGCGTCGGTGATCTGGTGGGCCTCGTCGAGAATGTAGATTTTGAAGCGATCGCGGGCCGGACGGTAGCGCGCGGCCTCACGCAATTCGCGGATCTCGTCGATGCCGCGGTTGGTGGCGGCGTCGATTTCGATCACGTCGACCGCGTTACCGGCGCGAATCTCGGTGCAGGAATCGCAGATACCGCAGGGTTCCAGGACCGGCTTTTCCGCCGAGCGGCAGTTGAGCGCCATGGCCAGGATGCGGGCGACGGTCGTCTTGCCGATGCCGCGATGTCCGCTGAAGATGTAGCCGTGGGCGATGCGCTCTTGCGCGATGGCATTTTGCAGGGTGCGGGTGACGTGTTCCTGGCCGATGACGTCGGAGAATTTCTGCGGCCGGTATTTGCGCGCCAAGACCTGATAGCTCATCGGAATCCCTGATTATACAGTCTCAGGCGGGTGCGGTTTGCCGCGTCTCGGGCAGCGGATGTGGCGCAGGCGGAGACGGGGCAAGCCCCGTCTCTACCGTCGGGCGCTTGCATGGCTTGGGCAGGCAGGGTACGCTCATGCATCGAGTTTTAGCGCGAATATTGGAGAAATCATCCATGCAACTGAGAATGAGCACACGATCGATGGGGGGCGTGCTGGTGGTAGATTGCAGCGGCCGGCTTGTGTTTGGCGAAGAATCGGCCAGCCTGCGCGACAACGTCAAGAAGGTGCTGGCCCAGAATCCGAAAGTGGTGCTGAATCTGAGCGAAGTGAATTACATCGATAGCGGCGGGCTGGGAACGCTGGTTTCGCTTTACACCAGCGCCCGCAACGTCGGGGGCGCGGTGAAGTTGGCGCGCCTGAGCCAGCGCGTAGGCGACCTTCTGCAGGTGACCAAGCTGCTTACGATTTTTGAAGTTTTCGACAGCGAGGAATCGGCCGCGCAGTCCTTTAAGAATGATGCCGCTTAGCGGGTGGCCCCTGAAGGCGGATCTCGAGGATCTTCGGGTATCGCTAGAGCGGGAGCCTGATGCGAATCCCTCGATGCGAGTCGGCGATGCGAACGCCGCGAGGCGAATCCGGCTTGGCCGCGATTAATTCAGGTCGTTCAACACCAGCGGAGTCTGCGACATTCCATTACTAACGCCATTAACGTACGCGTTGTCCACGATCACGATGGTGGTAATCGATCCCGATGGGGCGGCGGAAGGCTGGGCGATTAGCTCCGTTTTCTTCGCGGTTGCCGTGATGACCACCGCATATCCACCATCAAGGAACGGAATGCTTACGTAGGCGCTCCCTTGGCCTTGGCCAAGGGCGGTAATCTGAGGTGTGTAACTGGTGATGTCGGTGCCGGGGGGAACGAAATAAACATCCACCCCGTTCGCGGGTGAATTGAGCGACGCGTTTACGATGCGAAACTCCACGTTGCCCGACCTCGGTGCCCGGTTGTTATCGGTCAGAACCAAGGGGGGCTCGTCGTTGAGTTCAAGTCCAACCGCGACCACCGTGTATTGGGTCGAACCGTTCAGGTTGAAGGTGCCAATTGGCGAAATTGGGTTTGTGGTGTCGCCGGGTTCAAACCCTTGGATGATGTCGCTACCCGAAGCTACCGCCAGGTAGGCCGCTGGGGTGGTCGGGGTTGGAAAAACAATGCCGAATTCGAGGTCGGGAATGATCTTCGCTCCGTTGAGCCAGATGTCCGTGGACCCGCTGTCGGGGATGGCATTGATCACGCGAATCTGCGGTCTATCACTTGAGCCACAGCTGGTGGTAACGCCGCTCAAGGCGGCAAGCGCCAACGTAAGCGACAGGGTAGTCAACGTGCGAAACATCTTTTATCTCCCATGGCAGTTTGGTGGTGAGCAGGAAGGTTTGTCAACAGCTGGTGAAGATGATTCGCCGGGCCTCGGTTGAGGCCCGGTTCCTTTTCCTGAACATCGCAGCGCGCCCCGTGGTTACTGGAGATCCGTCATCACTACCGGAAGCCCTGATGGTCCGCCGCCGTCCTGGCTGCTGTTGTCCACAAGCACCAGGGTAGTAATCGATCCGGTTGCCGGAGTGTAGTTCTGGTTAACGTATGCAATCCCATTGTTGCCGGCCCCGTGAGCAGTGACGTACACAGTAAAACCACCTGCAAAATAGGCAATGGCCGGGGCGTACTGACCCTGCCCGAGGGTTAGGCCGGCGATAGTTGGAGAGGCAGGTACCGCGCCGCCAACCTGGTAGATATAAATATCCGCCGAGCCTGAGGGCCAACTGGGCGACGCATTGATGACACGGTATTCCAAATAGCCCGTCGCCGGTGCCGCGTTGTTGTCGGTGAGAACCGCTGGGGCGTTATTGGCGGACGCAAAGCCCTGCAGGATCACCGTGTATTGCGTCGAGGCGCCGAGGGTGGTCGAGCCGTTGTTGACTGGGTCAATGGTGGTGCCGTTCACGTAGGCTGTGATGGTGTCGTTGCCCGACGGTACCGTGGAGTAATGCGCGGACAGGTTGGACTGCTGAGTGGGGTAAACGGCCTGGAATGCTAAGCCGGGGATCTTGGTCCCGTTGGTCCCGTTGATGTAGACATCCAGAGTCCCTGCGGCGTCGGGGATGGCATTGACCACACGAATCAGCGCGTTATTACTGGAATTGCAACTGGCGGCGAAGAGGCCTAAGGCCACAATTGCCACAATGGCCAGCGCAAGGGGCAGGGCTTTCAACAAGCGGAACATAGCATTCTCCAAAAGGCAGTTTTGGTGGTGAATAAAGACATGGGATGCAAATATCGTAATCCCAGGTTTTACGGGCGTGTGTAAACTTTTGTATCCGTGAACCTAGGTTAACATAGGCATCCAGCAAATATTGTCCGGTAAATTTCGTGAAGCGGAAATCTCAATCGAAGTCTGCTAAAAACAAACCGCAGGACAAGCGTGCGCGCGTCGTGCGCTGTATTCGCGGCTTGGCGGCGGGAACAGTGTCGAGTTATGGCGCGATCGCCAGGGCTGCGGGCTGGCCCGGAGCCGCGCGTCAAGTGGTGCGGATTCTGCGAGAGGTTCCGGGATTGCCCTGGCATCGTGTCGTCGGCTCCGGCGGCGCCATCAAGTTGGGTGGAGAAAATGGCGCGGAACAAAGATTCCGCCTGCGCATGGAGGGCGTGACGTTTCGCGGCATGCGCGTGGATATGGCCAGACACGAGCACAAATTTCCGAGGAAGTCGGCGTGATTTTTAGTACAGACGCGGCTTGCCCCGTCTCTACCGGGAACCAGTTAAGACTATCCGGGCTGCGGCAGATTTCCTTCCAGCAAGTCGTACAGGCGGTTTGCCGGACAGCGCAATCCGATGTAGAAAGTTCCGAACAGCGCATAGACGGCGCTGACGTGGTCGAAGCGCATCTCGTAGATCAGCTTCTTGAACACCAGAGGATCGTCCGCAAAGAGGTCAACGCCCCACTCCCAGTCGTCAAAACCAATGGAGCCGGTGATGATTTGCTTGACTTCTCCGGCATAGCGGCGTCCGACCATGCCGTGTTCGTTCATCTGGCGCTGGCGTTCTTCCATGGGGAGCGTGTACCAGTTCTTGTCTTCGCCGCGCAGGCGATCCATGGGATAAAAACAGATGTAGCGGTTCGGCGGCATTGATGGGAACAGGCGCGGCTTCATGGCTTCTTTCTGGCGAGCGATGGTTTCCTGGATCGACTTTTTCCATTCCTCCGAGTGTGGCTCCACGCCGCCATCGGCGAGCGCCTTGTAGGTCTTCAGCGACGACTCATAGAGTCCCAGCTCAATCACCGACAGATACGAAGTCGCAGGTTCCAGGAAGTCATTGAGTCGAAGACGCGCGAGATCGAGCTCGACCTGATTGAGCTGGTCGAAGGTATCGCGGAAGTGGACGAACATCAGGTCGCCCTTGTGTCCGAGCAACGAGAACAGCGCCGACTGCCCATTGGATTTCGTTTCCATCCCGGCCAGCAATTGCGCGGCTTCGTTCGCGATTTGGCGACGGTCGTTCTCGGGAGTGGAGCGCCACGCGGTCCAGCGGAAACGCATCATCTGATGCAGTGTGGCGTAGCCTTCAATCGTCAGCGGCACGGCAGGGAGTTGTGCGGCGGAAACGGGGAGAGTTTCGGGATGGGTTGGATTCATGGATTTATTAAAACACGATTGAATCATTGAAGCATTGAATCATTGAGACATTGAAACCTAAAGGGCCTTTGACCTTCAATGATTCAATGACTCAATGATTTAATGCCTCAACGCCTCACCCGGGTACCCCGGCCGCCACGGTGGGAGATTGCTCCACCCTACGCTGGTATGCTACAAGCAGCTATATGCGTAAATGGATGAGCGAGCGCTTGAAGCGCCGCAAGAAGCCCGGAGACGGGTCCCCCAAGGAAACAACCAAGGCGCCCGAGCCCTTGCAGCCCAGGTTCTATGATGATGAGCCGGCGGCGCCCGCCGAAGTTGCAGTCCAAGTTCCAGTCAAAGCTCCAGTTCCAGTTCGGGCTCCGGTCGAGGCGCCCGTAGTCGAGTCGCGCCGACCGTCGAGGTCGCAGCCAGTGTCGGCCCCGGAGCCTGCCTCGGTAGCAGACTCCGCGTCCGCAGCAGCGGAACCGAAACCACGGATATCGCGCCGTCGTCGCGGGCGTGGAGGTCGTGGGCGATCTCGTCCGGGAAGACTAGCTGCAGCGCCCGCATCCACCGCGACGGAATCGGTCGCAGCAGAAGCATCAGCCCTGGAACCAGTGGTTGCGGCGAAGCATCCGATGGAGGCTGCACCAGTTCACGCTGCGCCAGTGCAAGCGGCACCGGCTCCGGCCCGGGCTAGCAAGGGAACGGTCGTCCTGGCGATCGGGTTGCCGGGATCGGGCAAGAGTTCGTGGTTCAAGCGGCACAACATTCATCCGCTCTCCAGCGATCTTCTGCGCGAACTTCTTTTCGATGACGCGCAGGAGCAGCGCTTTCAGGATCTGGTCTTTTCGAACCTGCGATCGATGTTGAAAGCGAGGCTGATCGCGCGGCGTCCCATGAACTATGTGGATGCGACGAACCTTACGCCTCACGACCGCAGTAGCTGGATCAAGCTGGCCAGGAATTACGGCTACGATGTGCAGGGCGTGTTCTTCGATGTCCCGCTGGAGGTTTGCCTGGAACGCCATCAACGGCGTGGGCGCGCGGTTCCGGAAGACATCATGCGTAAGATGGCGGGCAAGCTGAAGCCTCCGACGTTCGAGGAGGGATTTTCGAAGATCACCGTGGTGCGGGTGAAGCAGAAAGAAAGCGAAACGTAGGGACAGCCGCCCTGGGCTGTCCGGCGGGGGGCCCGCCACCCTCTGCCCCCACGCTCTGCAACGGATGGGAAGCGAATCCCTGCGCACTGCGCTCGCAGTGACAGCCGAGGGCGGCTGTCAGTACGCTTAGATCTCAGCCCTTCAGATAGGGCAGCAGTTCTCTGAACGCGGGGGCACCTGACGAGCGCAGCAGTTCGTAGATCATCATTTCGGTCGAGGAAAGAATGGCTCCGGCGGCGCGCATGCGATCCAGTCCGATTCGCCAGTTTAATTCTGTTCTGGAGCTGACGGCGTCGCAAGCCACATGCACCAGATAGCCTTCCCGCAGCGCTCCCAGCGCGGTTTGCATCACGCAGATGTGGGTTTCCATGCCGCACAGCAGGACGGTTGTCCGCTGACCGGGCAGGCGCTTGAGCAAGGAACAGAAAACGTCGCTGCCGAAGCAAGAGAACATCAGCTTGTCGATGGCCGGACTGTCGGGCAGCATGGACGCGATGTCGGGCACGGTGTTGCCCAAACCCTTCGCGTATTGCGTGGTCACCAGCGCCGGGATTTTGAGGATTCCAGCCAGGCGAATCAGCAGCTGAGCATTTTTCACCAGGCGTTCCTTTTCCCAGATCGGCGGCAGCAGTTTCTCCTGCATGTCTACGACGAGCAGCGCGCACTGTTCGGCCTCAAGTGGACGGCGCGCCAACGCTTCGTAATCGCTCTCAAGTTGGGTGATGGATCCGGTGAAACTTTCCGGGAAAGTTCTGCTGCTGGTCATGGCAACTCCTCTGTAGTGACGCGGCTTGCCGCGTCTCACTGCGGAGACGGGGCAAGCCCCGTCTCTACATCAGAGATTCTAACGCGGGTAGGGCGTGAAGGTCAGTGCTGTCTCCGAGTTGGTTGTGGAGAGCTGAGCGTCCCGGCCTGGCTGTCACCGGCGGAGGGGCGAGGCGCCCGTCGCTCCACTAGGACGCGAGAGGGCGTCGTTTTGCAGTGCCCGCGAAATGATTTAGAATTCTGGTACAGCCCGGTCGTTCAACGGTAGGACTGCAGCCTCTGGAGCTGCGTATCGGGGTTCGAATCCCTGCCGGGCTGCCAACCTTTTCGGTCGATTCGCTCGTTCTTGCCCGCCGGTTCTGCGCTTCATGGAGAGGCGAATCATTTCACGGGCTGGATGGTGTTTACCGTGATCGCATCCTTTTTCTCGTTTAGTTCTCCGGTCACGATCACGATTTGGCCCGCCCATCTTTCCGCCGCTTGCTGATTATCCAAACGGTAGACTTTCTCCTTCACCACCAGCACGAACGCGGCTCCTTGATGGGCAACACATTGTCGGGCGCAATCGGCAGGGGTCGAGCCAAAATTCTTGGCTTTCAGCATTTCCTTGTGCGAGCGGGAAAGAGAATGAATGTTGAGAGCGCAGGAGCTGTCGCCAATTTCGCCGCGAAAGCTCGTAGCGTGGCTCAAGACGGAGGCGAAGACGGTAAGGGTGAGGACATTGAGCACGGTCCAGCTTTTAAGATTCCAGCTTCTGACGAGCCAGTTTCTGACGATCCAACTCCTGACGATCGAGCGTTTCATGAGAATTCCTCGGCGACTGCTTGGCAATCACGATGACGTTCATGTTCATGTCCTCATGTCCCTCGCTGCAGATGACCGTGCAAACAATCTGATATTCCCCTGGTTCGGACGGGACGCGCAAGACAAATTCCTGGTAGCCGGGCTTGAGTTCGAGGTCCCAGTCCGAGAATTTCGCGCCATCCTTCTTGCGGATGAGGGCGAAACCGTGAATGGATCCGTTCCGGTTGAAGGTCTTTGCCTTCTTGGCAGTGATACGGAATTGTACTTCTTCGCCCGCCTTGAAGGTAAGCGTGGGACTTACCTGGCGGCCGATCTTGTAGCGGCTGTCTTTATCGGCCAGGATTTCAACCACGCGCATCGGGGTTTGGGCGGCGCATGGCGAAATGAAAGCTGCGGACAGAAGAGTGAGCAGCAGCGCGGCAATACGGAGGGAGGCTTGGGCGTGATCGAACTTCACGATTATTCCGTCATGTAGGCGAGGATGTAGCGCATGTCTTCATCGGTGATGAGCGCTCGCACGCGCATGTGGCGAACGAAGGTGGCCATCATTCGCGGCGGAAATTTGTGCGGCGCCATGTGGCAACGTCCGCAATTTGTGCGGAAGCGTTTTTCGCCTTCCACTCTAATGGCGGCGCTGGTTTGCGCCGCGGTCTGCGGAACAACGGCCGTCGGAGCCGCGGTAGTGGATTCGGACGATGGTTTGCCAGACTCGGCAGCCAGCATCGCGGCAAGAATGAAAACCGCGGCCAGGATTCGTATCAGCATCAGTAGCCTCCTCGGCCGAGGGGAAACGCGAAGCGATAAGTGATACCTGAAGTCCAGATATTCGCATTGCCTTCGGAGCTGAGCAGCCGTCCATAGCTGGCGGTTGCGCGCAATCCATCCATGAAGTAGTAATTCAATCCAATCTCGGGTTCCTTCGTATTGGCGACGGGCACATCTCCGTTGGTGGCTCCGGGCTTGGTGAAGAATTGCTGGAAGCGCCCGACGACTTGCGTGTGCGCAAAGACCCGGGCATGGGACACTGCGCGCAGGCGCAGAGCGGGCTCAATCCAGTAGCCTCGGCCCGACTCGGTATCGGCATATTCCGAGCGAATGTCCAGCGGGAGCGCGCGCGGCTGCCATTCAAAATGGGTTCCGAAGCGGTTGGCGTTCGTCTCCTGCAACAGGTGCTCGAGCGAGAAGCCGATTTCCAGGCGCTGGTTAGGGAAAAACGCGACTATGCGTCCGCCGATTAAACGCTCGGACGCGAGCGTTTCGTTGGTGCTGAGGGTGGAAAAGTAAGCCGCGTAATTCAGGTTCAGGTTCGGAGCAGCTGAAAATCCGCCCCGAAGCATCAGACCGTTGCTCGAACTCTGTTCCAGCGGAAGGATGAGCGGATCGGCCTGCAGATCCCGGATCCACACCGGATATAGCCGCTCGTTATACATGCTGAACGGCGTGAGGAATCGTCCGACGGTCACGGTCAAGTGCGGGTTCGCGATGTAGTCGAGTTGCAGATACTCCAGTGATTTGTGGATCTCTCCCCCGAAAGGGCCGGTTGTTCCATCGCGACGCACGAAGTCGCCTTCGAAGGCTGCGCGCGACTCGATCAGCCAGTTGTCGCCCAGAGGCACGAGAACTACCGGGGAAATGATGCTCACCAGCGTCGTCTGTCCGCCTTGCACGATGGGCACGAAGGCAGCACCTCCGGTAACCACGGGAACGGTCGCTGCACCGCTAACGTCAGGCGCCTGGGCGAGGACCGGCGTGGCGAGCAACGCTGACATGACCAAAGACCGACACAACGCGGTTAACCATCCGCCGCACCGCATCGCCTTGAACATGACTGTCATGACTTAGGCACAAAAATACTTGGCTATTTCACAGCAATCCCACCGCCAAAGACTGATTCCGATAAGTGATTGAAAACACTGCGAACGAGTCCGCAAATTAGAGGTCACTCATGAGACGGCCACCTTCATTCTGAGACGCTCGTCGCAGCTTAGACCGGGTCTTTCGCAGCGGGCGGGCCGCGGTGTTGGGGCTTTGCCCCGCCGGGACGGGGCGGAGCCCCGTCACCACACGAAAGGGCAATTTTGATTTGGAGATCTTAATTCAGGGGCGCGACGGAGGGGTCGGTCAGCGAGATCAATTTTCCCAGCGGATAATCTTCCTGGCTAAGAGGAGTTTCGGGTTCTGGGTTGACGATGGCGAGCACATCGCCGCTGACAACTCCCCGGATCAACAGGCGGTCACCTTCGATCGCGACCACCCGGTATTTCTCGTCGAAGATTGACATCCTCTTACCCATGTAGTGATTGGATGCGAAATGCCATACCGGCGATGCTTCGCGCACTGGGACGCGATGTACGGGACTGCTCTTAGATTGCCGGCCCAAGATTGTCGGCCCAAGATTGTCGGCCCAAGGTTGTCGGCCCATTGAAAAAGGAAAGGCGCGCGTTTGCGGCGCTGTCTGCACACTCAGTACAGCGAGAATGACAGGGGTGGACTTTCGCGTCTGAGCAAGACAGTTCACATGCAGAGATTGTCGATTCTCTTTCGAAATATCGTGCGAATGGCTAATCTTCAGGGGCCCGGCTGGAGAGGATTTCAGCGGGCGGGGGCATAATTTGGGGAAAAAGCCATCTTTAGGCTTAAAATTGAAGGCGATGGTCTCCTCTGGTTTGGTGAACAAGAGCCGCAAGTTTCATCCCAACACCTTTCTGGCAACCATTGGCGAGGGCAGGAAGAACCTGACGTTTGCCAAGAAGCAGGGAATCTTCGCACAGGGAGATACGGCGGACGCGGTCTTCTATATCCAGCAAGGCAAAGTGAAGCTCACCGTGGTCTCGAAGACAGGCAGAGAGGCGACCCTCGGCATGTTAACCGACGGAAACTTCTTTGGCGAAGGCGCGCTGGCAGGTCAGGCTCTGCGCATGGGATCGGCTGAGGCCATGACCGATTGTGAGATTCAGCGGATCGACAAGAAAGCGATGATGGATGCGCTGCACCGGGAACCGGCGTTTTCGGAGCTGTTCGTGGCCTACTTGCTGGCGCGGAATGTGCGCTATGAAGAGGATCTGGTCGACCAGTTGTTTAACTCCAGCGAAAAACGGCTGGCTCGAATCCTTCTTCTGCTCGCTCATTTCGGCAAGGAAGGTGTGCCTGAGACGGTGATCCCCAAAATCAGTCAGGAGAGCTTGGCCGAGATGGTCGGGACTACTCGTTCGCGAGTTAGCTTTTTTATGAACCGGTTCCGGAAACTGGGCTTTGTGAATTACTCCGGCGGACCGGAGGGCGGGTTGCAGGTCCACAGCTCGCTGCTCGGTGTGGTTCTGCATGACTAACTGCTCTTGCGGCGCAATTTCCCATTAATAACGATAGTGAGGACTTGATATGAAGATTTTGTTGTTTGCCGGACTGCTCCTGGTGGTGCTTGGCATCGCCTCCCTGGTGGTTCCTATCCCGCAGACCCAAACGGACCGCATTAAGGTCGGAGGTGCGAATTTCGGCATTCAGACCAGCCACAGTGAGCGGGTTTCGCCCCTCATCAGTGTCTTGCTGATCGGGGGTGGGATCGCGCTGAGCATTGCTGGTACGCGGGCGCGAAACTGACACGAGTTCGCGATGCGCGAGCGGAATGTCTTCTCATTTGGTTCCTCGCGATGGCCAAGCGATGGCTTTATGCCACGCGCCTTCCGCTTACCAGGTTGATGATTAGCACTACGACCGCAACCACCAGCAGCAAGTGAATCAGACCACCGGCCACATGAAGGCTGAAACCAAGAAGCCATAGAATCAGAAGCACAACGAAAATTGTCCAAAGCATGTTGATCTCCTTCGCTGATTTGATCGCCCCCCACAAGATGCGCGTCCGCGGAGGCTCATCTGTCTTTATCTCTAGGTCTTTATCTTTATCTTGGCGTAGCCGGCGCGAGCGATTTCCCGCACTCCAGGCAAGACGACTTGGATCGAGACGTGATTAACCCGCAAAACGGGCACATTCTTTGCGATGCGTAACCGCGAACCGGTGGTGCAACGGACGCAAACAACTTGGAGACCGATGCAGTGATTGCCGCCAGCCGTCTACGAAAACGGTCGCGTAACTGACGAAGAGCACGTTCCATCAGCGATCCACCTTAACGTCTCGCGTTTCTTTCTCCCTAGGTACTAACGGGTGCCATGTGAAGCAAGCGCCGAAAAACGTTGCGGCGGGGCTTCCTCCCTGATTTTTGGGTCTTTCGCAAGCAAATGATGGCACGCCAGGAGGCGTTATTACTGAGCAAGATTGCTCACCTCGGCATAAAGGATTGCCCGTCGTTAGCATTAGCATGAGAGCATTAGCATGAGCATTGCGGAACGCGGCAACGTTTCGACGAATTGTTGAAAGTGAGCAATGTAGACCAGTTATTCCTCTGCCCATGGGCGATCATGACCCTTGAGACGAGTACTTCTTCTCTCTCTTTCAGGTCTCTGAGCTAAGTCAGCCTATCTGAAGTCTTCTCCTCTTAGTTCCGCAGATCCTATAAAGGAACAATTCATGAAAAAGATAATGTCAGTGCTGTTGATGAGTTTGCTTGGTCTGGTTGGAACCCTCGCGTGGGCAGGCTCGAATCGTGAAGACACGGTCGATCGCCTGCAAAAATCCGTGGGCGTTCTTCAGTCCATTATGTCGACGCCCGACAAGGGTATTCCCGAGGAGGTATTGAACGGCGCCAAGTGCGTCGTCATCGTGCCGGACTTGATCAAAGGTGGCTTCGTTTTTGGCGGCAAGCACGGCCGCGGTGTGGCTACGTGCCGTACGGCTGACGGCTGGAGCGCTCCCGCATTCGTATCCGTGGGCGGTGGAAGTTGGGGATTGCAGATCGGAATCGAAGACATCGACCTGGTCATGTTGGTGATGAACGATCGAGGATTGCAGCACCTGCTTTCCAGTAAGTTTGAACTCACCGGTGAAGGATCGGTGGCAGCGGGCCCGGTAGGCCGTCACACGTCCGCTGGAACTGACATATTGATGAACACTGAAGTGCTGACTTACTCGCGCTCGAAAGGCGTGTTCGCCGGCTTGACGTTGGAAGGTGCGGTAGTGGAGCAGGACAACGACTCGACGCGCGCCGTTTATGGTAAGCACATGATGTTCCGTAACATTCTTTCGGGCCATGCGTCCACTCCAGAAAGCGCACGAGCGTTTGTGAGGGCTGTGTCCGAAGCGGGTCACCAGGCCCACATCGCGGAAGCGAGAGAAGACAACAAATAAGTAAGTATCTGTCCGCACGACTGATTTCCGCTGACCGAGACCGCGAAACCGGTTTCGGTCAGTTTTTTAGTTGCGGCGCTAGCTTCTTTGTTTGACGCTGTGGCCCACCGCCACCAGGAAAATGGCGCTCTTGCCTTCGGCGTGCGGGGAGAAAAAGCGGGTTACGTCGTCATCGTAAAAGGTGAGGCCGGTGGCGCCCAGGCGCTGGGCGTAGGCCGCGAGATAGAGTTTGCCGCCGAGGATACCGGCTTCAAGCTGCACCGCACGATATCCGCGATTCCCCAGGCGATCCAATATCGGGGGCAAGTCGGCGAGAAAGAAAATATCCACGGCCGCGTCGGCAGGTAACTGCTGCTCTAATCCGAGATAGCCCGCCTGCTTACGAAAATCTCCTTGTTTTAGACACTCGAGCACTCCTCGATCGCGATGATAGACGTACGCTCCAGACGCGAGACCATTGACGGCATGCACAATCAGGTAGAGGTAGTTGAGTTGGGATCGCCCAGGATCGTCGAAACTTGAAGACAGGAAGTCCGCCGGTACTCCGCGGGTAGCCCGGTCGAGCATGGTGGAAAGCTGCGGCAGGCTGATCGGCGTGCGCGCAAACTGGCGGCTGGAGCCGCGGCGCAGGATGAACTGCTCGATGGGATCGCCGGACATTTCCGCGTCGGACGGAGGCTGGAGCTCTATGACGGGTCCGGTCGGAGGAGGGGAGTTAGTCAATTCCGTATCCGTACTCCGCGGCGGAGTATGTCCGCGCCAGGCTGCAACTTCTTCGGTTGAATCGAGCGCGGAGGCAGCGTGCATTTCGCGCATAAGAGGATAGTCAACCTCGTGCCGAGAGAGTGGAACCGTTTCGAATCCGAGCGGGGAGACGTCTGGAAGTACTCGGGGAGCGTTTTGAGAAGGCGGCCCGCTTTGCGCAGAAAGGCCGGAGTCATATCCGAGAGCGACCAGCGAGAAGGCCACCTCGCGTTCGGAATCAACGTCGAGCAAACGGTTCACCGTCGCGTCGACAAAGCCGCACACGACTTTGGCGGGCAGGCCGCGGGCGGTGGCGACGGCCAGCAGGTTGGCGAGCAGGGTGCCGTTGTCCCAGCCGAAATGGCGGTAAGTGCGGGCCTGATACTTCCAGGCGTTGCGCCAGTAGGTGCAGGTGCAGACGATGGTCAGCGGCGCGTGAGCAATGGCAGGATCATTGCCCGAGGCCTCGATTAGAACGTGGCGATAATCTCCGGCGCGGAGCCGTTGCAAGCCGAACTCGGCCGGGGCGAAGTGATAGACGCCCGCAGGAAGGTTGGCGAGGTCGCCCGAAACCAGATAGAGCTCGACTTCATAGAGCGCTCCGGTGCAGGCGGCTGCGCGAAAATAGATTTCGCCGCCCGGATATTTTCTCTGCCGGGTGATGCCGGCGGAAAGATAGAGGAGTTGAGCGACTGCCTCCAAGTCCGGCGCGGCGTTGGTTTGGGCGGGGACGCTGCTGGCAATCGCCGAAAGCGCGGCCACTCCAGTCTGGCGCACCTCGGTCGGCAGGCGCGACGGTTCCAGCGCCGGGTAGATCTTGAAGGGCAAGGGCTGATTAGCAAAGTCGAGGGAATGCGGGTTGGTGCGAACGCTGATGTGAGAATGCTTGGTCGCTTCGTGGTAGTTCCAGGCAGCTTCGGTGTTGGAGTTGTTGGACATGAGTGCTGTCGGAAAGCTTGACAATAGTGGGGCACAGGCCTAGCATGAATATAGAGCAAATATCTATTCTTACTCTTTCAGGTCCTCTGAACTAAGTTAGCCTATCTGAAGATTGTCTCCTCTTCCATTGCTCTGAGGAGTCTGAGTCACGATGCACGGGTGGCTGGGGATCTTTCCGACATCAAACCCAAGCCGATCAAGATTCGTGCCGGCAGCAATAAGACAGTTCGAGAACCTGAAAGGGACCATGAAAAATATCAAGTTTGTTGTGAAGTTGAACCGCGGCGCTCACGCCCCTCAATACGTGCTGCGGGTTGATCGCCTTCCCATCCTGACCACAACCAACCGCAAGCTGGCCCTGGTGATGGGGAGATTTACCGCGGAAGACGCGGTCAAGTCGATGCAGAATTCCCACTGCATTCCGGAGTTAGTATCGGTACGGGTCAGCGCCTAGCAATGCAGAAGCGTGAATGTTCGGAATGTGGTGGCGAGTTGGTTCTGGCGGTGCGAGCGAATCAACCGCAGAACCACCCTCACACTATTAATGATGGACCGAGCCTGGTGACCAGCGCCTTTACGAGCTGGAGATGCAGCACTTGCGGCTGTGCCTTTACGGCAGCACAGCTTCGCGAGGACAAGCGTGGACGGACAAAAGCAGCCCAACACGCCTGATTGTTTAGGAGCGCCTTTCTTTTGCATTAATCCCCAGTATTAGTTACCTGTATTAATCCCCCGACGGCATCAGTTCGTGGGATTCCTCCCCGCACGAAGCAGCTTGCAACGCCGGCGCCGTCTTACGGATCATCTCCAAGAGAAGGGCGCGGTCAGGATTGAGCAGTTCGGCTACGCGTTCCTTGCTGACTTGGGCGACGATGATTTGGCCAATCTCAGTGTGCACATCCGAGAAAATCCCCACGCTCTTCATTCTTTGTGTCTGAAACTCGTTGTCCTCGGTCGGGGTGACGTAGTGCACCGAGCTGGCATTGTAGCGGTGAATTAGAAACAGTTGGGTGACCGTCATCAGTCGCTTCTTGCGTGCCGGTTCGAGGGTGTTCTGGTCGCGAACCGAAAGGATGCCGCGCCCGCGACGATCCTGGATGTAGGCGAAGACCACGTTGGCGAGTTTTTCCCCGCTGGGCTGGTTCACACTGGGTTCGCCCAGCACACTCAGCTCCAGCAGCTCCGAACCGGCGGTGTGCGGACGCAGCCGAACGCGAATTTTTTCCGCATAGCCGCAGTGCTTGCCCCACTCCGCGAGCCACTCCTCGAGCAGTTTGGTCGGGACTTCGGTCTGCACCAGATGCTGAAACTGCGTCGACCCCTTGCCCATCGCCTTGGTCGCGGCGGTGCGTCCGGACGAAGCCATCAAGGCGGCGTCCAGCCGCGGCCCTCCCACCAGGGTTTGCGGCGTGCGATACGGGGACTCCAGCAGCCTGAACTTGCGCTGCAAGCGCGCCAACGCCAGCATCCCGTCCTGCTTCAGCGCCATGGCGAACTCCTCGGCAGCCAGACCGTCGATCCGGCGGCCGCCGGAGGTGATGATGTTGAAGGCGCAGCCGCGTTTCCCCCGTTCTTCGGCGCAGCGCTTCATCTG
>Ga0116217_10001490_pt1 | contig 22633 bp, 18 predicted proteins | sample Sb_taG_6_FD_89697 | JGI IMG/M metagenome (GOLD analysis project Ga0116217, IMG submission 89697) | Peat soil microbial communities from Weissenstadt, Germany - Sb_50d_4_PS metaG | ecosystem: Environmental > Terrestrial > Soil > Wetlands > Peat | place: Germany: Weissenstadt | collected 2010-09-21 | reverse complement strand
CAGGGTATAGGGCAGAGCCAGACATCATGGGCGTAAGAGACCTTGTTGTTTTGCGTTCCGGCCTCCCCCGGCTAAGCTCCGAACCCGGTCTTTGAGATCGAACTGGGGAAGCCTATCCGGACGCCCCCCGGTTCTTGGAATAAGATGCGAACATGACTGCGCAAAGGAACGAGAACGGTAGTCCTCGCCGCGAGAGGCGCGCCGAAAACGGGGAAGGGGCCACCTCCCGACCCGAGGCGGATGAATCGCCGGTCGCGGCGCCGACCCGGCAGACTGGCGAGGCGCTGCGCCGATCGCGACGGGGTCTCGGTGGCCTGCTCATAGTCCTGCTCCTTGCGGCGGGAGCCGCTGTGCTTGCCTATCGCTATTGGGGATTTTGGCAACAATGGGGATTTTTCCAGACCAGCCAGCAGGCGCCCGCCGCGCCGCCCCCGCCCGCCGTCACCGTGGCCAAGCCAATCGTCAGGGAGCTTGTCGAGTGGAAGGAGTTCACCGGGCAATTCGAGGCCCTGGACTCTGTCGATGTGCGGGCGCGCGTCAGCGGCTATCTCGAATCGATCGACTTCACTGACGGCCAGATCGTGAAGAAGGGCGATCTGCTCTTCGTCATCGAGCCGAAGCCGTACGAGCTTGCGCTCGAATCGGCCAAGGCCCAGCTTGCCCAGGCTAACGCCCAGCTCGACCTCGCCAACGCCCAGCTCCAGCGCACCACCCAGCTCAAGCAGAAGGACTATGCCACGCAAGAGACCTATGACGAGCGGGTCGCGCAGGTGCACACCGCCACGGCGAGTCGGGACTCGTCCATCGCGGCGCTCGACCAGGCTCAGCTCAATCTCGACTACACACGCGTGACGGCGCCCGCCGACGGCCGCACCAGCCGCCACGAGCTCAGCGTCGGCAATTTGGTGATTGGCGGTACCACCGGCACGCCCACCCTGCTCACCACCATCGTGTCGCTCGACCCCATCCACTTCTTCTTCAATGTGAGCGAGGCCGACGGCATGACCTACAAGCGCCTGGTGGAAAAGGGCGAGCTCCCGTCTGTCCGTGACAGAAAGGTCGAGGTCGAAGGCCAGCTGATGGACGAGACCAACTGGCCGCTCAAAGGCACGATTGATTTCGTGGACAACCAATATGACCGCTCGACCGGCACCATCCGCGTCCGCGCGGCCTATCCGAACCCCAACTACTTCATCACGGCAGGCCAGTTTGGCCGTATTCGGGTGCCGATGTCGCAGCTCCATCCAGTGCTAATGGTGCCCGACGCTTCGGTGGTAACCGATCAGTCGACCAAGATGCTGTTCACCGTGGCGCCGGACGGCACAGTCGTCCCGAAGCCGGTCGAGCTCGGTCCCGTCGTCGACGGCGATTTACGCATCGTCCGCAGCGGCATCGATAAGGACGACGAGGTGATCGTCAGCGGCCTCTTGCGCGCGCGTCCTGGGCAGAAAGTCACGCCTCAGCCGGGCACGGTCGAAGCTGCGGCCACGCCGAAGCAATGACAGATCAACGCGCCGGGGGCGACCGCCCCACGAACATCTCGCATTTCTTCATCGACCGGCCGATCTTCGCCGCCGTCATCTCCATCATTATCACGCTGATCGGCGGCGTCGCCTATTTCGCTTTGCCCGTCGCGCAATATCCGGACATCGCGCCTCCGTCGATCTCGGTCACGACGCAATATCCCGGAGCCTCCGCCGAGATCGTGGCCAAGACCGTGGCGACGCCGATCGAGCAGGAGGTGAACGGCGTCGACAACATGCTCTACATGACGTCGCAGTCCACGGGCGACGGCAGCATGTCGCTCGCGGTTACCTTCAAGCTCGGCACCGATCTCGATACGGCACAGGTTCTGGTGCAGAACCGCGTGGCCATCGCCCAGCCGCGTCTGCCCGACGAGGTACGATCGATCGGCGTGACGGTGACGAAGCAGTCGCCGGATCTGATGCTGGTGATCCATCTCCTGTCTCCCGACGGCTCGCGCGACCAGCTCTACATCTCCAACTACGCGACCTTGCATGTGAAGGACGTTCTCTCCCGCATCGACGGTGTCGGCAACGTCACCATCTTCGGCGCGCGCGACTATTCGATGCGCATCTGGCTCGATCCGGAAAAGCTAGCCGTGCGCAATCTGACGGCCGGCGACGTCGTCGCCGCGCTGCGTGGCCAGAACGTGCAAGTTGCCGCTGGCGTCATCAACCAGCCGCCGGTGCCGACGCCTGGCGCCTTCCAGTTCAACGTGGAGACGCAAGGCCGCCTCCCCGACCCCGAAGCCTTCGGCAATATCATCGTCAAGTCCGATGCCGACGGCCGGGTGGTCCGCATCCACGACGTGGGAAGGGTGGAGTTGGGCGCCGCCGACTACAACCGCAACGGCTATCTCGATGAGAAGGTGGCGGTGCCCATGGGCATCTTTCAGCGCCCAGGCTCGAATGCGCTCGCCACCGCCGCCCAAGTCGAGAAGACCATGGCGGAGCTGTCCAAGTCATTCCCCTTGGGCCTCAAATACGCTATCGTCTACAACCCGACGGTTTTCATCTCGCAATCGGTCGAAGCCGTGATCCACACTATGTTCGAGGCCGTCGTCCTCGTGGTGGTGGTGATCATCCTGTTCTTGCAGACGTGGCGCGCCTCGATCGTGCCCATCGTCGCGATTCCCGTCTCGCTGATCGGCACCTTCGCCATGCTTTCGGCGCTCGGCTACTCGCTCAACAATCTCTCGCTGTTCGGCTTGTTGCTCGCCATCGGCATCGTTGTCGACGACGCCATCGTGGTGGTCGAGAATGTCGAGCGCAACATCCGCGAGGGCTTGAGCCCGCGCGATGCCGCCTACAAGACCATGGAAGAGGTCGGGGGCGCGCTGATTGCCATCGCGCTGGTGCTCACCGCCGTGTTTATTCCGTCGGTCTTCCTCACCGGCATTCTCGGCCAGTTCTTCCGCCAGTTCGCCGTGACGATTGCCACCTCGACGGTGATCTCGCTCATCGTCTCGCTGACCTTGAGCCCGGCGCTGTGCGCACTCTTGTTCAAGCCACATGAGCCGCATCCAGCACGCCAGAACATCTTCGTCCGGCCGGTGAACGCCTTTTTCCGAGGCTTCAACCGGGGCTTCGAGTGGCTGTCCTCGCATTATGGCGGGCTGACGCGGCGACTGGTGCGCGTGTCGCTGATCATGGTGCTGCTCTATGCCTGCCTGATCGGTCTGACAGTGTTCGAGTTCTCCAAGGCACCGACGGGTTTCATTCCTCAGCAAGACCAAGGTTACCTGATCAATATCATCCAGCTGCCGCCAGGCGCCTCGCTCGCCCGCGCCGACGAGGTGACACAGCGCGTAAACAAGCTGGTGCTGGAGACCCCCGGGGTCGCCCATACCGTCCCGATCGTGGGGCTTGACGGCGCCACTTTCACCAACGCGACGAACTCGGCCGTGATTTTCAGCCCGCTCGATCCCTTCCCCGAGCGCGCGAAAAAGGGCTTGAGCGCGCAGAAGATCATGACCAGCCTCAATCAGAAATTCGCCGCGATCCAGGACGCGATCATCATCAGCGTGTCGCCGCCTCCGGTGCGGGGCATCGGCACGACCGGCGGTTTCAAGCTGGAGGTGCAGGACACCCATGGCGGCGATCTGGCGCAGCTCGAGGGGGTGGCGCAATCGATCGTGGCGGCGGCCAATCAAACTCCGGGCCTGACCAGCATCTTCACCACCTTCAACACCCGCACGCCAAAAATCTGGGCCGATATCGATCGCGTGCGCGCCGAGATGCTGGGCGTGAAGGCCGACGACGTGTTCCAGACGCTCGAGGTTTATCTCGGCTCCCAATATGTGAACGATTTCAACTTTCTTGGCCGCACATATCGCGTGACGGCGCAAGCCGATGGCAAGTTTCGGCAGGATTTGCACGCCATCTCGGAGCTGAAGACGCGCAACGCCAAGGGCGAGATGGTGCCCCTTGGTTCCGTCGCCTCCTTCAGCAACATCACCGGGCCCTATCGCGTCGAGCACTTCAATCTGTTCCCCTCAGCCGCCGTTCAGGGTGGCACGCTGCCTGGCTATTCGACCGGCTACGGGCTCAAGGCCATGGACCGTATTGCGCAGCAGCTCTTGCCGGATGGCTACGCCTCGCAATGGACCGAGATCGCCTATCAGGAGCAGCTTGCCGGCAATACCGCCATTTATGTCTTCGCCGCCTCGGTGGTGTTCGTGTTCCTGCTGCTTTCGGCGCAATATGAGAGCTGGTCGCTGCCCCTTGCGGTCATTCTCATCGTGCCCATGTGCCTGCTTGCCGCCGTCAGCGGGCTTCTGCTCCGCGGCATGGACGTGAACATCCTGGCCCAGATCGGCTTCGTCGTGCTGATTGGCTTGGCCGCCAAGAATGCCATCTTGATCGTGGAATTCGCGCGCCAGAACGAGGAGCATGGCGAGGACCGTTTCCAGGCCGCGACCGAGGCCGCCCGCGTGCGTCTCCGCCCGATCCTGATGACCTCCTTTGCCTTCATCCTCGGGGTGCTGCCTCTTCTCATCGCCACGGGCGCTGGCGCCGAGATGCGGCAGTCGCTCGGCACCGCCGTGTTCTACGGCATGATCGGCGTGACCGTCTTCGGGCTGATCTTCACCCCCGTGTTCTACGTCGTGGTGCGGAAATTCGCGGCAAAGCCGCGTTCCGAGCCAAGCGGTCACCCTGCGTCGGCCGAATGAAGGCTGCATTGACGGACGCCTCGCTGCGGCACATTGCCGTCGTCATTGCGGCCATGGACGAGGCCGAGAATATCGAGGAGGTCTATAGCCCTTCGCCGCGCCCTGCTCGCCCTTCCGCATACGCGCTTCGAATTCATCCGGGTGGTCGAAGGGACCGACGGCACGGCGGACATCCTTCGGCAATTGTCGAAAGCCAAGGATGCACCGACCTTCACCATCATCGAGCCGGCGAAGCGGCGGGGCCTGAGCGCCGCATTCAAGCTAGGCTTTGCCGCGGCGCTGGAAGGCGCGGACCAATCGAAATTGTATCTGGTAGAGACTCTTATCTCGGCCTGCTCGCGAGGCATCTCCGTCCACCGAACCGGCGATGAGGCCGAGCACGATTCACTCGCGCGCGCCTCTAGCGGAAGATATGGGTCGCGGAGAGGCCGTTGAAGATCGACTGCACCGCGATCGCCGCGAGCAGCACGCCGAACACGCGCACCACCACCTTGCGCGCCGTGACACCGATCACATGGTGGATCTCCTGCGCGAGCAGAAGAAAGACAAGGGTGACAAGCATGACCGCGAGGATGGCCAGGATGACCGCCACCAGCAGTTTTGGGTCCCCTTTGGTGCTGGCCGCAAGCACGATGGCGGATGTCATGGCCCCAGGGCCCGCAAGCAGCGGGGTTGCCAAGGGGAACACGGTGATCTCGGCGTGGTGCTCGGCCTTGTTCTCGGCCTCCTCGCTCTCCTTCGCCGAGAGTCTGGCGGGCGAAGGACGCTTGGAAAGAGTCATCTCGAGCGCAATCATCAGGAGGATGATGCCGCCCGCAACTTGCAACGCCGGCAGCGACACCCCCAGCTGATTGAGGATCGGCTGCCCGAACAGGGCGAAAACGAGCACGATCAGCGTGGCAATGGCCACGGCCTTGAGCGAGATCGCCCGCCGCTCGGCCCTCGTGGCATTGGGCGTGAGCGTGGCGAGCAGCACCGCCGAATCGATCGGCCCGATCACCGCAAAAAAAGTGGTGAAGGCAGTCAGAGCAGTTTCGAGCATCTCGATTACCCGGGGCGAGGAGCGATCAGCTGTTGCCTATCGATTGGGCGTCGAAGAGCATTGCCCACTCAATCGGCATACGCATAAGATAGTTCAATATCATAATCGGGAAACGCGCTTCGGCGGGAATTGGGGTCGCTGTTAAACTGGATGGTAGGATTTGCCGAGTGCCGAGAAAGTTGATGTGCGGATGAGCCGCGAGGCGCCAGCACCTTCCCGCAGATTTTTCGATGAGATGCGCGCCCCCGACGGCAAGGTCAGGCCGGCCTACGCCGATTTTGCCGGCCTGCTCGACAATCTGTCCATCGAGTCCCTTGTCACCAAGCAGGCCGCGGCCGAGGAGCTCTTCCGACGGCTCGGCATCACCTTCGCGGTCTATGCCGAGGGAGGCTCGACCGAGCGTCTGATCCCCTTCGACCTCATCCCCCGCATTCTCGATCGCTCCGAGTGGGAGCTTGTGGAGCGGGGGTGCATCCAGCGGGTCAAGGCGATCAACATCTTCCTCTACGACATCTATCACGAGCAGGAGATCATCAAGGCGGGCCTGGTGCCGCCGGACTTCATCCTGCTCAATCCGGCCTATCGCCCCGAGATGCACGGCGTCGAGCCGCCCAACCGCGTCTATGCCCATATCGCCGGTATCGATCTGATCCGCACTGAGGAGCGCGATTTCTTCGTGCTCGAGGACAATGTGCGGACACCCTCGGGCGTGTCCTATGTGCTCGAGAACCGCGAGATCATGATGCGGCTCTTTCCCGATGCCTTCGCAGGGCAAAGCATCTCGCCGGTCGGCAACTATCCGGAGCGGCTGCTCGAGAACCTACGCGCCGTGGCTCCCGGCGGCGAGGACGACCCCGTCGTCGTGCTGCTGACGCCCGGCCGCTATAACAGCGCCTATTTCGAGCACGTCTTTCTCGCCGAGCAGATGGGGATCGAGCTCGTCGAAGGCGGCGACCTGTTCGTGCGCGACGGCCATGTTTGGATGCGAACGACCGAGGGCCCGGTCAAGGTCAACGTGATTTACCGGAGGGTCGACGATGCCTTCATGGACCCGCTCGCCTTCGACTCGCACTCTCTGCTTGGGGTGCCGGGTCTGCTGTCGGTGATCCGGTCCGGCAGGGTCGCGCTTGCCAATGCGCTGGGCACCGGTGTCGCCGACGACAAGGCCATGTATATCTACGTGCCGCGCATGATCGAGTTCTATCTCGGCGAGCACGCCATCCTCAACAATGTGCACACCTATATGCTGCGCGATGCCAAGCAGCGACAGCACGTTTTCAACAACCTGCAAAATCTCGTGGTCAAGGAGGTGCAGGGCTCGGGCGGTTACGGCATGCTGATCGGGCCTGCATCGACCGCCGACGAGCGCGAGGCCTATAAGCGCCGCGTGATGCACAACCCCGAGAACTATATCGCCCAGCCCACGCTCGCGCTTTCGACCGCGCCGACCCTCGTCAACGCCGAGATCGTGCCACGGCACGTGGATCTGCGGCCTTTCGTGCTCTCCGGCAAGGAGACGAGCGTGATCCCAGGCGGGCTCACCCGCGTGGCGCTCGTCAAGGACTCGCTCGTCGTCAATTCGAGCCAGGGGGGAGGCACCAAGGACACCTGGGTGCTGGAGCGGCCCCCATGCTGAGCCGCACCGCCGAGAACCTGTTCTGGATGGCGCGCAGCATGGAGCGTGCCGAGAACACCGCCCGCATGATCGACGTAAGCTTCCGCATGTCGCTCTTGCCGTCGACCATCGACAAGCAGTCGCTGCATTTCGAGCCGATCCTCGCCATAGCGCCGGGCTCGGGCCGCTTCCATGAGCTCTATGACGCGCTCAACCACGAGACCATCATTCGCTATATCGCCCTCGAGCCCGAGAATGCGGGCAGCATCTGGTCACTGATCCGCACGGCGAGAGAGAATGCCCGCGCGCAGCGCTCCGCCATTTCCAGCGAGGCGTGGGAAAGCCTCAATTCGACCTGGCTGCAGGTGCAGAACCTCGACTTTCAGGGCCTCAAACGGTGGGGGTACCGCGATTTCTTCGATTGGGTGAAGGAGCGCTCGCATCTGTTCCGGGGCGTCGTGTTCGGCACCATGCTGCATGACGACGCCTTCCGCTTCATCAGGCTCGGCACCTTCATCGAGCGCGCCGACAACACCGCGCGCATCCTCGACGTCAAGTATCACGTGCTCTTGCCCGATGCCGAGCAGGTCGGCGGCTTCGTCGACTATTACCAATGGGGCGCGCTGCTACGCTCGGTCGGGGCCTTCAGGGCCTACCGTAAGGTCTATCACGACACCGTCTATCCGTGGCGCATCGCCGAGCTGCTCATCCTGCGCGAAGACATGCCGCGCTCGCTGCATCATTGTTACGAGAACCTGATCGGTACCCTCGACGAACTTGCCGGCAAGAAGGAGCTGGAATGCCGGAGGCTCGCCGGCCAGACCTATGCGCGGCTGAAATATGGCCGCATCGACCGGATTTTCCGGTCCGGCTTGCACGAGTTCCTCTCCTCTTTCATCGACTCGAACGATGCCTTGGGCGCGCAGATCCAGGAAGACTTCCTGATGGTTCGGGCGGTAGTCGCGGTGGCGGGAGCGGCTTGAGCATGCTGATCAAGGTCGAGCACGCAACCGCTTACGCCTATTCGGAGCCGTTGCTCGCCAGCACCCAATATTTGCGTATGACGCCGCTGTCCGGCAGGACCCAGGCGGTGGAGGCCTGGAGGCTCACCTGCCCGGGGGCGGTCACCCATGAATGGCACGACCAATATGGCAATTGCTGCCACACCCTGACGGTTACCCAGCCGGTCACCGAGCTTGCTATCAGGGTGACCGGGCTCGTGCGCACGCGCGACACCAACGGCGTGGTTGGCATCGCGCCTGCCGAGCTTCCCCTCGGGCTCTATCTTCGCGAGACCTCCTATACGGTCTGCACGGAGCGGATCCGCGACTATGCCTCCCGCTTCAAGTCCAAGGCCGGTCGCGATCTGATCGAGGCGCTGCACGACATCATGATGGCGATTGCTGACGACGTCCAATACAGCAAGGGCGATACCCACGTCCACACCACGGGAGCCGAAGCTCTGGAGCAGGGGAGCGGCGTCTGTCAGGACCACGCGCATATTTTCTGCGCGGTCTGCCGCACGCTCGGCATCCCCGCGCGCTATGTAAGCGGCTATCTCGCCCACGGCGCCGGCAATGACGCGCACGCCGCGAGTCACGCCTGGGCCGACGCTTATGTGGAGCATCTCGGCTGGGTCAGCTTCGATCCATCCAATCGCACTTGTGCGACAGAGGCGTATATCCGCACCGCGATCGGTCTTGACTATGCTGAGGCCGGCCCGGTAAGGGGCGTCCGCAGCGGAGGCGGGGTGGAGACCATGACCTTTTCCGTCATGTTTCCCAGTCAACAACAACAGGCTCAATAGGGGGGAACTCGTGACCTATTGCATCGGCATCCTGCTCAATGAGGGCGTGGTGCTTGCGTCGGACTCGCGCACCAATGCGGGCATCGATCGCGTCTCCACCTTCCGCAAGATGCATGTCTTGGAGAAGCCGGGAGAGCGCTTCTTTGCCTTCCTGACCGCCGGCAACCTCTCCCTCACCCAAGGGGTCATGAGCCTGCTCGGCGAGTGGCTCGATAGTGGCGATCCGGAGAAGGACCTTTGGGCGGTGGGCTCCATGTTCGTGGCGGCCCGCGCCGTTGGCACTGCACTCCGCGAGATGCACAAAATCGACGGCGGCTACCTTCAGCAGCATGACGTCGATTTCAGCGCCTCATTCATCCTTGCAGGGCAAATCAAGGGCGGACAGCTCAGACTGTTCTTAATCTACGATGCCGGCAACTTCATCGAGGCCATGGGCGACACCATCTATTTTCAGATCGGCGAGGTGAAATACGGCAAGCCGATCCTCGATCGGATCATCGAGCGTAGCACGAGCCTGACCGACGCGGTGAAATGCGCGCTGATCTCGTTCGATTCGACGATGCGTTCCAATGTCTCGGTGGGGCCGCCGATCGATCTTCTGGTCTGCCGACGCGATGCCATGAGCCCCGGCTTCTCTGTCCGGCTCGAAGGCTCCGATCCCTATCTCAGATCGATTCGCGACGCGTGGGGGAGCGCGCTCCACAAGGCCTTCGAGGAGACCGTCCCTGACCCTGGCTGGATCCTGTAGCTCCCGTCAGGGGCTAGCCGCTGGTGGCACCAGGCATGCCGGGAGGCGTGCTATCCTGAATCACCTGGGCCGCGAGGTCGCGGATCTCCTCCAGCTGCCGGACGAAAGCGTCCATCTGCTTCCGCGCGTGCTCGGTCTGCAATTCCATGGCCTGGCCCACGTCCTTGCTCTCGGCGAGCTTGAGCGCCAGCGCGAAATTCGCCTCGGCATTGTTGCGGGTGATCTCGGCGATCTTCTCGTTCAGGGAGCGTAAGCCCGTGCGCGCCGTCTGTGAGCTCGACTCCAGCGTCTTCCACGTATTCTCGCTCGTCGCCGCGAAGGTTTCGAACGCCCGCTTCGCTTGCTCGATGCTCATCTTCATCAGATTGCGAAGCGATTCTGGCAGCTCCGGCTTCATGAACGCGTCATCGGCCATGTTACTCTCCTGTCCTTGGACTTTCCCTCGATCGCTGTGTCGCTGCTGCGGCGTCCCGAAGCCCGGTTGGGCCTGCCCTGCGGCCTTTTGCTGCAGCAGCAGCCAAGTCCTGACGGGCCACCAAGCAGCCCACCAAAAACTCTTGAGTAATAAGTTTAGCATAGATGGTGTCCTTTAGGCAGGGATGAGGGGCGCGCCGGGCGGGAGCGAGCATCATTGCGCACACCATGCGTGGCAGCGAGCATCAGTGCGGAATTTGCTTTCCAAGCGAATGCGCTTGGGTCTTACTATAGGCAGGGAACGGAATCGCCTACAGGGTCAAGGGCATCAAACCACTCGGTTGATCACTGCGGAGCCGAGCCATCGGTGTTCCGCGATCAAAGGAAGGTTAAGATGCTACGTTTCCCAACCTTAATCTTAGCACTCATGCTGGGCTTGCCGCTTGCACACGCCGGAATGCTGCCGGTCTATGACGCGGAAGCGATTTGCTCTGACCTCGCCGGCACCTCGGCCAAGCAAGAGGTGGTGATGCGGGGCTGTCTCGATTTCCAGGAACGCATGCGCAAAGACGTCGCGCTCACCTGGGATGGGCTGCCAGGGTCCGTGCAGGACTCTTGCGGCAAGGCGGCCGAGGCGAGCGGCGACTATTGGCGGCTCAAATCCTGCATCGACCAGGAGGTGCAGGCCACTTCCGCCGCCCGGCCGGCACATTAGCGCCCTGAGGCTATACGAGCGAGAGGCTGGCGCATCCGAGCGGTCGGGAGCCTGGGGCGCTATGACTATCAGGGGACTCTCTTCAACGGGGGCGCCGATCTCGCCACCACATTCGATGGCGAGGATAGCTTCGCTGCCGCGCTGATCGGCTACCAGTTTCGCGCCCGCTCCCTCTTCATCAAGCTCTTCGCCGGTCTCGAAGCCGAAGATCAGCGGATTACCCGCCATGATCCCAACAACGCGGTGCAGGGCAGCGCCCCTCGACATTTGTCCCCCTCGACGCGGCCTATGGGACGGCGTTCGACGAATATTGGAGTTTAGCGCGTATCGACTACCGCATCCGGCCAGGGGTCTCGCTCGGGCTCGAAGGCGGCGCGCTCATCAATGAGGAATATGCCGCCGGCCGCAGCGGAGGCTTCGTGAGAACTGAACCTCCGCGAGGTCGAGATGACGCTTTCCGGCTTCACCGGAATTATCTCGAAGACGAACCGAGCGGCTATCGGCGTCTACCGCGCGTTCTAGCTGCCAGCGCGGGAACGATCGCGGAAGACGAACCGAGCGACTGTCTGTCGCTCAGGTTTTACCGGCCTTCAGCTGTTAGCTGAAGTGCACTGCCGGCCCCGCCCCGGCAGTGCTTGGCTTCATCGGCGTGGCGTTCATCCAAGGCTCAACCGGATACATCCGGTCTCGCAGCCACTCGGTCGTGCACTCTGTGTCAGAGAGCCTGCCCGAGGTACCGGGCGAGAATCCCTCCGAACAACAGGATGAGGCAAGCAGTCACTCAAAGCAAACGGGAGTTGGCAGCTACCCTCATTTTCTTGTCAGCTTCGCCGATGATCCACGACGCGCAAATTTCTTGAGGCGCGCGCTCCCACTGCAGTCGGCTCCGCTGACGCTTGGCAGATCCTCGTCGCATGGAACGGACGAAAAATTTGATCAACCTGTCAAATGCATAGAGCGAGCGGGTGAGGCCGAGCAGTTCGAAGGAGGTGCCTTGCCGGGCGGAGTCGGACCCCCGCTGAGCGCTCTCGTCACGCCACGGAAGAGGGCCGCGCGCCCCCGCGCTTCGTGGCGGTTGGGTGACCAGCGCAAGCCCCTCGTAAGGAAGCCTTTTCAGGCGGATGCAAGCCAGTCGGGCCAAGCCGCGCGCTTATTGTGGCTGGCCTGGAACGGCGCCCGTCTGGCCGCCCTCGGCGGTCGAAGCTTGCTCGCGCCAGGCCTGGAAGCGCTTGCTGAGCTCCTCGCCGTGCTCGCCCCACCAGACCTCGTCGAACTTGAGCGCCTTCCGGAAATTGTCGGGCGCGGTCGGCAGATAGGTCTTCATCTCTATATCGATGCGGGGATGCTTGCCGACAAGCGCGATCGCCGACTTGCGCATGGGGCCATAGGCGATCAGCTCCGCCTGAGCCGCCATCTGGGCGGGCTCCGTGGCGAAGGTGATGAAGCGCCTGGCGTCGTCCTTGTTCGCGGCGGCTTTCGGTATGGCCCAAAGATCGAGGTCATAGATCTGGCCGTCCCAAAGCACGCCAACGCGCTGCCGGGCGCCGACGACGGCGCGGAAGATGCGGCCGCTGTAACCGACCGCCATCGCCGCCTTCTTCTCCGTCAGCCACGCAATGGGTTTTTCCGCTTTGTCCCACCACAAAATGTCGGCCTTGATCTTGTCGAGTGCGGCGAAGGCACGGTCGGCGCCCGCAGGCGTCCCGAGCTGGGCATAAACGTCGCCGGGTTCCACGCCATCGGCGAGCAGCACGAGCTCAAGCGTGTAGCGCGGGCTATTGGGCAGCGCCCTCTTGCCGGGAAAGTGCTGGGTGTCGAGCAGGTCGGCAATCTTCGCCGGTTGCGCCTTGGCGAAGGCTTGGCGATCGAATGCGATCGCCGTCGACCAGGCGACGCTTGCCACGCCGCACGAGGTGAGGGCGCCGGCAATGAAGTCGTCATCCGCGCTCTGCCCGCTGGGACCCGAGCCGAGCATTGAGCTTTCCATGGTCTCGAGCAGTCCATCGCGGCAGAGCGCATCGAGCGCGCCCGGGGAGAGATCAACGACATCGAACGGGGAGGAGCTGCCGCCGATCTTGTCTTTGATCGCCGCGAGCGTCCCGTCATAGGTCTCCGTCGTGATCTTGATGCCGGTCTTCTTGGTGAAAGGCTCAAAGTAAGCGATTTCTTGGGACTGGCCATAGGCGCCTCCCCAGGTCGCAATGCCGAGCGTAGCGCTGCTCGGCGCGGGGGCGTCCTCCGCCTTGGCGCCGAGAGGGCCGAGGGCCATACAAGCGGCGAGGGTAAGCGCAGGCACGCAAGCCAGGCGAAGCCCGTTGCGGGTTGGAGGAAAGCCGCCAAAGCGGCGATTGGCTTGCGCAAGTCTATGCATTGTGTTCGGTCGAAAATTCTCCCGTCAGAGGTCAGTGTGGCAAGACCTGCGGTTCCATCGGGCTCGTTTGCAAGCTGCCCTCGCCAAGCGTCGGGCGGTCTGCTCTCCGGATCATCGGTTGCGACAACGATCCGCGAATCGAGACCTTCGGCGTATCCTCCTCGGTCTGTTGTGCAGAATTCACCGCGCTGTTGCGGCTTCCCACGGACAGGCTCCAATCCAGGGTCTGCTTCGGCAGATCGACGTCGCCGGCGCCGGAGAAGCGCCCGCCGGGCGTCTGCATGCTCAAGGTCTGGCACCAAATATGGCCGGCACTGAGACTGCAATCAGCGTTGAGCTGATCGAATGAGCTCGCGGCGTCGCGGCTCCAGCCGTCGTCGTCGAGCGGGGCGGTTGTCGCCAGGAGCCGCGCGAAATCGACCGGAACGGCGCCATCTCGCGCGTCCACCTTGATCGTTCCGGTGAGGTTGCGGGTGAGCTCGGCGACATCGCTCCCCTCGGTCGAGAGCTCGGCCTTGAGGCCACCCGTACCTTTGAACGGGGCCGCGAACCCCAGCGGTTGGAGACAGGAGTCGAGGGAAACCCCCGCGAGGTTGACCACCAGATTGAGCGGCGTCGTGGCTCGCGCGAGATCGACGCTGAGCCGGCCCTCCGCCGACCCGCCGCACAATTCGAGCTCGCCCAGTTCGCTTGTGACCGCGCCTTGCTTAGCGGTGATGGTGAAGCCGCCACGGCCAAGCTTGGCGGCGCCGGCATCGATTTCGGCCGCCGAAATACGCAAGTCCGCATCGAAATAACGCAGCAGGGATTGATCGAAGGGCGAACCTTGAATTGCCGGAGGCGCGCCAGGCGCGCTAGCCGGACCATTGCCGAGATAGGGATCGAGCACCAGCCGATCGAAGGCCAGCGTTCCTTCGATGCGTGGAGGCAACGGCGCCGCCGTGACCGCAAGCAAGCCCACGGCCTTATTGCCGTCAAGCGTGAAGCTCCCGTCGTCGAAAGTGAGCGTCGATCCAGCCAGATGGAAGGCACCGGCTGCAGAAAACCCCTTCAGACTCTCGCCCTCGGGCAAGTCCATGCCGACCCAGTTGAGAAATCTGCGCAAATCGTCGATTTCGGCCTGCACGTCGCCGTCGAGCTTGAGCTCGCCCGCATAGGACGCCGTGCCGTTGATTTTCGCCCGGATGGGTTTGGAGGTGATCGTAAGCGTGACCGGGAGACTCTCTGCGTCCGCTGCCGCTGTCGGCGAGCCGCTCTCCAACGAGTAGCGAACCGTCACGTCCCTGAAGGCGAAGGAGCCAAACCCGGAGACTGCCCCGGTCTCTTCGCCGGCGTCGAAATGAGCGTAGATTTCCCTGATCGAGCCGCCATAGGCATGGCTCAACGCGATCCGCCCCTTCCGCACATGCAGCACCCGCACTGGGGCGCCCGTCAGAAGATTGGCGATCAGGGCCTGGGGGGCTTGCGCAGCCGACGCGCCTGGCCATGCTCCCTCGCGCAGCGTGATCTTCGGTTCCAGCAGCCGCAAGGTATCGATGGTGACGCGTCCGCGTAACAGGTCGACAAGGTCGAGCGAGATCTTCGCCTCCTTGGCGATGAGCGATTGCATCAAAGGAAGGCGCGAGCTGTCCGTGAGCTCAAGCTCGCCCCGGACTGAGACATCGGGGAAGAAGCTGATAAGGACCGGTCCCGTGAACTTGACCTCGCCCCCGGTCCAGGACGACAGCTCGGCGGCGACGCGGTCCCCGAATCGGGACGTGTCGCCGATCAGCCTTGGAATGAGCGCAATGCCAAGAATGAGAACCGCAAGGAGCCCGAAGAGAAGCCATCTCCATGGCAGCTGGCTAGGCTTCATCCTCGTCCTACCACCCGTTCTGACGCAACCTCGAATCGAGGCTGGCCCCGCCTTCCAATTTAACCCCCAAAGCCCTGCACCTTTTAGCCCGACTGGCCAGAGATAGCGAGCCCGGGGCCTGGATTTTATCGACTTATCAAGAGTCCCGGGACCCCTCCCTTCGCACTGCTTGAGGTCAAGACTCGCTGGCTCATCACGGCCCCGGGCCGGCCTGCGACAATCATTCCGTGCAGGAACAGAACCGGTGCGAGGTCGCCACCACGATGGTCAGCGCCGACAGACCCGCCTCCTCATAGCGAGAGGCGAGTGTGAGAACCTGGGTGGCGAGGGTATCGAAGTTGAAGGGCCTGAGCAGCAGCGTTGCCGGCAGCTCTTTCATCGGATCCACGAAAACGAGAGGGGCGGCGGCGCCGAGTGCCGGCCGTAGCATGGGGGAGCGGGGCCGGGACGCCCGCGCCGTCCTGCGGGCTCAGCTTCGTTGCGTGTGGCGACCCCCGCGGGCTCCGTCCGCAGGTCGGGCGAGCGTGGCGACGGCCTCGGGCGACAGGAGCTGGTCCGCCTCCTGCAACGCGTCGGCAAAGGCGTTGGCGGCATCGATCACGGGCTCGACCAGGCTCGAGCCCGTGAGTGCAAGCGCACAGGCGCGCATCGCCGGGCAGCGGTGGTGCTGCGATGCCGCGATCAACGAGATTGCCATGCACTCGTCGCGGCAAAATCCGGCGCAGCCGAACGGGTAGTATTCGATCCTGCGCGAGGCGGAAGCGCGCACGGCCCTGACCCAGCAGGCGAGTTCGGTCACCGCGCGCTTGGCGCGTTCGGTGCCAAGCACCCGCGCATAGGCGTTCCAGCCGGTTTCCCAGCAGGCGATGTCGCCCGTGTCGTAGCCCGCAAGCCAGCAGCGGAAGCCGACCCCGACCAGCCACTCTGCCCCGCTGCAAGACTGCCGATGAGCTTGCACCCTGCCGACCCCTTGCCTGTCGATCTTGTTATGGATGCTCATCTCGTCCTCCTTATGAGCTCGGACCGTCGTCGAAGCCGATCTTGTCGACGAGCTCGCTCGCCTTTTTGCGTAAGCTCGCGATCTCGCTGAGCGAGCGGTCGTTCGTGTTCGGGAACAGGATATTGACGGAGTTCGCCCAATCCTTCTGCCCGGGCTCCTTATCGTTCTGGAGCATGACGCCCATGTAGTAGGTGTTGCCGACGGCGATATCGCATTCGCCTGCATAGAGGCCCTTGACCTGCATCCTGTCGTCGCCCACGGGCTTCCGCGCGAGATTGGCCTTCACGCCCTTGAGCCATTGCTCGGTCCAGGCATCGCCATGGGCCGCGAGCATCGAGGCGATCAGCGCGACGTTGCAGACGTGCTGGCCCGAGCGGATAGAAATCTTGCCTCGCCATTTCGGGTCGGCGAGGTCCTCATAAGTGATCTCATCGAGCTTCACCCGTTCCTTCGAGGCATAGACGACGCGGGCGCGACGCGAGAGCCCCCACCAGATCCCCTCCGGATCGCGATACGCCGCCGGGATCGCCTTCTCCAACGCTTCCGAATCGATGGTCTGGCCGATTCCTGCATCTTTCGCCTGCATCGGATTGCCGACATCGACCGTGAGCAGCAGGTCGGCGGGGCTATTGCGCTCCTCCGCGGCGATCCGCTCGATCAGGCCCTTCTCGGCAAAGATCATATTGACCTTGATGCCGGTCTTCTCGGTGAATTCCTTGAACAGGGGATCGATGAGGTAGGGCTGGCGGTAGGAATAGACATTCACTTCCCCGGCCTCTGCGGCGTCGGCGCCGTGGCCCAGGGGAGGCGTGATGGCAAGGGAGACGAGCGCGAACGCAAAGCCGCGCGCTAAAAGGGTTCGCATGCAGACCTCCAATAATCCGAGGTTCAAGGCCCCGGCATCGGACCTCACGCCCTCGCGGTACTCGCCAAAGCGCGTTTCTTCGCATACGGCGTCAGCCTGCGAAAAGTCAACGATAAAGTCTTGATTTCTTCGAACTTAGAAGGCTTCTAAGCTTCGCTTCTGTAGTAAAGACGCGACATAGTCAATATAGTGCACGAACGCCTATGTTAGTCCGCAGACGAGTAGCAATAGTAGCTGGGAATAATCCAGTCTTCGCGACCGCAGCGAAAAATGCTTTTGCTGCGGCGCCCTGCCGCACGCGGACCAGCCTTACGGCTCGACCAGCCGATCTTGTGGGAAGACGACGTCGGCTGAGGTGCCCGCGCCTCTGTTGCTGGTGAGTACGAGACGCGCCCGATTGGCGTCCACAAGCGCCTTGGTGACGGGAAGTCCGAGGCCGGTTCCGGTCTGTTTGCGCGGTGCGGTGTCGAGCTGGTGAAAGGGCTGCATGGCAAAGGCGATTTCGTCCTTGGTCATGCCCACGCCGTTGTCGTGCACGCGCAATCTGAGCTCGCGGTCTTCGACCAGCTTGGCCGAGACGATCACCTGGCCGCCAACGCTCGTGAACTTGATCGCATTTGAGAGGAGGTTGAGCAAGATCTGCTTAAGCCGCCGCCTGTCGGCGACGACCGCCGGTAAGTTGGGGGAAAGCGAAGTGCGGAGCAAGATGCGCTCGCGCTTGGCCAGCGGCTGCAAGCTGTTTACGCAAGCCTCGACGAGCTCAGGGACCTCTACGGCGGTGAAGTCGAGCTCGAACTTGCCGGCCTCGATCTTTGAAATGTCGAGGAGATCGTTGAGCAGGCTGAGAGCGTAGAGACCGCTCTGATGAATGTCCTCCAGATAACCCTTGTAGCGCGCATTGCCGATCGCGCCGAGCCGCTCCTCGAGCATCAGCTCGGTGAAGCCTAGGATCGAGTTCAACGGCGTGCGCACTTCGTGGCTGACCTTGGCGAGGAAATCGAGACGCCGCGCCACCGAGACGTCTGCCCGTGCGGCGGTTGCCCCAGGCTCCGCAGGGGCCGAGGCTTCCGCGTCGGCCTCGGGAGAGTCGCTCCCCGGGTCGATAAGGCGGAGCAGCTCAAACTCATGCCCGAGGGGACTCGCCTCGAATTTGACCTTGAGGCGCCTCCGGCCACGGGTCAGCGCATCGACGGCGATGGTCCGTTCCCGTGCAGCGTCCGGCTCCGTGCGCAGAAGGGACCGTCCGCCCGGCAGGACGGCCTCGAGCCCGCCCGCCGCTCTCAACTCTGCATAAGAGCGGTAGCCGAAGGCATAGGCGAAAGCGGCGTTGGCATGGACGAGATCGCCATGTACGAGAATGCCGATGGCAGCCGGCATGGCCTCGAGCAACGCCTCGATGCCGACGCGGCTCAAGGCGAGCGTCTCGACGCCGAGGGCGCCTGCTGGAGAGAGCGCTCCCGGGCCGCGCAAGACACGTCCCTGCACGGCGCGGGCGATGTGCTCGAGCGCCTCGCGGTCCGCTTGCACCTCCACGCGATTTGTCTGCGCAGGATCTGACATGAATGAGCTTGCCGCGGCCGGCGCATGCCCCGGAACGTCTTTGGCCACGGAACGGGGCCAGCCGCTTGCTGCCGTGCTTGAGCTAGAGTTCGCGCCGCTGAAACGACTCATCCAGTAAATTTAGGCAAATTGCGCGGCTTGCATAGCTCCAAAGCGCAACAGCCGTCCACAAGGCAAAAAAATAAGCGGCTGACGGCATTGCCCCCTTGTAGTGTTGCGATGCACAATTTATATATTGCATTGCACAATAATAGCGCCAGTCCATACCATGAGTGCTGCAGGACGTGCCCCCAATCCAAGCGAGGTGACCCCAATGAGCAATCCTTATTCCCCCCAAGCCGCCGCCGAGCAGGCGCGCGATGACTTCCGCAAAACCGCCGAGCAGTTCGAGAAGCTTTCGATTGATACCACCGTGCCCGAAAGCGTGCGTGCCCTCGCCGAGAAGACGGTGACGCAGACCCGCGAAGCCTATGAGCGCGGAAAGGATGCGCTGGAAGAGGCCGTGGACGCCCTTGAGCGGTCGTTCGACGCTGCGGGCCAAGGCGCTGCCGCCTTCAACCGCAAGCTGATCGACATCGCCCAGCGAAATCTCAATTCCGGCTTCGACCTCGCCAAGAGCCTGGCGGGTGCCAAGAACCTCGCCGAGATCGTCGAGCTGCAGTCGGCCTTCATCCGCCACCAGTTCGACGTGTTTGCCAATCAGGCGAGTGAGGTCCGTGCGCTGACCACCAAAATCGCGGCCGATGCGGCCGAGCCGATCAAGGCCCAGGTCACGCGTTCCATGGACACCATCCGCAAGGCGACCTGAGCTCGCTTAACCTCCCGCGAAGTGTCGCTCGCGGGAGAGATCTTAAGAGTAGTGTTGCGTAGTCGGTGCGTCAGGCCCGGGCTTCGGCCCCGGGCCTTCGTTTAGAGTGACGTTGTTCCCTTGCGCGGGCTGATCGAGAGCCCGCTCTCGCGCTTGCAACCCATGTCGCCTGCGCATAGGTTCCCCGGCACGCTTCGCAAGCTGCCGCTGTAGCTCAGTTGGTTAGAGCGCTTGACTGTGGATCAAGAGGTCGGTGGTTCGAGACCCCCCAGCGGTACCAATCTTATCAGTAAGTTAGCGCAAGGCATCCGGTTAGGAACTCGTATAAGGCAACACCAAAGGCAACAATAACCTGACGGCTTCCTAAGGTCCAGGGCGCCCAGCCGCTGCTTCCGCAAGTAGATCTTGTAAGGCCGCGCGCCTCGCCTGATCAGGCGTAAGCACAGTCGAGGAACCCAGCGTCATCCGCCGAGTTGGTGAGCGCCGGCCGCCGCCGTTCGGCCGATACTCGGCGACGAAGGACTTGAACCTAGCCGGCGTAACCCGAAGGCCGAAACCAGCGAGCGTGTTGTCATAGAGGACGGTTGGGCGGCATCGACTGTCCTGGTCACCGCTCGGTCACCATCGGGCATCCATTTTGGCAATGAGTGCTGCCCTCCGAAGGCAGAGGTCGCAGGTTCGAATCCTGTCGGGTGCGCCAACATAATCAATGATTTAGTTCGTTTAGATTCGTTTGGTTGCAGACGATAGCTACCACATAGCTACCATCTACACTTGGCAATGATGCGGGGTGCCCTCCTCACAGCCCAGAGGCGGCGATGGAGGTGTTCGTCGAGTGGTCGGATGATCCTTACGTCAAGAATGGCCTGCCCGTGATTTTGGAGAGTGCGCTTCGAGTATTGGAGCGAGATCACGCATCGCGAAGCTAAGCAGGTCAGCATGAACATGAGAAATTTTATTAGCTAAGCGATTAATCCAAGCAGCAGACATCCGCTTTTCGCGGATGGTCCATTGAAACGGCTTTTGTCCGTAAGTGACGAGAAGCACTCTGGCTCCTTTTTTGGAGAGACCAAGATGCCTTTGAATTATTCCCCAAGTTGTGCGTGACGCGTGTGTCGAACAGTTGGCTTCCTTCAAGAGACCAGGAAGCATTTGGGCAATTGCTGTGGACGGGTGGAAGCAACTCATTGTCGAGAACGCTAAGTCGCGCGCCGTAGGGCGGGACGAAACAGACTATGGCTTTACGTCGCCCACCCCCGAAAAAATAAACGAGCTTTTTCACAAGACGATTGGGATCAAGAAGGCGTCGAATAAATGGTATTGGCGACGCCAGAGCGCTCAACGCTCAGAGGACCAACTTAGGGCCTTAATCAGGCTGCGCGGCAAAATCGTCCATAGGGTCTCGACTTCACAACCCATTCAACGAGTAGAAGCGTCCAGGGGGCGCCAGCTAATAGCGAGACTGGCTGAGCGCACCGACGCAACCTTGCGGGATTATCTCGAGAGCCTTACGGGGCAAGATCCCTGGTAACTATGCGAGAGGTAGCTCGCTCTGCCTCTGCGGCGGTGGGTCCGTTAATGGCTACTTACATCCGCTCAATCTTGCCATCCGAAGCTTTGTGGGGCGAAGCCGGTGCTGTTCTCCGTTCTGCGAGGGTTATCTTGCCCTGAAGCTCCTCATTTTTTGTGCGACCCTTCTCCCCGTAGTGAATCTCACGATGGCAGGAGGGGCAGACGGCACCGACCGAAACGGGATGGTCTGGTCCGCCATCGGCAAGGCGGCGTGTGTGATGAGGCTCAAGGTAAGGCTCACCATTTGAGCGCCTGAACGGGGCTGGCTCATCGCAGCTTTCGCAGATGCCTCTAGCCCGCTTGAGCACATAGGCTCTGACACTCGCGCTTCTTTCGATATAACTCCGCCGGCCTTCCCTTCGCTCAGGGTCATCAACGGCGTCTTCAATGGCTCGGCGGCGGAGCTCTTCTAAAGACCTGTCGCGGAGTCGAGCAGTGGCTTGTTCGATCTCGGGTTCCTCGCCGGACGCTGCGGGTCGCAAATGGAAAATGATAACCCGACGCGATGCTCCGGTCTTATCCGGCGCACTCGCATACTCAAACCCGTCACAGGCAAAATATCCCACGAAACGATAGCTGCCAGCTTGGCGGAGCTTTTCGAAGAGGAGCAGATCACGGCCGTTACTGATGTGATCACGTACGGAAAGATTTCCACGAGCAAACTCCATGTCGCCGACCTGGCCTTCGCCGGTGTAAGCGAAGATCCCGTCATCGCGGGGTCCGTCTCGATATCCGTATTGGTCCCCAGTTTCTCCCGTGAAGAGAAAAATCAGCGGCGCTGATTTTGGCGTCGAGATACCGCCTTGCCGCTGGCCACCGTAAACGTCGTGAATGTCACGGACGCGATTGTAGACGCCGCCGGGCTCGAAAGTCGGCACGCTGGCGATCTGCTGCTCGTCGGGACCTCTTATATCGAAGCCGAGTTCGCGAAGCCGGCCGACAGCGGCTTCTTCTCCGCCGCTAAATGCATCCGAAGTCAGCGGAGCATGGCCCGGCAGATATTGGTGCGCGACGCCAGCGATGGCCTTACTGTCATAGGCCTTACCCTTGTGAACAAGGAAGTAGCCGCGGGCCTTGCCGAAACCGTAAGTGCTGAGAAAGGAATCTCGTCCGAGTCGGTCGAACTCGGCGATTGCCTGGCGCACAGCCTCGGGCGTTAGATCCGTTAGCGACATGCCCCCGCCCCATAACATCGGCCTATATAGTAGCATGGTTCCTGGCGGCAGCGCTGCGGCGGCGCGGTCCATCCTAATCAAGCCCCCTAGCATGTGCCTAGCTTTTCGACCAAGCTGAAGCGGCTCTCAAACCGCGCCGGCTGAGCCAGCGTTTAGGTGATCTTGGTGTCGGCCCCCGCAACGAGTGCGCTGTCGCTGAGCGCCGCCATTACTAGGATCCTACAGTCCAATGACTGTTGCATGCACCTAGCGGAGACCAAACGTAGCTGCAATGTCTGAACCCTCACCATTACCTTCCGAAGCAGTCAACTCGGCCTTGGATATCCGGAGTGACCCGACAGGGGCGGTGGACCAATCCGAGGCGGTGATGCCCTGGGGATCGCCGACGCT
>Ga0116217_10001480_pt1 | contig 22678 bp, 15 predicted proteins | sample Sb_taG_6_FD_89697 | JGI IMG/M metagenome (GOLD analysis project Ga0116217, IMG submission 89697) | Peat soil microbial communities from Weissenstadt, Germany - Sb_50d_4_PS metaG | ecosystem: Environmental > Terrestrial > Soil > Wetlands > Peat | place: Germany: Weissenstadt | collected 2010-09-21 | reverse complement strand
TTCGCGGGGCCGGTTCAAGATCGCGGTGCCGGTCAGGTCCAGCACCAGCCCGTCCCGGGCGATCACCGCGGCGGCGAGCTGTTCGCAGGCCTGGGACCGGTTGGCGCCGCGTTCCTTGGTGTCTTGCCCCTCATCGATGATCAGCGCCTTCGGCCCGGCCTTGGCGAGTTCTTCGACCCAGCCGAACTGTTTGCCGCCGTCTATGGTTTTGCGGGGCTTGGCGGCCAGCGCGGCGGACCCGATGATGGTCACGTCCGCTCCGGCCGGGAGGGGCTGCGGGCTGGTGCCCCGGGCCTCCTCCACCACCAGGTTGGGGAAGAACCGGATGATCTCCGCGGCCCAGTTCAGCGTCAGCGACGGGCGGCACACCACCACCGCCGGGTAGGCGCCGTCCGCGGCGACCGCGGCGAGACTGGACAGCGTCTTGCCCCAGCCCATGTCGTCGCCGATCAGCACCCGGCGGTGTGCCAGCGCGAACCGCACCACCGGGTACTGCTGCGGTTTCAGCGCCAGCCCTGGGGCCAGCCCGGGGACCGGTACCGGGTCCGCCTCGAACGCTCCTGCGGTACTGCGGTTGTGCTCGTGCCTGGCAGCGGTGTCCGCGGCGAACTGGCGGACCTGGTCGCTGATCCGCAGCCCGTGCTGTCCGGCGAGGCTGGCCAGCGCGGGCGCGTGATGCCCGGGGACGCGGTGTACCCGGGCGGCGCGGTCCCATCGTCCGCCGAGATCCTTGACCTTCTCGTACACAAGCGCATCGAGCGAGGCGTCGATGATGACCGTGCCGTCGTGTTCGTCTAGCCGGACCTGCGGCTGGGCGGCGCGTCCGGCGGCGCGTCCGGCGGCGATCGCGGCCAGCGCCCGTACGTCCGCGGTGACCTCGATGCCGTGCCGGGCGGCCAGTTCGATCACGGCCGGGAGGCTGGTGAACGGGAATACATTCGTCTTCGTCGCGCCGTCGTAGCGGCGGCCCTCGATCGCCCGGCACCTGGCGACCAGGTCCGGGTCGTAGGGAAAGGCCAGGGTGACCTGCTCACCCTCGCCGTCGCACCGGACGTAGGAGTGGGTTTGCCGGTACTGCTGCTCGCGCCAGGCCCGGGCGTGCTGGCGGGCGTGCTCGCGAGCCTGCTCGCGCCGTCCGGCTTCCAGTTCACCGGCGCCTGCCGGGCGGGGCAGCCGGTCGTAGTCGATCCCTGCGGCGGCGAGCTGGCCGCGGTACTTGCGCAGCATGTCCCACGCGGTCAGCGCCGCCGGATCTGACCACACACCTGGTGGCATCTGCGCCAGGATGTGCCCGAGCCAGGCGTCAGCGGCGTTGAACCCTTGTCCGTCGAGTTCCTGGGCGTAGTCGCACACCGCGGAGATGACCGCCGTGGCCTGCTGCAACGCAGTGACGGCGTCGTCGCTGGTGGCGCGGCCGGCCGCTGCCTGCTGACCGGCAACGATGAGGCCGCTCATGGCCCGGCCTCCGCCTCGGCCCCGTAATCGGCGAGCATGGCCGGGGGCTGGCCGGCCCAGGGGTCTGCGGCCTGCCAGGCTGGCGCGGGCGGGAACGGGACGTAGGAGCCCGCCGTCCGGACCCGCTGTCCTACGGGGAGCGGGTCCGGATGTGAGTGCGGGTGGCGGGAGTGCTCGAACACCAGGCCCGTGGCGTCATCGGTCAGGTGCGCGGTCCAGTGCTCGCACTCCAGCTGGCCAAGCGTCGGGGCGTAACTCTCGATAGCTCGCGGGTCCGTCCCGTGTGCCGCAGTCAGATGGGTGGCAATGTCATGCCACGCGGCTGCCTCGCCGTCACGAGGGGTGCCTGCGTGCGTCATTCCCCGGCCTCCGGACCGTCGCCGGTCTCGTGCTGCACGCGGATGAAAGCGGTCAGCCACCCGGCGTCGGAACGGGCGCAGGCGTCGAACCGGGCGAAAGCCTCGGCCTCACGGCTGCCGGGCGAGGGCTTGGAACGGCCGTAGGTGTATGCCTCGGCCATCGCGGCCCACCAGTCCTCATCGCCGAGCGCGAGATCAGGGTCGGATTCGATGCCGCCGGCGTACGTGTTCCCGACGCTCGGGTCCCACTCGTCTGCCCACTCGGCCTCCGCCTCGGCGGCGGCTTCCGGATCGTCGCTGACGCCAGGGTCGTATAGGGCGGGCCTGAAGTGGACCTGGCCTGCCGGTTCAGGGCCGGGGGTGGTCATATCTCGATTTCCGTCCCGGGCTCCGGCTCCCGCTCACGCAAGGGGCCTGCGTGGAGCGCCTGGTACCCGCCGTCGCCGAAGTTCGGTACAGAGATCTCGGTCACGTAATCTTGCGGCGCGGCGAGGTTGGGACGGTCATCAGGGATCTGCCATCCAGTCGCGCGAGCTGCCTCGAACAGCGCCTCCTCGGCCTCGGCCGCCTTCAGGACGTCGTGCACGGTGGCGGCGGGGTCAGCGATCGCTGCAGCCGTGGCGGCGGTAGCCCCGTCGAGGTCGGCCCAGGAAGGGATGCCGTCCGGGTGAGGTTGGCCAGCTGGTGCGTGCGTGTCAGTCATGAGGAATTACTCCTACCATCTAATCCTTTTAAAGGTGATCTGCATCACTACCTGCAGTCGGCTACGCCGTACTGGGAGGTGGGAGGGACGGGCGGGTTTAGCGGTTGCCGTTGAGCCAGGCGGGTACCGCGGGCGTGGCGGGCTGGCCGGGTTCGCGGTGGCCGGTACGGCAGGGGCTGGTTTCCCGGGCCATCACCTCGGCGGCCTGGAGCAGCGGCCGGGTGAGCCAGTCGAGCTGGGCGAAGACCATCTTGGGGTCGCGCGGCGGGATGTACAGCAGGCACCACGCTTCGTGCAGGGTGTCCAGGTAGGCCAGGCACAGCGGGTGCCGGTCCCAGCAGTCAGCGAGCAGGGCGCCCAGGCAGCCGAACACGGGCCGGTAGACCTCGGTGACCCAGTCCCGGAGCCGCTCGGCGGTGTCCGCGCACCGGTCATCGCCCGGGGCCCACCACGGCGCCGCCGGGTGGACCTGGTAGGCCGCGGCCGGGTCGCCGGGCTCGTCCTGGGGGGTGGTGGTCAGGCCGTCGATCTGATCGGACATGTGCGCCAGCAGGGTGCCGACTTCGGCGAGCTTGGCCTCGATGCCGTCTGCGCGCCCGCCGAGCGTCCCGGCTTCTTCGCGCAGCCGGGCGATCTGGGCCAGGGCCTCGGTGCAGCTGGCGGCCAGGTCCCCGATCTTCTGCTCGGCGGACTGCTCGACCTGCTGGACGCGGGCGGCCAGGTCGGTGAGCTTGAGGACGGCGGCGGCCATCACGCCGTCCGGGATGGCGTCCTGGGCGCTCACAGTTCCGCCTCGGGTTCGGGTTCTGCCCTTGACTCCAGGCGATGACTGTGGAAGTACGCCAATAGCGTGTAGTCCGCAGCAACGCTAGCCCTGCCTATGTCCTCATGACTTGCGCGGAAGTCGGCGATGGTGTCGTATACCGCGCCACGGGCGGCGTCCACGTCATGGATCGTGGGAAATTCGGGGCCGTAGGGCCTGTGCTGAGCTGCTTCGGTGCCACTTTGAGGAGGGTTGCCTGTCATGATGCTCCTTCGATCCGGTCCCATGCCCGCGCGGCCCGGGGCCGGCGGGGCTGGTTGCCCGCCGCGGCGGCGGCCTGGCCGTTGCCGTTGTGCCAGGCGTGTCCGGCCGGGACGATCGGCGCCGGGGCAAGCGCGGCGGCCGGCTGCGGCGCGGTGTCGTCCCATGGCAGGTCGTCCGGCCCGGCGGTGGCTGGCGGCAGCGGGAGAGGTGGCTGGTAGCGGTGCCGGTTGCGGCGGGTGAGCCGCTTGTGCCAGCGGCCGTGCCAGATCACCGGGGGCCGGGCGATGACGGGGGTCAGCCCGTCGCGGAGGATGAACGCGTACCCGGTGCCGTCCCGCCGGGCGGGCAGGCGGCTGATCATGGCCTCGGTCATCACCGGGTGCCGGGACTCGTACTGCTGGCCGCGTTCCCGGGCGACCAGCGTGTCGGACAGCTTGGAGCCCAGTTCCAGCGTCTCGGGGTCGCTGATGCCGGGCAGGAACACCTTGACGCTGGTGGTGTCCAGGATGGTCCGGGCCCCGTCGCGGCCCCACCGGCTGCGCAGCTGCGCGGCGCCGTGCACCACCGGCATGATCTGGATGCCGCGGCCTCCGGCGTCGGCCAGCATGGACGGCAGCGGCAGCGGGCAGGTCTGGGTGACCTCATCCAGCGCCCACAGCATGGGCGGGTCCAGCCGCCCGCCGGGCATCCGGGCGGCGGCCAGGGTGGCCTCGTGGTAGATCTCGGTGACCAGGGCGGCGAACAGGCCCGCGACCGGGGAGGGCCGCTCGTCGCGGGATTCGGCGATGAGGTACAGCGTGCCGCCGTCGCGGACGAACCCGGCCGGGCTGAACATGCCCGGCCCGGGGGTGACGGCCTCGCGCAGTACCGGGTCGAGCATGAAGCCCAGGTTGGCGGCGACCATGTACCGGATGGTGTCGGTGGTCTTAGTCGCCGCGGAGGTCATCAGGTCCCGGATCAGCGTGCCCCACCGTTCGGCTTCCCCGCCGGCCCCGGGCAGCGCGCCCAGGAACGAATCGGGGGCCTTCGACAGCGCCCAGTAGTGGACCAGGTCCATGCTGCCGCGCCGCAGCGCGGCCACGTGCAGCAGCGTCTGGAGCCACAAGTCGATCGCCGCGGACCAGAAATCCTCGCCTTCGCCCTTGTAGGAGGCGACCGCGGACAGCGGGACGGCGCGGCGGATCGCGGTGGCCGGGTCCTGGCAGCCGCCCAGCAGGTCCCACCGCATCGTGGAGGCCACGCGGGCCAGCTGCTGCGGGTTCCATACGTGCACCGGCCCTCGCGAGGCCCGGGATGCGGCGGTCAGCGTGTGCAGGTCCGCGCGGGTCGTGGTGACCACGACCGGCCCGGGGTACTGCTCGATGATGTCCGCCAGCGCGCCGGACTTGCCCTTGCGCGGCGGGGCGATGAAGATGACGTGCTCCTCGGTCGGCACCCGCAGGCCGCGCCCGTACTGGGCGCGGCCGGCCAGGACCGAGGTCTGCGACGGGCGGAACCGCCGGGCTGGCCAGGACAGCGACGGCCGGGCCCGCTTGGCCCGGCGGGCCGCCGCCCCGCTCCCCCACCGCAGCCACAGCTCGAACAGCGTGGCGTGCCCGGGGCCGGGGTGCAGCCGCAGGCGCAGGCGCAGCCGCATGTACCGGACCCGGTTGCGGGGCAGCTGCCGCTGCGGCCGGACCGCCCACCACGCGAACAGCGCCGCCACCACCGCCGCGGCGACCGCAGCCAGCCCCAGCCAGTCCAGGCAGCCCAGCCAGTGCACCACCAGGAGCACTGCGGCGGCCACGGCGAGGAATATCGCCACCGCCGGATCGGACCTGCCCGGCTCGCTGGTCCCAGTCGTCCGGTCCGTCATCACGCCTGCCCTCCGTCGTTGTCTGGCGCGCTGTCCCCGGGTCCGCCCTGGAGTGCGCGGACATGGCGGACCAGTTCGCGGCGCGCGGTTCCCGGGCTGTAGCCGATCTCGGCCGCCACGGCGCTGGCCAGCTTGGACACCTCGGCCACCGGCACCGTGGCCAGATCCCGGCGCTGCCCGGCCAGCTCGATCATCCGGTCCCGCTTGGTCGGGCCGTCCCGGCGGACACGGCGCGCTGGCCGCTCTGGTGCCGGGCTCGCGGTGCCGCGCCGTGCCTGGTGCGCGGCGCGGACCTCGGCGGCCAGCTGGTCCCGTTCGGCCCGCAGCCCGGCCCGGTCGGCTTCCAGCCCGGCGATCCGGGCGGCACAGTCCTCCCGGACCTGCCCGGCCAGGCGCGTGGCGTCGTCGCGGGCTTGCTGAAGCTGGGACCGCAGCCCGTCGATCTGCCGCTCTGCCCAGGCCCGGACCTCATCGCGCTCCCGTGCCGCCCCGGCGAGCCGGTCACGTTCACCGCGCAGCTGCGCGCTGGCCTCCTCCATTGCCGCCACGTGCGCCGCGGCGCTGTCGCGGACCTGCCCGGCCAGCCGCCCGGCATCCTCGCGGGCCTGCGTAACCGCGGCGCGCAGTTCCTCCCGCTCCCGGGCTGCACCGGCCAGGGCCTGCGTGGAGGCCTGCCGCGCATCGGCGCGGACCCGGTCCAGCTCGGCGCGGACCTCGATCTCGGCAGTGCGTGCCCGGCCTGCCTCGCCGCGGGCCTGCTCGGCCTGGGCGGCCGCGTGCCCGACGGCCGCATCCCGCTGGCCGATGGTCAGGGTGACCTGCTCGTCGGCGGCCCGCCGGACCGCGTCCAGCTGGGCCACGTGCCCGGGGCGAAGGCCCGGCGCCACCGGGCAGTCCGCGATCACCCACGCCCGGAACCCGCGCAGCGTGCCCGGGACATCCAGCACCAGCCGCAGCAGCCACAGCGCCAGGCCACCCGCCAGGGCCAGTGGCGTCGGCCCGTCATCAGCCAGCGTCTGGCCGTCATCCCGCTGCCGGGCTAGTACCCACGCCCGCACCACGCCGATCAGCGTGTCCGAGGCCAGCGCGTACACTGCGGCGGGCATCACCCAGATCGCCAGGTCCTTCCACCCGTGCCCGGCGGCCAGCGCGTTCATCGCCAGCGAGATCCCGATGCATGCCGCGTTCAGCGCCCGCGGCCGGGCCGCGCGCTTGCCGTGCAGGGCCAGCGCCACGCCAAGCGCGGCGAACACCACCGCGCCCACGTCCGGAATACCGGCCTCCAGCCCGGCCACCAGCGCCACGTGCTTGACCGCGCGGACCATCGTGTACTGGGCGTCCCAGCTCACCACCGCGGCGGCGGCGGCCAGCCCGGCGAGCACCGCCGCGGCAGCGCCCAGCCACCGCGCGGCCAGCCTCCCCGGGTCGCTGCTGCCCAGCTTCACGTTCACCACGCGAACCCCGTCCCGCTCCGGCACGGCAGCAAAGTCCGCCTCGGTCACCCCGAACGGCTCCCACCGCCCCGCGCGGTCTTCAGCGAGCGTCGCCATGGCCCGCCCCTCCTTCCAGCGCCGGGACCGCGGCGCCGCCCCGGGCCGTGATCACCGTGACCGGCCCGGGATGGCCGGCAGCGGTGCCGGCCAGGACCCCGGACTCACCGGCTGCCGGGGCTGCGAGCTGCATCCGGATTTCCTCCAGGCTGGGCAGGGCCGCATCCAGCGCGTCGTTGACCACCGCCGACATGCTGCGCGAACGCACGCTGGCAGCCAGCCGCAGCCGCCGCGCCACCTCCGCCGCGACCCGCGGCGTGATCTTCACCGTCAGTTCCACTGTTCCTCCCACGTCTCCGCACCGACCGGGGCGGCATGCCGCCATCCCGGCAAGCCGACTATACACCGTTTATACGGTGATGCAGATCATTCAATCTGGCCAGCGCGACCTGAGCCATGCGGGGCTGACGCCGGGCAATCTGACGTTCACCGTCTGACGGGGTTTCTGACGGGTGTAGCCCTGATCACAGGGTCCGGCTATGGTAGGTATGACATGCGTCTATGACGTGATGCAGTGCGCTTCATGGAGGGCATATGAGCACCGGGGCGACCGAGCTGGACCGGCCGGTCCCGCTGTACATGCAGGTCGCCCGGCAGTTGCGCGCCCAGATCGCCGCCGGGGACCTGCGCGACGGGGACCGGCTGCCGTCCCAGCGGGAGATGATGGCCCGCTGGCACATCTCCATGCAGACCGCCTCCAAGGTCATCGGCGCCATGAAGACCGAAGGACTCGCCGTGCCCAGCGTCGGCCGCGATACCGTCGTCGCCCCCGGCGCCGCCGCCCGCATCGCCGCCGCCGCCCAGGGCACCGCGCACGCCCGTGCCGGCAGCCCCCGGCCTGCGCTCAGCACCGCGGTCACCTCGTCCGCCGCAGGCAAGGCCGCCGCGCCCGGCCCGGTCGCCGAAATCCTCGGCATTCCCTCCGGACGCCGCGCGCTGCGCCGCACCGAGACCCGCAGCAACGACGGCCAGCCCGTCAGCATCACCGTCTCGTGGTATCCCCCGGCCATCGCCGACCGTGCGGCGCGCCTGGCCGACAGCCAGCCGCTGCCCGGCGGAACCCTGGCCTACATCGCCGAAGCGACCGCCACCCGCGCCACCCGCGCCGACGAGGACTACGCCGCCGCCCCCGCCGACGACGAAACCGCCGCCGCGCTCGGCATCACCCCTGGTTCACCAGTCCTGGCCATCCGCACGCGGCACTACGCCGCTGACGGGGAACTCCTCCAATACGCCGAAACCACCGTCTCCGCCGGGCACGGCTACAGTCGCACCTACGTCATCACCGGCAACTAGCAATCTGGCACCTGGGAAGTCGGCTCGGTCGGGGCACCGACACTGGCCTGGGAAGGCTCCCGCCTAGGCACGAAGCCCGGACCCAGCCCCCAGCACATGAGCCGCAGCTTGCCGTGTGCGGCAGTGCCGCGGCTAGTCTCATTCCGCCCACGTCAATAACTCTCTACTCGTGCGGAGCGTAGACATCGTTTAGGTGCTGCTGAATGGCCATGTTGTCCAGTCCCCTGGCCTTCAGCCTCTCGATCACATCGCGTCCCGCCAGGACGACTACGGGGTGCCCGTCTTCGCGGATTCCCGGTAAGCCTGGGCGTCGAGGTACGAGGTCGTGACCAGGACGCCGAACTGGCGGTGCCGAAGCCGCGAGATGAGCCGACTCGTCTCCCGCACGCCGACGCCGTGGGTCGGTGCATAGTATTTGGCCTCCAAAGCGAACTCGACCGCAACGGGGTCCGCATGGGGCCCGAGCAGGTATTCCCCGACGGCATCCCGGCCGCCGTCGCGCCATGGGCGGGTGACGTCGATCTTGTCCACGTTGGGTTCGCTCACCCGCCACAGGTCCGCGGCGAACTGCTCAAAGTCATACGGGCGGTCCTTGAAGTGCTGGTACACCAAGTCAAGCAGCGGCCTGTCGGCAGTGACCGGCTGCTGCTGATCGCGGGGCCGGACGATGACCGTGGGCGGCGCGAGCAACAGCGCATACGTGCCCCGTTCTGCCCACGCTCGCCAGGCCGCCGGGCAGGCACTGCCCAACGGCCGCCCCGCCACGAGCTCGTCGATCCATGCGCGCGTGACCGACGGGGTATCCAGGACAGTGAACCGGGCCTGGTAGTTCTGGAAGCGCACTCCGCCCGTCGTGCGCCACACGGCGACGAGGTCCTCCTCACCGCTGAGCCGGTCGGAGCCAGGCGCCAGCAGGCCCCGGAACCGGACGTCACGACCGGTTCCGGGCTTGTCGAACAGCAGGAACGGGGGAACCTTGACGCGCGCCGCCGCGTCACCGTGCGCCCGCGCGAATACCCTGCTCAACAGGAGATTCCCCCTGCTAGGGGTGCCCTCCAGCGCCCGGCCCGGCCGCCGGTTGTCGCCGTAGTAGGTGAACGTACCGGTGTAGGGGTCCAGGGCATCGGGCCAGTCAGGCTCTGAACCAGTGGTGTACAGCACGGCCAGCTTCACCGAGTCCTTCATCGTGCTGCCCGCGACCCGGAACCCTCCCTGGTTACCGACAGGCAACAGCTTCGACAGCGGATCATCCTGGGTACCGCCAAACGTCCCGCCTCGGTAGACGCAATCCAGCACAAGGTCAGCACCAGCCAGCTGATTGAAGTCGAGAACATCGCCGTCCGCCAGCGCAGTCTCCCAGCAATCAGCCGAATCCGTACGCTCCTCGGTGTGAACTGAGCGCACAACCCGGCGAAGCTGCTGTAGTACGACGTTCCCGCACGTCAGCGAGGTCGAGCCGGGCACGTTGACCGCTTCTGACCGCACCTCACAGCGTTCCGCCGCTCCCATTCTGCTCCCAGAATCGGACACAGCTTCTCGTGTTGTTGGCCCACGCCCCAGTGACGGTCCGGTCGGTCCCGCGCGGGGGTCGGGCCTGTCTACGAATGGGCTCGCGTCGGGAGGCAACCATGCCGTCGCTGGGTTATGAGCCATACGACGTGCGTCTCCCCCGTCTCGGACAGTCTCCGGTCGCCGCGCTGGCCTCGGCGGACCTGCGGCATGAAGTCGTTCCAGGCCTACTGCGTCTCCCCCGTCTCAGCATGTCCCGCCGCGTCTCGTGCACAAATGCGTGCACAAATCAGGCTCCCGGCCTGCTGGTTCATGTCGGCCAGCATGACAGCCCGATCTGGCGACCATTGGGCACGGGAGCATCTGATCCGTGGGCTTAGGCAAGTCGTCCAGGACCGTCTATTGCGGTCTGCGTGCTGGGCCGATATTCCACAGTTGTCCATGCCTGGCAGCTGTTGTCCGCCGTCATGGCAGCAGTATTGGCAGCAGACACGGCGGAACGGCACTAATCCTCGACCGTCCGCTAACACTCATTAGCGGAAGGTCGACAGTTCGATCCTGTCCCTGGTCACGGTTTCATATGAAGCTATCAGGTTGCTGATCTGCGCGAATGCGGTTCGCTAGCCATCTGAGGTCAAGCGCTGACTGACCCTGGAGGTCCGTGCGTGACCACTAGTGGCCGGGCCGTATCGTACGCGGATCGCACGAAGGTGGGCTTCCTGCGGGGAAGCGGCAGCCATGAGCAAAGGGCATGGTCATCGACAAGCACGGGCGTCCGCACTACGGCGAGCACGGCGGTGCTGGGCTGCTCGCCTACACCACTGACGACCTCGGTCATCCCCCGCTTCCTGCTCCAGAAGCGGAGCCGACGGGTTCACCGGCCGGGAACGTGGTCCATCCCTGGTGGCGCGATCCGCGAGGGGAGAGCCCGGCTAAAGCCGCGATCCGCGAAGCTATCGAGGAGACGGGGCCATTGCCGCGCGATGCCTGACGCCCGCGGGACTCATCACGCACGACTTCCGCGGCTGGATGTATCACACGGCTATCGCTGAGGTCGATGTAGCATGGCTGCCAAAATCAGGGCCAGAGGCGGACGAGTACCGGTGGTGCTCGATTGAGGACGCATTCACCATGCGTCTTCACCCTGATTTCGAGACCTCATTCATCGTCATCATCCAGAACGCACGAAAAACCTAGGGGGGGAAAATGCACGAGAGTATGCCCGAGCAATCGGCTACTACGGTGGAGGAAAAGAGCGCACCCCGGATCACGTTTTCCAGGGTGATGTCAGTCCTCGCCCTGGCGGTGGCGTCAGCGGCGCTTGCCATCTCGCTGATGCACGCTGGCCCACGCGGAGCACAGGGGCCAGCCGGTCAGCCCGGATCACAGGGAGCGCCGGGAGCACAGGGACCAGCAGGGCAGAACGCGCCCGTGCTGGGCTACGAATGCCAGGAACTATTCCCAGAGGGCAGCAGCAACGGAACCGAGACAACGATGTACTGGCCCTGCACACCGGACTCGGCTAGCGGTTAGCGCATGGTGACGGGGAGGGGCCGCACCGGGAATCTGGTACGGCTCCTCGTGAGTCCTGGCAGCAGGAGGGAAGGGAGATACGGGCTGCCGTCTCGGATGAACGCGGCACAGCCGTCGGCGCCGAGCGCGATCATCTCGGCGTTCCGCCGGTACCCGGCCGCTCGCCCGTACCGGTGCCAGTCTTCCGGATGCGCCTCGACCCAGTAGCCAGGGGTGCGGGCCGCGTAGGCGGCGGCGATGACGTCGGCTCCGCGGGGACAGGCGCCATGGACCAGCAGGACGCCTCCGGGGCGCCGGTCCAGGATCACCCGTCAGGACCTGCTCGATGGTCCGCACGTCGGTCCAGGTGCGGCTGGCGGTGACCAGGAGCCGGAACGGCTGGCACATGCGTGGTCACCTCCGATGCCTGCTGATCGTGAGTCCATGTCCGCCGCAGCTCTCCCCTCCCCCCATCGGACTGACTGCTGCCGTCCTATTCGCCGGAGGGAAGGTGCCAAGGGACGGCTCGCGTGTGCGTTCACCAGGCACCTTCACCTGTGCTGGTTGCCCTGCGGTCACAGCCGTCCCTTGACGCCGTACCGGAGGCGTATCACAATCTGGTGGCGGTCTGGTGGGGGCCTTTGCAGCTTCCGCGGTCATCCGAGACCAGGTGGTCATCGCCAAACTGGTCGCTGACCTCCAAGGTCAACAGCGCCGGTGATAAGATCACCAGCTTGTAACATACGAGGAGGCACACTTCCTTGAGTACGACGGCCAGCTTTATGACTCCAAGGCCATTGCAGGCTACGCTCAAGGCATCACCTCCGGAATGCCGCTCGGACCAGCTGACTTCAGCGGCGGCGTGCCGTATCTGACACGCACTCAGGCAACAGCGGGAAGGTGGTGCGATGGACAGCACTGCTGAGGACTCTGAATCTCTGAGCTGGTACGCACGGATTCTTGTAGAAGTCGCTGATACGCTTCTAGACTCTCCGGATATTACTCAAGCTCTGGCGCAGGCACAGACAGACCCTTCGGTACTGCGGAAGATTGTCATCGCTAATTCTGATAACCTTATGTCGGCAAGTACAACCCCGGAACTATCATTTGTAGAGAGACTAGAATGGGAGCTTTTCCTGCCGCGTCGCCTAGTACGCTACGGCGCGCCTATAGTTCTAATTTTCCTGACGCTCTCAATTGCAGGCATCGCGGATATAAAGTCGCTAATCAGCGTTGTCCTAGGCGCTATCATCCTATTTATTCTTGCCATTGTCGTTGCCATTACCGGTAGCATAATTTTGTCTGGTACATCGATTATTGAACCCGTTGGCACTACGAAAGACGACCTAAGACGTGAGCTAGTTGGACCTTTTCTACGTGAACAAATCAACCGCATTCTAGCAGAGCAGGAACATTCGGATGTTATGCGGATAACGGCCGCCCCGGGTCTGGCTGATCTCTCGGATCGTGAACAACTGGTCGTTACCGACAATATAAAACAAGCTCTTCAGCTCTCTACATCCATGTCATCAGGAAGCATTGGCATCTCAGGACCACGCGGCGTGGGAAAGACAACATTGCTGCGATACTTCTGCGATCCTTTGCTTGGCGCTTCTGCAAGTGAGGGTGGAGGCTTTAGAGGCTTTTCGGATTTGCGTATCTTCATATCGGCACCTGTCGAATTCAATACGAGGGACTTCGTCCTGCATTTGTTTGGCAAGCTTTGCCAAACAGTAATTGAGGCTGAGCAGAATCTAAATCAAGATAGTTCATATAGACGGAAAGATAGACAACACGGTCGACTCCCAAGCCTAGTCATCGCGTGTATCCTCGTCATTTGCGGGCTTGGCCTTATAGGCTACGCTCTCTACAGGCCGAACCATGTACCAGGATTGACTAGACTCGAAATATTTCTTGGTGCAGGCGCACTTTCTCTGGCAACGGGGCTCGGAATCTTTGTCCGATGGGTACGATTCAGGTTGTTGGCACGCGGGTCTTCAGCGGAAACTGTATCGCCTGTAGATGAGGCTAAGGCATGGTTGATCCGTATTGGCTACCTACAAACTCTGACTAGCGGATATGCCGGGTCTGTGAAGATACCAGCCGGACTTGGCCTTGAAGTTACTTCGGGACGTCAGATTTCAGAGTTGGAGCTTACGCTCCCGGATCTCATCGATCGGTACAAAACGTTCGCAGAACGTGCAATTAATTCTCGGCGTTCTTTTGGAAATACATTGCTAACCATCCGAGAGTCACGGGAACAATATGCGCGCGTATGGGATAGGCGGGCCGCACTTCTTCATGGCCTTTCGCAATCCTTGCGGAATGTTGTCATCGTAGGCCGTTTGACTGGCTTGATAATGAAGCGAGAACAGTATATGAGGTACCAAGCAACGTTGGTGCGCGAGACACTCGCAGCAGTGCCGAGGCAGTATGACTACGGTCCTAAGATCATGATCGGCATCGATGAGATCGATAAGATCGATATTGACTCCGCTCAGCGGTTTCTTAACGACATCAAAGCTATTTTCGGTGTGCCCAATTGCCTCTATTTGGTTTCTGTATCGGACGAGGCGTTGGCTGTGTTCGAACAGCGAGTACTCCTCGGACGGACAGCCTTCGACAGTTCATTTGATGAAGTGGTGCGTGCCCGTGAACTAGATTTTGTATCGTGTAGATACCTCCTGCGCCGACGGATCGCCGGTATTCCTGATTCTCTTATTGCTTTCTGCGAGATAATGTCAGGAGGCCTGCCGCGTGACGTCATTCGAATGGCTCGCTCAGTTGTGGAAGTGTCTGCTGGAGGCGAGAAGAGAATTGAAGATCTGACGCTATCTATAATTAATAGCCAGGCCGAAATCCTTAGGAGGGCGTCGATCACCGATATTGCTGATGGCGCTACTAACCATTCAGGAGACGATTTTCTGGAAGCGGTGCTGCAGGATGATTGGCTAAACAAGTCGGCGCAATCCATATTGACTCTCTTGGCTGGAGCCATTGGAGCTTCACTTCCCATGTCCGTCAGCGCGGCTCTATATTTTTATGCGACAGTTGCTGAGATATTTAGTAGAAAGACGCTAAATAGCCGCACCTTCCTTAGTGGTTACCGATTGGCGAACACGGAATGGATAGACCGACTTGCACGGGCTAGGAATATGATTAGCACTAACGGTGGCATTGCTTGGGAGTTGATAAGTCATTTCCGTGTCGCGTACAGCATGCCTGTGATAAGCAGACCTGAACCTCAATCCTGACTGCTCTGTACGCGCTTGTCATGGTCTCAAGGCCGGACCAACGCAACTGTGATCGGCGGGGTTTCCCGCTGAATCTCCTGGCTACCGCCTGAGGCGTGGAGGTGTCTCATCGGTAGCTGCTGGAACCGCCTGGAAGGGCGCGGGCGGCCTAGGGTGGTGCTTGCACCATCGCGCGACATCGACGCTGCCCTCGACCGGCCTGCCCTAGAGAGCTACACACCCGGAAGCATATGAGGCCCCCCATGCCCGTCCAGGCGCGTCCGGTCCCGTTAGCGCTCGGAAGAAGCTGACGCGATGCGGCAATGGTGCCCTGATGGCACCGGCGGATCAGGCGGCTGATCAGGTGATCCTGCTGCGCGTACTGGCCCGGCGTGCGCCGGGCGGGCCTCCCAAGGCAGAGCCCGGCGCTGACGCCGGGCCCGGCACCGCGCAGTGGCGCCGCCTTGATTCTTGATACGGCTGGATTCGGCAACGCGGCACCATAGCCTGCTGCACCATAGCCTGCGAACGGGCCGGGTCGCTCTCGTCTGGCGGTGCCGGACGCTCACGGTCGGACGGCTAGTTCACGGACAAGCGGCGCATCCCATAGGCCGCGCTGGCTGGTCCTGGCTAGTAGTTTTCTACGAGTGCGGTCCATCCTGCGTTGCAGATGCGGTCGGTGCAGGCGGGGCACTGGCCGCGGAGGCAGTGCCCGGCTGCTTCGCAGTAGCAGCGGCGGTCGCCGGGGCAGGGGTAGTAGGCTCCGCAGCCGTGATGGTCGGCGGGCGGCTCGCCGTCCTCGCCGGTCGCCCAGTAGTGGGCCTGGACGACTCCCTCACACCACTGCGGTGGCGGGTACCTGTCAGGGTCGGCAGGTTCTTCGCCTTCATGTCCCTGCATCGAGCCCCACTTTGCGTGGGTAACTTCCTCCTCGATGTCGTACCGGCCTGCGGCGACACCGTACATCTCGCGCTGGCTAACGATGACGCGCGGGTCCGAGTGAGGGCCGGGTGCGATGGGCTTGGGCTGGCGGGTGACGGGGGCCATCTGGGTGTCGCCGAGCATCCAGTTAAGGTAGGCGATGGTACCGCGGAGCCAGGCGGCGTCGAACCATGACGTGGGCCACTGCCAGGGCCGCTCGGCTTTCCACCGGGGGATGCTGTCGGGCAAGTCGCCGTGCTGGGCGATGCCGTGGCGTGCCCAGCCGCGGACTTGGCGGAGCTCGTCGTCGGTGCGGGCGAAGTACAGCCGGGCGCCGACGTACCGGCCGCGGTCCAAGTCCAGCAGCGGGATGGCGTCGGCGGCTCCGGTGAGCCAGCGCAGCACGCGGCGGGCCTGCTGCCGGTCCGGGTCGGGGTCGAACGCATGCCGCCAGGGCGGCCATGAGCATTCGTCGGCCGGGTCGCTGCGGGCTTCCGCGGCGATCTCGTCTAGTCCGGGCGGATTCCCGGTACCGGGCGTGTCGCTGACCGGCGCGGGGCCGTACCCGGTGAGCACCCACTGCCACGCGGTTGCCGTCCGGCTGTCCGGGCCTTGCTCGCGCAGCGACCGGGCCATGACGGCCTCGATGAGCGGCCGGGGCCTGGTGATAGTGGCGGGCAGCTCTGCCGGGATGCTGGCGTCCATGGGCGGAGTTCCTTTCCTCCGTCCTTTCAGTCTGCGGCCTCGGGGTCGCCGAGGCTAGCCTCGGCGTTCGCTTCGGCGGTGGCCTGGATGGCTTCGGCGGCCGGGACGCGGGGCATCGGCTCGTGCCGGACGGCTTCTTGCTGCCGGGCCTGCACGGTGTCAATCCAGGCGGCGGACGCGGCCGCGTCCGGGTCCTCAGACGGGACGGTCATGGAGGTGACCTCGGCAGCCTTCTGCTGGGCCTGCCGCGCCCTGTCCATTGCCACCTGGTCGAGCCGGGCGCTGATTTCGCGGACCTGCTGGTGTACCTCGTCCATCTTGACGGCCTGCGCTGCCAGAACCGGCGTGTCTGCCTCAGTCCTGGCCGGTTCACTCATGCCGGGTTCGGGTTGCGGTGCCGGGCGCGGCTCCGGTTCCTGTCGTCCAGCGCCGTACTTGGCGATCTCGGCGTCGGTGACCGGGCAGGCCCGCGCCGCGGCCTCGGCGCGGGCCTGCCGGTCGGCGTCGATCCGCGCGGCCTGCTCGGCGCGCCACCGCGCGGCCTCGGCTGGGTCCGGCGCGGGGTGTTCCCGTGGCCATGCTGATGCGGCGGCGATCTCGGCGTCGGTGACTGGGATGCGCTCGGCCAGGCCGCCCGCCTCGTGCCCAGCCGCGGGCGCGGCTGTGCCTGGTTCGGTTGCCGGTGAGCCGGCGCCCGTCGGGGTGGGTGGCCGGTCGGGTTCGGCGTGCTGCTGGCGGAGGGGTTCGATCCAGGTGCCGGGGTTGCGGCGACGTAGTTCGGCGTCGGCGGCGATGGCCCGTTCCCGGGTGGGGCCGGTGGCGACTTCCCAGGCCTCATATCCGGCCTGGGCCTCGGCCAGCCTGTCCGCCAGCCCCCGGACGGTCTGCTCCCACGTGGCGTGCACGGCGGCCAGCTGCTCCAGCCGCTGCCGGTCCTCGGCGGTGTCGGCGGCTTGAGCGTTGCGGCGGTGCCGGTCGGCGTCGATCTCGGCGCGGCGGATCTCCCCGCGCACCAGGGCCAGCTCGTCGCCCTTGTACTCCGGTGCCCAGGCCATCTCCCGGTGCCAGGCGTTGCGCCAGGCCCACAGCTGCCCGTCGGAGTGCTCGCGCATCTGGCCGGGCACGTAGCCGAGCGCTTCAGCGGCGGCCTGCCACATGGCGCGGGCCTCCGGGGAGTGATCGCCGGGCCGGGGGCCGATCGGCTCGTGCGGGTGAACGTGCCCCCACATCTCCCGGTAGGCGGCGATCAGCGATGCCTTGTGCTCCCATTCCGCGCGGTCCACCGGGTGATCGGGCACCGGCCCGAGGGCCTGCGCCCAGGCGGGCGGGTGCTCGGCGTCGTGCTCGCCGAGGCGCCGGGCCCGGTCGTCCATCGCCTGCGCGAGTTCACGGGCGTACCGGTCAGTGTGGGTATCGCCGGTCTCGGGAATTTGCTCGGTCCAGGACCGGGCGGCCAGAGCGGGCATGCCCGCGGTCTGCTGCCGGATGCGCCAGTCGAGCACCTTAGCCGCCGACTCGGCACCGTCCAGCGGGCCCCAGGCCACCGCGCGGCGCAGAGTGGCCGGGCCGTTCAGCCCGGCGGCCTCGGCCTCGCGCAGCGTCCGCCACAGCCACGTCGCGGCCGGGTCCTGGCCGACCTCGCGGGCCGCCTCGTTGCCGAGCGCATCGCGGAGCGCCTGCTCATAACGGTGCTGGCTGGCCTGCCGGTGCACGTGCCGCCACTGGTAGCCGAGCACGTCTAGCCGGTCGGCATCCGACCATTCGGCCTCGCGGGTGCCGGTGGCCGACAGCTGCTGCCCGTCGTTATCCAGGCACTTGCCGAGGACTTCCTCCGCGGTCGTGTCGTTGTGCGTTCCCTCGGTGATCGTGGCGGCGTCGGGGTCCAGCCCGGCCCATTCGGCGCGGATGCGTGCCAACCGGGCCAGCTCGGGCGCCGGTTCAGGGCCGGGCTTCGGGTCGGCGATGCCCCATCCGGTGATCACGTAGACGTGGTTGGAGTCCCGGCCGCGGGTCATCGCCACCGTGACCGCCTGCCGGTCCTCACCGCCGGTGAACACCGCGATACCCGAATCCACGGTGCGGCCCTCGGCCGCGTGGAAGGTCACCGCGTAGGCCAGATGGGCATGCCTCCAGAAGTAGGAGCGTTCCAGCTTGAACGGCGCCGACCACTGCTCGGCTCCGGTGGCCGGGTCACGGCGGGTCAGCCGCTCCACGCTGACCCGTAGCCCGGTACCGTCCGCGTCGGTGCTGAGGATCCGCAGGATGTCCCGGTTGGCCAGTGCCCGGCCCTTTTCCCCAGCACGGATGTCGTTTTGGTTCTTGCGGGCCATGACCAGGTCTCCGGCGCTGGCCTGGTAGCCGTTCATCAGCGTGACTGCCGGGCCGTGGCCGTCCACGAGGCCCCAGTGGATCAGGTCGTCGCGGATGCGGCGGGACAGTTCGGCGGCAAGGGCCTCCGAGCCGCACAGCAGCAGCGTGTCCTTGCCAGACAGCCGGTCGTGCAGGTAGGCGTGGGCCGCCTGGTCGGCGGCCTGTTCGGCCGTGGCGGTGTGCAGCCGGTCGTGTTCGCGGTAGTCGGCCAGGACGGTGATGTCGCCCTGCCGTAGGCGGAGGGTGGCCTCGCGTTCCCACGGCTGGCGGAACCTGGTGGCTTCCGAGAGTTCGACGTGGCCGAGGTGCCGGTCGAGCATGTCCATGCCGCCGCCGCCCTCCGGGGCCTGCAGCTGCAGCGGGTCCCCGGTCACGGCGACCTTGGCGCCGTGCCGGTCGGCGCGGCGGACGACGGCGGCCAGGTGAGCCATGGGCACCATGGACGCCTCGTCCACGATGATCAGGCTGCCCGGCGCCACGTCCGCGGGGGTGAGCGGCTGGCCGGTTTCGCTGCGGCCCAGCCACCGGGTGATGTTGTGGGCCTGGAGGGTGACGCCGTTGCGGGCGGCTTCCTCGCGGATCACGTTGCGGGCGTTGTTGGAGGTGGTCAGCGCGACCACCGGCCCCATCCCGGCGGCGGTCCAGGCGCGGGCCATCTCGGTGGCGGTCCAGGTCTTGCCAGTGCCGGGCGGGCCGACCAGCACCTCGGCGCGCCGCGGCGAGGTCAAGATGAAGTACGCGGCGGCGGCCTGGTCCATCCGCAGCCCCGAGCCGGTCACCTCGCCGAGCGCCGCTGTCGGGGCGTCCGGCGTGAGCCGGGCGTCGAGCCGGTCCCGCGCCGCGCCGAGCAGCCGCGCCGCCTCGTCGGGGCGCAGCCGTGGCGCGCCGTTGGCTTGCGCCCGGGCGAGGAGCTGTTCTTCGAGGCCGAGCTGCGCCTGGGAGGCGTACCGTTCGGCGCCGTGCGGCCGGAACACGCTCTCCCCGTCGGGTCGGCGCAGGCTCGGCGGGACCACCGGCCATTCCGGCGCGGACAGCAATGCCACCCGCTCCCCCGCGTCCCCGGCCAGCGCCCGCTCCGTCAGCGTCTCCAGCACGGCCCGGCTGGCGTGGGCGTGGCCGGGCAGGCGGCTGCCGATGACCCCGATCAGGTCGGCCCGGGTCCAGGTCGTCCGCTGCGTCTGGAGGACGGCAATGGCCTCGGCCATCGCCTGCTCGGCTTCGGCCGTGCTGAGCCCGTGCGCGCCCTGGACCGGGTAGGCGATAGCGTAGGCGTGCGCCGCGGCCCGCCCGGCGGCCTGCTGGCGCATCGTCTGGGCGTGCTGCGCCTGCGCCGCTGCGGTGTCGTGGCGGATGTCTCGCTCTGCTTGGGCGTCGGCGCGCTGCTGCGCCTGGGAAGACCTCGCCAGCGCCGCCACGTCGAACGGGCCGCTGATCTCGCCGCGCCGGGTGATCCACCGGGCGTATCCCTCGATCCGCGCCGTCTGCGCCGCATTCGGCGCCGCGCCGGTCTCGCGGGCCAGCTGCCAGGCGATGCCGCGGGCCAGCCCGGTCACCACCTGGTCCCGCCCAGTCTGGGCCCGGGCCTCGGCGGTGATTGAGTGGTAGATGTCGCGCAGCGAGGCCAGATCGGCCTCCTTGGCCTTGTCCTGCCACTCGTGCAGCGTCTGGGCCAGGTCGAGCGGCTTTTCCTCCTTGCCCTGGCGGGTGCGCTGGGTAATGTCCCGCATGATCCGGTCCATCTGCCGGGCATCCGGTTTGCGGCCCCATTCGGCCTCGCGCTGGGCGGCTACCTGGGCAGCCAGGTCGGTGATCGTCTGGCGGCGTGAGGAGAACGTCTCCACCGCCTTCTGCGGGACGCCGGCGATCTCCCGGCCGTGCCCGTCGGCCCGCGGCACCCATACCAGGCCCTCCTCCGCGGTCAGCATCCGCTCGATCTCCGCGGCGACGATCGCGGAGAACGCGGCCTTGTACCGGTAGAAGTGCCGGGAGTCGAACCGGCGCCACTTGCCGTCCGCCTCGGTGGGCGCCAGGTTGAGGACCAGGTTGTGCTCATGCAGCTGCGGGTCCCCGGCCCGGGAGGTGTGCTGGGCGAACGAGGCCCGCACCCAATCCGGCGCCTGCTGCCACTGTCCCAGCTCGGCCCTGGACTCGGTGCCCGAGCCGCGGTGGTACCCGGTGCGCACGTACCCGGCGTGTTCCTCCAGGAACGCCATACCGGTCTCCCGGGCCTCCGCCACGATCTCCCACACCCGTGCGGCCCGGGCCGCGAACCGGCGTGCCCCGGCCTCATCCCCCCGCTGCCGGGCGTCCTCGGCCATGGCCAGCAGCGACCCGTACCACAAGCTGATGGTCTTCGACAGCGAGATCGTCACATCCCAGTACGGCACCGCCCGGCGGGTCTGCGCCCGGGCCAGCGACCGCAGCTCGGCCAGCCGCCCCGGGCTGGCGTGCGGTTCCGCTGCCGCCATCCGGGCGAAGATGTCGTCACCGGAGGCGAACTGCTGGGCCTTCCGCCCGAGCCTGGTGTTGCCAGTAGGGTCTCTGGGGTCCAGGTGGCTGTCGCCAAACAGCTTCTCGAACACCTCCCGCTCGACCACCGTGCCCGCCTCTAGGCCCAGCACGGCTAGGCCCCGGCCGCCCCAGATGCCGGGCGGCTCCCCGCCCTTCTCCGCCGGGGCCAGGTAGTAATCCACCCCTGGCGGCTTGGCCTGGCCAGTGGCCGTGCCGATCTGCTTCCACGGGTATGACGGGTCATACCCCGGCTGGATCGACACGTGCACGGCCACGCGGGCACCTGCCCCCTTCCCCGCGGCGCCGCCAGGCGCCGCGGCCCGGACCAAGATCATTTGTTAATGCCGCGGTGTGGAGGGTTGGGCGCCGGCCGCGCCGTCCGCCTTCGCCACCTGGCCGATGATCTCGCTGCCTTGACTGCTATGCTGCCTAGAAGTGATCTAGACCAGGTTTCAGATGGTACATGCTCACTGAGGGCGGGTACCAATGGGCAGGTGCTGGAGCTGTCCGGTCCAGGCGAAGGTTGCGAAGTCCAGGATCAGGTTGCGAGTGACCTTGCGAGGTCCAGATTCAGGTTGCGAGTCGCTACCGCGATTTGGCTGTCCGGCGACGGCGAATGTCGTCTGTGCCCACGCTGCGCGGCGAGGCGTCCAAGTCCGCTGATGCCTGGGTGCAGGAGGCGGGCCGGATTGGTGAGCTCGCGCCCGATCGCCAGCTGTGGCCTAAAGCGCTTGGCAGGGACACCTCGGTAGTGCGGAAGCGAGCCTCGATGGTCGCGATGAGTTCCTGCGGAACGGGAGTCAGCGCCGGGGCCCCGGGGTGGTCGCCGCTGCCGCCGAAGGCCTTGGCCGTCACGAAGCCGCCCGGCTGGTATGGCGCGGTGTCGCCGCCGAGCAGGCCGACGTCGGCGATGTGCTCGACGTGCCGCACCGTGGCCCCCAGTGCAGCGGCGTAGTCCCGGGCCTTGCCGATGGCCGCGCCGATCGCGGCGGCGCGGACATGCGGCCAGGCCGAGTTGTCCCAGTCAACATGCCACGTCACACCGTGCACGTGCAGGTCCGGCGCAGCCGCCAGCACGCCGCTAAGATCATCCAGCCTGTCCAGGTCCCGGACGGTAACCCGCAGCGCCACCGTGGCGATCACCTGGCCGGTCCGCTGCATCCGCCCGGTTTGCTGATCGTGGTAGAACTCTTCATGGGTGGCTGAGGAATACGCCGACCACGTCAGCGGGCGGCGCCCGGCGCCCTCATCGAACGGCACCACGCCCAGGGCGGCCAGGTCAGCGGTCAGCTGATCCAGGCTGGCGGTGACCGACCGCAGCGCCTCCGCCTTGGATCCCGCGGTGTGCTCGATCTGCCCGTCCACGACGGCATAGTCCGGGGCCACCAACTGCCGGGCCTCCGCACGAACCGACAGCAAAGGACTGCCCCCACTGTTCATCGTCCACCTCAACACATTGACGCCGTGCCTTGATCGCCGCGAGCACACCTGTCGCGGCGGCCGGGATGGGACCCGGGTAAGACCAGCCAACCCGAGCGCCGGCGAAGCTGCCACCAGTGATCGCCGAAAGCGCAGCCTGAATCTGGACACCAGGCCGCGCAGGCGTCCAGACCTAACCTGCGAACCCCAGCTCAGAGGGCAGTGCGCTCGCAACCTTCACCTGGACAGGACA
>Ga0116217_10001479_pt1 | contig 22685 bp, 19 predicted proteins | sample Sb_taG_6_FD_89697 | JGI IMG/M metagenome (GOLD analysis project Ga0116217, IMG submission 89697) | Peat soil microbial communities from Weissenstadt, Germany - Sb_50d_4_PS metaG | ecosystem: Environmental > Terrestrial > Soil > Wetlands > Peat | place: Germany: Weissenstadt | collected 2010-09-21 | reverse complement strand
GTTGGGTCAGAACCTCGCCCGAGCACCCTTCGTGAAACGCCGTGTCAGGACAGAGCCACTTTGCCTAAGAGATATGGAGCGCCGTCGACATATCGATGAGCGGGGCGGTCACCGCCGACCCATTCGCAGTAATGCTCTGACTGTACGCGGATATGGGTTGGCCGTCGGCAAGGCCCAACTCGGCTTTGGCGTACGCCTCTCTGTATAGGCTGAGCTGTTGCGTCAGGTCGGACACGACGGGTGCAACCGACGACGGCCAGGGGATGCTGTCGAGCTCCTGTACGAATACAGTGATGGCGCTTTCTATCGTCTGGATGCTCTTGATCTGCTGGGACACGTGCTCTTGCCTCGACACATCAGCGGCCCTCTCGTCGGCGACAGCGCTTTGTGCAGTGAGATCTTCTCCAAGCGCACAGTCTGCGAAGTAGCCGTGGTGAGTGAGGTTGAACGAGCATCCCACTCCAGCTTCATTGTTGCTGTAGATCGTCGCATCGCTCTGGAGCCGTTGATCGTCGATTGTGATGGCAGCGGTGGCAGCGGCAATCGCAGCGCTAAGAGGATTTACGGTCGCCTCGTATTGGGAGAGGGCGGCCTCGTACGTCATTGTGAGATTGACCGTCGCTTTGGTTGCGTTCTGGGGCTGGACCCCGTCTCCGCCGGAACTGAGGGCGATAGGAAAGGCAATGAGCATCACCACGACAGCGGCGATGGACCCCGCAACGATCCGAAACCTCCGCCCGTCCTTGCTCGCAGCGGTTCGCGGAAAATACTCGTGTGATCGCACTCCCAGCCCCCATTGCCCCGGGGTCCATCCTGCTCGGTTGGCCGGTCTCGGTAATCCCCTACTGCTTGGCCAGTATGGCAGCGATCTCTAAGGCCGGATTGAGTACGGCGGGACCGCTCGTGGTGACTTCGGCCCGCACGATCGTCCCATTGAACGCGAAGGGGGCCGAATAGTCGTCCCCAACTGCGGGACCCCACTCGTACCCGCAGGTGACGCCGATCCCGACCTCGTTGAAGACGGCCGGCGTAAATCGGTCGATCGAACCCTCGGCCACCACCTTTCCGTCAAGATGCAGCACCGCCGGCCCACCTCCACGGCCGTCTGCCTCGAAAGCGAACTCGACCGTGTGGCGCCCTGAGCCCAAGAGCTCGTTCGCCTCGATGGCGTGGCGGGTCCGTCCGTACAGGTTGTGGACATAGCGAAGCTGGCCGTCCACCACATGAAGTGACCAGCCACCGAGGGCACAGCCCAGTGCAATCAGCACTCCGCTTGCCACAGGCGCGACGGGAACATCGACGGTGACCGAAATCGTGTGGGACCGGTTGCAGAGCCTGACTGCCACCGACTCGGGAACGGGCGCGCCGCCCTGGAAGTACCGGAATGTGTCCCTGGGGCGGCGGTGATCGGGCTTGGGGTGGGCGATCGCTTCCATCACCCGGTTGTCGAGCGGCAAGACGTCGTTGCGCCGCGCTTCGTCCCACCACCGCTCGACCAGTTCTGCAAGTCTCTCCGGGTACACCGAGGCCAGGTCCTTGACCTCAGACAGATCCTCGTCCACGTGGTAGAGCTCCCATACGTCATCTTCGAAGGGCGCATTGATGCTGAGCCCATCGTCGTAGAGCGGACCCACGGGGTGGAATGTCACCGCTTTCCAGCCGTCGTGATAAATGGCTCGGGAGCCGAGCATCTCGAAATGCTGGGTCACGTGCCGGCCGGGCTCATCAGCACCCTCCTCACTCAGCAGATAGGCGAAACTCGTGCCATCTAGCCGCGACTGGGCAATGCCACCGATCGTCTCCGGTGCTTGCACCCCCACCAAGTCGAGGACCGTAGGCAGCACGTCGATGGCATGGGCGAACTGCCGGCGTACACCGTCACCGATGGTGCTGCGTGCGCCTTTAGGAAGCCGGACGATGCAGGGATCGGCAATCCCTCCTTCGTGAACCTCGCGCTTCCAGCGCCGAAACGGGGTGTTGCCCGCCATGGTCCAACCCCAGGGATAGTTGTTGTGGCTCAGAGGTCCTCCGATCTCCTCGAGGCGTCGGTACATCTCGCCGACTCCCGAAGCATCGAAGTTCGAGAGGCGGCCTTCGTTGATGGTGCCCGCCTTCCCACCCTCGGAGCTTGCCCCGTTGTCCGACACCACCATGACGACGGTGTTGTCGACGTCCTCCAGGTCGGCGATGAACGTCAAGAGCCGGCCGATTTGTTCGTCGGTGTAGGACAGGTACGCGGCGAAGCACTCCATGAACCGTTCGGCCAGAGCGCGTTCCCGGTCGCTCAGAGTGTCCCAGGCGGGCACCCACGGTGGGCGCGGCGACAACGCCGTGCCCTCGGGAATGACGCCGAGCTCGAGCTGCCGGGCGTAGGTCTCCTCCCGCCACTGATCCCACCCCTGGGCGAAGTGGCCACGGTAACGCTCGATCCACTCGCGAGGTGCGTGGTGCGGGGAGTGACACGCTCCGGTGCAGAAGTAGAGGAAGTAGGGCTTGTCGACGTCGACGGCGCGCAGGTCCCCGAGGAACTCGATGGCATGGTCGGCGAGATCAGCACTCAGGTGGTACCCGTCTTCCGCCGTGCGGGGAGGTCGAACCGTGTGGTTGTCGTGACACAGCGCCGGCATGAACTGGTGGGTCTCGCCGCCGTGGAATCCGTACCACCGGTCGAACCCCCGGCCCAGAGGCCAGGTGGTGCGTGGACCCGCCATGTTGGTCTCGTCCTCCGGGCTGAGGTGCCACTTCCCGATGGCGTAGGTGGCGTAGCCGTTCGCCTGGAGGATCTCCGAGAGGTAGCCGTTTTCGCGAGGTGGCGTCCCCCAGTAGCCGGGGAAACCGATGGCCAGGTCGGCCACCCGTCCCATGCCGCTGCGGTGATGATTCCGACCCGTCAACAGGCAGACGCGGGTGGGAGAGCACAGGGCAGTGGTGTGGAAGTTGGTCAGACGAAATCCTTCGGCGGCCACACCGTCGAGCACCGGGGTCGTCATGTCCGATCCGTAGCAGCCGAGCTGGGCGAATCCCACGTCGTCGAGGACGATCACGACGACATTCGGGGCGCCCGTAGGTGGCGACGGTACCGGAGGCCACCACGGCTCGGATTCTCGCCAGTCGTTTCCTATCCGACCATGGAATTCCCGCTCGGCCACCACACAACCCCCTGTCCCGGGCTGGGGCTCCGTTCTTACCGAAGCCCAGCCCCGTCTCGTAGCGGACGGGTGAGGAAGTTAGCTCGAAAGTGCCGCTGACCAACTGGCTCGCACTCAACGGCGTGGCTCCATGCACGTTTGGTCTGGCCCTTTGCTCAACCGTGGCGCCGGCCCTGCCCACGGACACCTATTCGACGACGTGGAATTCGATCCGGTAGACGAGCGTCTCGTCGCCAATGGGACCCGCGTGGGCCGCTCGTCGGCGGAGGGCCTCGAGATCTGTCTCGCCGGAGCGTCGCAAGTCCGCTTCATCGATGGAGGAGAACGGAACCAGGTCGATCGAGTCAACCTCAATGTGCCCAGCTTCGACGCGATAACGGCCCCCGGGCTTCACCTGTGGTCGCCGCCACAGGCGGAACGAGACCGTGATCTGACCAGTCAGCACGTCTGAGCGCAGCTCCCGGCTGAACTCCACGAGAGCAAATTAGCCGCAAGGGCCTGAAAGAGACACCGGCGGACTACATCCCGCGCCGATCCCGAGGATCTGGTCCGTGGTCTCTGCATCTGGGTCCAGAAGCGCTTCCACGTCTGAGTAGCATGATCTGTTCGTGACCAGAAAGACGGCCACCAGCAACTCATCCCGTCACCCACGCCGGATTTTCGGAGCAGGACTCGTCACTGCTGTGGTCTTCGCGGTGGTGTGGAACAGCCCGTCCGGTGCTAACCCTGCCGACGAGAAACCCACCAGCACACCTCCCCAGGCCGACCTGGCAGGTCTGGTCGATCCGTTCGTGGGAACGGGCGTGGGTGCGGTCGCGACAAATGAGGTCGGCACGTTCCCCGGTGCCGATCTTCCATTCGGAATGGTGCAGTGGAGCCCGGACACCGCTCCCGACCGCGTCCAGGGTGGGGGCTACAACTACGGAGATACCCGCATCTCAGGTTTCAGCCTCACCCATCTCTCCGGAGCTGGCTGCTCCGTATTCGGCGATGTCCCTATCCTCCCAACCACCGGAGCGTTACCTCAACATCCGGGGTATGCCACCGAATCGTTCTCGCACCGCACCGAGTCCGCCTCGCCTGGCCGGTATCAGGTCAACCTGGGATCACCAGCCACGACGGTCCGACTCTCCGCAACGACGCGAACTGGCATCGGACAGATCGAGTTTCCTCCGACGAGCTCGGCCAACCTCTTGTTCAAGGTAAGTGGGAGCACAAACGGACTCCACGCCTCATCGGTGCAAATTCGCGGAGCGAACGAGGTGACGGGGTCGGTGACGACCGGGTACTTCTGTGGGTCTCTGAGCGCGTACACCCTGCACTTCGTGGCCCTATTCAATCGCCCCTTCAAACGCCACGGCGTATGGGCACATAGTCGTCTAGACCCGGGAACATCAACGTGTTCCGGGTCGTATGAGGCGGCCTGTGGGGCCTGGGTGTCCTTTGACACCACCAAGAGTCGAGTCGTGACAATGAAGATTGGCGTGTCGTACGTCAGCATGACGAACGCTATGTCGAACCTCCACGCCGAGGACCCAGGTTGGAACCTGAGCTCGATCCAGCAGAGAGCAACCGACTCGTGGAACGCGATGCTCAATCGCATTCAGGTGCGGGGTGGAAGTCCCACGCAGGAGCAGATCTTCTACACAGCCCTCTACCACTCCCTACTCGATCCCAGTGTCTTCAGCGATGACAACCGCCAGTACCAAGGGTTCGATGGACGCGTTCACAACACCCATGGCCGAGTGCAGTACACGAACTTCTCGGAGTGGGACATCTACCGATCGGAGATTCCCCTCCTGGCGATGATCGATCCCTCTCAGGTGTCCGACATGGTGCAATCGCTCGTCAACGACGCCTCACAAAGTGGCTGGCTACCCAAGTGGGCGATCGCCGACTCGGACGCAGGGACGATGAATGGCGACTCTGCTGACCCCATCATCGCCGATGCGTATGCCTTCGGTGTCCGAGGATTCGATGCTTCCGCCGCACTCAAAGCCATGCTCAAGGGCGCGAACCAGCCGGGTGCCGGCCCCCATTTCGTGCAGGAACGTCAAGACCTCGCCGAGTACAAGCAGGTCGGGTACGTCCAACAACACGTGGAAGATCAAGCCTCCCTCGGAGTGACCATTGGCGCCTCGGAGACCCTTGAATACGCCATCGACGACTTTGCCGTTGCCCAGATGGCCCGCGACTTAGGCGATCAGACTGACTACCGAACGATGATGGCCCGGGCCCAGAATTGGCAGAACCTCTTCAACCCGGCCACCGGATACGTACAAGCACGACTTGTGGGCGGAAACTTTCCCGCCGGACCTGCATTCCCGACTCCCACCGCGGCTCTGGTAGGTGAAAACCAGGGCCAGGAGGGCTTTGAGGAGGGCAACGCGATCCAGTACACGTGGAGCGTCCCGCAAGACCTCGCGTCCCTCTTTGCGCTGATGGGAGGAGATGCGGCGGCGACTTCCAATCTGAACTCGTTCTTCAGCCAGCTCAGCACCGGACCGTTCCGTCCTTACGACTGGCCCGGCAACGAACCCAGTCTGTGGACACCATGGGAGTACGATTACTCCGGTGCGCCTTGGCGCGCCCAACAAGAGGTCCGGACTATCGCCGACGACCTCTACTCGCTGACCCCTGCCGGCGCACCCGGCAATGACGATCTCGGCGTCCTGGCGTCGTGGTACGTGTGGGCGGCTCTGGGGGTCTATCCCCTGACTCCTGGAACGTCGAACCTGGTCCTTGTCAGCCCGATGTTCCCGAGCACCACGACTCATCTCGCGAAGGGCAAAATCCTTACGGTGACGGCTCTGGGATCCCCTGCAATGTATGTCTCGTCTGCGAATGTCTCGTTCGGGTCGAACCAACCTCAAGCCTGGAATCAACCTTGGTTACCTGCCGGCATCTTGCAGACAGGTGGAGTCGTTGCCTTCACGCTCGGGACAACCGCCGATGCGGCGTGGGGGGCGAGCACGGAGTCGGCTCCACCGTCGTACAGCCAGTTTGCCGTGCCGGCCGTCGGCTACACCCTGCCCAGCGGCACTGTGCAGACACAGGTCAACAAGACTGCCGCGATCACGGTGGGAGTGCAGTCAGATCAACCAGGATCCGCGACCGTGCTGTGGAGAGCCTCCTCGAGCGGCGTCCAGGTTGTTCCATCATCCGGCCAGCTCGTACTCCCAGCGACGTCGTCGACGGCACCCTATCCTCGGGTGTCGACAACGCTCCAGCTCACCACGTCCTCGTCAGGTACCCGTGATGTGCGTGTTGAGTTCTCGGTCCCCGGAAACTCCCGACCTATTCCATCGATCACGCTTGAAGTAAGCACCAACGGTTGAGATGTAAGTCCCATTCTCTGCTTGCACTCCGTACGCGGTTCCCATTCGCTCATCTCCTCAGCTAGGGCGGCATGGACGATCGGGGCTAACTTAGGCGTTCGAACTCAAGCGACAGGGTCGTTCAGCGGAACATGCAGACCGATCAACATCACGATGTCGTCGTCATCGGTGGTGGGCCCGCCGGCGCTAGCGCCGCGCTCGAGTGCTTCGACATCAATCTCGACACGATTGTCTTGGAGGGGCGGTCAATGCTGGGCGGACAGCTGGGGGAGATCCCCAACAGCGTCCGTAACGTGGCCGCCGGCCAATTCAAGGACGGACCAGCGCTCCAGGCGGAGCTGCAACGAGCGACGGCGATCCTCGGAGACCGAGTTCTCACAGGACACGAAGTGACAGAGGCCGATCTGCGTGCCGGCTGGGTAAAGGCCGGTGGCCGACGCTTTCACGCGGGGGCGCTCGTCATCGCCACCGGATCGGTCCCCCAGAGCTTGCCGGCTGCCCCTGACGGTGCCTTCGGTGGCGACGTCACCTATCACGTCGAGTCGCGCCCCGATTGCTTCTCTGGGCGTGACGTCGTCGTGGTCGGAGGCGGCGACAGCGCCACACTCGACGCTCTCGAGCTGGCGGGCACGGCTTCCTCGGTCAAACTCGTCCACCGCTCCGAGAAATTGACGGCGCGCCCGGACATTGTCGAGCGGGTGCGCCAGGACCGCCGCATCGAAGACCTCTCGGGCTGGGAGGTCGAATCGGTCTACGGCACTGAGGGGCTCGAAGAGGTCGTCCTGGTGCAGCCCTCGACCAGCGAACGTCGAAAGGTTGCAGCAGGCGGTTTGATCGTGAAGATCTCCCGCGTCCCCACTACCGCTGTGTTTCGCGGTCAACTCGAGTTGGACCGGAGGGAAGCGATCGTCGTCGACGGGGCCCTTCAAACCTCACAGCCCGGTGTCTTCGCCGCCGGCGACGTGGTCGCCGGCTCCTACTGGCGAGTGGCCACCGCCTTCGGGCAGGGAGTGCTGACAGCCCGATCGATCCTGCGCCACCTCGAGGCGATGCAATGATGGTCGAGGCGGCCCTTCCTCCGGTTGCCGAGATCGTTGTCGAGCTCGAGCGCGCCCTTGGTGGCGTCAGACTGGCGTCGCCAAACTGGCTCCTGTCGTTGCTCCTCGAGCTTCACGATTCGAACGTCAGGCAGTGGGATCTGGAGGACGAGACGCGGGTTCCAGGAGCGACGGATTCGGTTGTCGCCGGCGCCAAGCGGGCTATCGACAAGCTGAACCTGACCAGACATCACCTTATTGAAGAAATCGATGCCGCCCTGCACGCTCACTTGAGTCAGTCGACCACCGCCCCGCTCGCCACGGAGAGCCCGGGAATGGTTCTTGACCGCTTGTCGGTGCTCATCATCCGTATTGCCCGCACTTCGGAGAAAGCCCGGTCGGCCCCAGACGGGACGGTCATCTATAAAGGCCGGCTTCCGAGCCTGCAGCGGCAGCTGGCCGCGCTCTCGGCCGCGCTGGAGCTGCTCCTACGGGACGTGCGGGCCGGCACGCGCCGGTTCCTGCCTTACGAGCACCTGAAGCTCTACGCAGCCCAGCCAGGAACCGAGCGAGGACCTAGCCGAACCGGTGGAGGCGGTAGCCGCCCCGGTTGAAACCGAAGAGGACACGGTGTCCCACGACGTCGGCGTGGGCCATCCCGAGTGAGGCCGAGGCGAGTGGAGCCGTCGAGCGCCATGGTGTCGGGCGTCCAGGATCGAGGAGGTGCACGCGACCCGTTCTTCCTATGGCGGCCAGCAGGTTCCCAAGGACCACGATGGGGACTCCCCCGGTTCCCCAGGCGACGTCCTCGGGAAGCGTCCCGGCGGCCACGACACCTCCGTCGCGCGGATCGAGCCCGGCGAAGCCGCCGCCGTGCAGGGCCTCCCAGTCGTAGTCGTCCACGCGGGGCGTGGTCGCGCTGCCCGCTGCCCAGACGAGCCGGCCGTCCCACATCACGACGGCGACGCGGAAGCCAACCTCGACCTCCCACCGGGGACGGAGGATGAGCCCTCGGACCAAGGGCACGAGTGCCACTCGGTCCGCTCCACCGAGGGCCACCAGGGGGTCGCTCGCTCCGGTCACCACGCCGACGGCGGTCACCTCGCCGAAGCGCTCGGCAGCCAGATCGGTCTCGATCGGCGCATCCAGAGCGGTTGGATCGATCGGCGCCGACACCAGCACCCCCTGGGCACCATCACAGCGCGGGCGAGACCCAACGACGTGCCTCCCGGCCAGGACTGTGCGCTCGACGTCGGCAGCGAAGAATGTCATCGCCGTCGGCTCCACCTCACGGGGTGGCCCCGGCCCGACGAGCTCACTTCGTCGGAATCCGCGGACGCAACCGAGGTGGTTCAGTACGAGCACCAGGCCGAGTTCCCGCAGGTCGAGGACGGCGTGGATGTCCAGGTCGAACTGTGACGGTTCGTCCTGGTTGGGGAAGAGAGTCTGGCCGAACACCGCACGGGGGCGCAGTCGCCCATCGGCGAAGACGATGTTGCGACCCAGGTTGTTCCAACAGGTCAGGTCGCCGAGGGCGACCACGCGGCCGATACCCGGAGGCTGGCTGTTCCGTACGCCGATCTCGGCCGCGGCGTTGACCTCGATGATGTCGGACGCCGGTCGATGGGCCCCGCTCGTCACAGCAGTTCCTCAATGAGGGCGATCGCCCGCTCGGGTGTGGTCCCATTCAGACATGGCCTGCCCGAAGGACACGCCCACGGTTGGGGCTGGAAGTCCCGCAGGCTGACCCGCTCGTTGTAGGCGTACTCGGCTTCCACGGCGAGGCACTCGTCGGTGCATCGATCGCCGCGCAAGACCCGGCAATGATCCCAGGGGCGGAAGTACACGGAGCCCCTGCGGCAGATGTGGACCGTGGGTGTGCCCTGCTGGACCGCGATGTGAGTTAGCCCGGTGTCGACGCCGATCACCGCCCGACATGATGTGAGGACATCGACAGCATCACCAAGGGTCGGCACTCGTAGCTCGGTGATCCCAGTTGCACGCATGGCCGAGGTGCACCCTGAGCGGGTGACTTGACGGACCTCGAGGCCCGTGGCCACGAGCTCGACTGCTATCGCTGCCCACCGTTGTGCAGGCCAGGTCTTGTCTACTGACTCGGTCTCGGTCACAAGCAGCACGGAGTCGCCAAGCTCCGGCCTGGGGTGGGCGTCGAGTGGGATCGGTCGGGAGAAGTCGGCGGCGATGCCCATGTCATCGCAGATCCGTTTGAGGATGTCGTTGATATCGAGTAATCCAAACTCTTCCTCGAACGCTGCCGATCCCCACCAGAAGTCCCGCTGGATCGGATGGTCCCGGAGATCCATCAGCTGGTCGCGGTCGTCGGAGAGGAACGAGGCCTCGTCGACGCATCCCGCCAAGCCGACGATGCGAGGAGCGAGCCTCCTTTGTGCCGGTGACCGGGCCAGCAGCCAGGTCTGCTCGGCCCGGTTGTTCCCAGCGACAGTGACGGCCTGGATCGCGGGCAGGGAGACGACGAGGTCGCCGATGCCGAAGGAAATAGGCGCCACGAGCACTCGGCCCATCCCTTAGGCGGCCGAATAGACGGTGTGGTCCTCGATCCCGGCCTGGGCGAACCCGTCCCGGCGCTCGGCGCATTTGTTGCATCGTCCACAATGTTGGTCTGCGATCGGGGTGATACAAGAGAAGGTGTGCTCGAGCAACAGGTCGCGGCCAAGCTCGAGGACCTGTGCCTTCGTCAAACTTGCGAACGGCGTCCTCACCTCGAGGGGCCAGTCAAGCCCGAGCTGCACGAGCGATCCGAAAAGCGACAGGAACTCAGGACCGCTATCGGCGAACGGGTTTCCCTTCAGGGTCCCGAGCGCGATCGCCTCGACATGATGGAGCGCGCACCAGATGGTGGACTTGGCCAGCAGCAAGAGGTTGCGGCCCGGCAGATACACGGCGCTGTCTGCAGTGGTGTCGTCAGGAACGTCCTCGCCGGACACGCTCCAATGCGCGCCGTAGACGTCGGCGATCGGGAGGTCGAGGACGACCAGCGGATGTGGTGTGAGGTTGGCCGGAAGTGCGTCGAGGAACCGTCGAAGATGTGTCTCTTCTGCTGCCTCCCACGCGAGGCCGAAGCGGATGTAGAGCGGCTGCACGGCCAAACCCTGGCGGGCCGCGTCGGCGACCAGGATAGCGCTGTCGACCCCGCCGCTTGTGAGGACGGCGAGGGGGTCACGCCTCGTCACGCCTGGCCCCGGTAGACGCAACCCGACGTGCATGTCTCTCGCACCACGATCTGGGCCAGATCAGGAAGCGACGGTTGGAGTCGGTCCCAGATCCAGCGGGCGAGCACCTCGCTGGTTGGGTTCTCGAGCCCGTCGATCTCGTTGAGGTAATGGTGGTCCAGGCAGTCGAGCAGCGGCCCCATCGCGTCCGCGAGATCAGCAAAGTCGCGGATCCAGCCCGTGCGATCATCGATCGGTCCTTCCACGTGCACCTCTACGGAGAACGAATGACCGTGCAGGCGGGAGCACTTGTGGCCGACAGGCACGTGAGGAAGGCGGTGTGCTGCTTCGAAGCTGAACTCCTTGAAGATTTCCACGAGAGCTCAGTACCTTCCTCCATTTGACCTGCGCAGGGGCTTGGCAGACGCAAATCATACGCGAACAGCAGCGGTCTCGTATGAGCCGAGATCAGCGAGACCCGAGCGCTTTCCGGGCATGCCCTCGGTCGCGCCGTTCGTCGCTCACCACAGACGCTCCGCTGCTTTGAGTGAGCCGCTCGCGGATTGTGATGGTGTCTGACAACCGTCTTTATCAGTGGGAATTCGCGCTCACATTTGATCCGTTTGGCGACGAGGACTGCGAGCCCTCCTCAGTTCGTCATGCAGTTTGCGTCAACCACCGATCCGCAACCTGCTGATTGTTCATCGCCCGGCCAGCGTCGAGATCTGGAGCGGGCTCGGTGTCCTCATGACGTATGCCGCAACTCGGAGAAACGGAAGAAGCGCGGTTTGGCACTCAAATTGGAATTCGCTTGGCTTCGAGATTGTCGATCCAGCCTTGGATCCATGCAAAGAGTTCCTGGTGTCCTTCTTCGACTCCGGAAAGTCCCTCAACGATCAGACCGAGCTGGTAGCTCGTGACGGCGGCCACGATGACTTTGAGCGGAATCTGGGTTTCGTCGAGCCCGTAGTCACGCATGGCCTGGCCAAAATGACGCTCGAAGATCGCACGAAACCTTGCGTGGACCTCGGTGAGTCGCGTCCGAAGCGATGGCTTGTTCCAGCCCATCGCAAGAAGTTCGAGCAGGATCTTCGGGAAGCGAGATGTTGGTTCCTCGACCCAGAACCGGGATCCAAGCCGCCACTTCTCTGCAAAGCTGAGATGGGGGTCGGCATACAAGGCTTCGAGGGCCTCAGCCAGTTGCTCGACAAAGCGCGCGAGGGTCTGGGTGAGCAGTTCGTCCATCGATCCGAAGTAGTAGTGAACGAGCCCGTGGTTCAGGCCTGCCGCCTCGGCGACCGCTCGAGTGGTCACTCCGGCGTAGCCGACCTCGTAGAGAAGCTGCTCGGCCGCGTCCAGCATCGCCACCGTCGCTTGCTGGCGCGCCTCTGACACCTGTCTCTGCTCCCGGACACGGGCCATCAACGGGTCCTAAGGATTGGCAAACGCCCGGCTGGGTACCCTCGGGCACGCTCTTGACTTTTGGTCATATGCACAAGATACTAGCCCAAGTCGTTCGACTAATCGGAACGGCGCAGTGGAGAAACTCCTGGTCGACCGCCTAGGGCGGAGGAGATGAGACATGGACGAAGACAAGCTGATGGGCTATGTGCACCAAGCGGTCGGGGACTTCGGGTCCATCTTGACGGGTGCGCTGATCAACCTGGGCGACAAGCTCGGGCTCTTCCGGGCCATGGTGGGTGCCGGTGCACTGACACCCGCAGAGCTGGCCGAGAAGACCGGCACCACGGAGCGCTACGTGCGCGAGTGGGCGAGCGGCCTGGCCGCGGCGGGGTACGTCGACTACGCCGGGGCGGGCCGGTACCGACTCAACGAGGAGCAGGCCGTCGTTCTGGCCGACGAGACGAGCCCGGCGTACGTCATGGGCGGCTTCCAGGGAATGATGGCGGCCACGCGGATTGTGCCCAAGGCCGTGGATGCGTTTCGCACCGGGGACGGGATCGGCTGGCACGAGCACGATCCCGATCTGTTCCAGGGCACCGAGCGGTTCTTCCGGCCCGGCTATGCCGCCAACCTGGTCCAGTCCTGGATTCCCGCTCTCGACGGGGCCGAGGCCAAGCTCCGGGCCGGGGCCAAGGTGGCCGACGTCGGTTGCGGGTACGGCGCGTCGACAATCATCATGGCCGCCGCCTACCCGGCGTCGCAGTTCTGGGGCTTCGACTACCACGAGCCCTCGATCCGCCACGCGACCGAGCAGGCAAAGGCGGCCGGAGTCGGGGACAGGGTTCGTTTCGAAGTGGGTGCAGCTAAGGAGTATCCGGGGACGGACTTTGACGTTGTGTGTCACTTCGATTGCCTGCACGACATGGGTGATCCGGTGGGCGCCGCCAGCTACACCCGCCAGTCGCTCAAAGACGATGGACATTGGTTGCTCGTCGAACCGTTTGCCAACGACGACATCGCCGACAACTTGAACCCCATTGGCCGGGTCTTCTATGCAGCATCCACCCTCATCTGCACCCCGGCGTCGCTGTCACAGGAGGTGGGGGCTGGACTGGGAGCCCAGGCAGGCGAAGCCAGACTGACAGAGGTCGCCAAGTCGGCCGGCTTCACCTCGTTCCGTCGGGCCACCGAGACGCCTTTCAATCTGGTGTTCGAGGGGCGCCCGTGATGTTCCGATTGACTCGAGCAACCGCACTCCCCGTGAACGGGCGAGTTTCGGAGTTCGAGGCGCACCCTGGGCGACGGGCGCTTCAACGCTGCCTTCTTTTGGCTCATGGACCAATACATCAATTGGCATCTCCGAACGCACAAGGAGGCCGTATTCGCTGACTTGCCCGATACCGTCGTGGAGAATGGGGCGTCGGTGCGAATTCCACTGTCTGCAGCCGGGAACGAAGGTGATCGCTGTCGAGCCGAACCCGTATATGCACCGGTCGCTCCGTCTCGCCGCCGAACGATGGAAGATCGAATTGGAGATACGTGATGTAGTCGGAGAGCGGATCGATCTTCCAGACTCGAGCGCGGATGCCGTGATCTCGAGCCTGGTCCTCTGCACTGTGGCCGATCCGAACCAAGTGGTTTCGGAGGTGCGCAGGGTGCTGCGGCGAGGCGGGCGCTATAGCTACCTCGAACACGTCGCGGCTGAGGAGGGCACGCTGACCCGTCGGGTGCAGCGAGCCGTGCGTCGACCATGGTCATGGGTATTCGAAGGCTGCTCATGTGAGCGAGATCTTCAAACCGTGATCCGATCAGCTGGGTTCCGTCCCGTCGAACACCGCAGTTACCGGATCCATTCGCCCTTCCTGCCCCTCGACACGCACATCGTCGGCAGTGCCGAGGCGTGAGGCGCGCCTCTTTGGCGCCATGGCAATCGAGGGAAGGAGGGGCTCTCGCTTAGCTCGCACATAATCACGGCGCCTTTGCGGGTATTCACCGGTCGACCGGTCGGCATTGCCGGGTCCCGTCAGGGCAGGGCGAGGTGCAACCAGGCCGAAGCGCTCGGGATCACTCGGGACGACGCCATTTGCGGACGGGTCGCCCCCGCCAGCCAGAGGCGCACCACTCAGGAAGGTTGCGCTTGGGGTTTAACCCGCGTTGGTCAAGGCTGGAACGTCTCGTAAACCGGGAACTCCTCGACCTCCGGGGGTCCCTGCATCGTCACGCCAGCCGCCGCGATTGCCTCCTGAACCCGACCCAACCCGGCGTCATAGTCTCGGCGCGACTCCCAGAAGTCGATCACGCCCCAGCCGCCATCGATCGGCCCTGACGAGTGAAAGATGAGGCCTTTCGGCGGATCGCCTGCCGTGACGAGCTTGTGCACGGCATCGAATTCCTTTTGTGTGACACCAACAAGATTTGTATGGATCCGAACGGTCACGATGGACACCTCGTCTTGGTCGCGGTCGCCGCAACTGTATGTCGAAGACATCTTCTTTGCACGCGATCATCTCCGGTTGAGAGAGCTCGCGTCCCATGTTGGTCGTTTCGGACGTTTCGTGTCTGGCCGGCCGGTATCATCACGACTTCGCGGCCCATATCCCGAGACGGGCCATTCGCGAGTGCCGACTCCTGTGGCTCTGGCTGAGGCCGAGCCGGCCAGCCCCCACCGGAATTGTTGCGGACCTCGGATATTGCTCGGATAGGCCCGAGGCCAGGGTGCGCGAGCGCGGCACCCGGATCAGTTCCGCGACCCGGGAAGGCTTCACTGGCAGTGGGTATGGTCCCACTCCCGCAAAATGTCGCTGCCTACGAGATTGCGCGATGCTGGGACCAAAACGAAGGGAGGAGACGATCCGCATGGCAGGAGCATTGGAGGGAACGGTGGCGCTGGTCACCGGGGCTTCGAGCGGCATCGGTGAGTCCACCACCCTAGCGTTGGCCGCTGAAGGCGCGGCCGTGGTGGCGGCGGCACGACGACTCGACCGCCTGGAGGCCCTCGCTGCTCGCGCACCGGCTGGGGCGCGCGTCGTACCCCTGCAGGTCGACGTCGCCGACGAAGCACAGGTGCGGGCGATGGTCGATAACGCGGTGCGCGACCTCGGGCGCCTCGACATCCTTGTCAACAACGCCGGCGTCATGTTGCTCGGGACCATCGAGGGCGCACCCACCGAGGAGTGGCGCCGTATGGTCAACCTGAACCTGCTCGGCCTCTTCTACTGCACCCACGCCGCACTTCCCCATCTGCTCTCGGCCGCCCAGGGTCCCCGGCGGGTGGCCGACGTGGTCAACCTGAGCTCGGTGGCGGGACGCGTGGCACGGCTGAATAACGGGGTCTATGCCGCGACGAAGTTCGGAGTCGTGGCGTTCAGCGAATCGCTCCGCCAGGAGGTGACCGAGCGCCACGTCCGGGTGACGGTGGTCGAGCCTGGCGCCACGATGACCGAGCTCGCCACCCACAACCGGCCTGAAGTGCTCGAGGAGATGGCGAGGACCTTCACAGGTATGGAGATGATGAAGTCGGAGGATATTGCGGCAGCGGTCCGCTTCGCCGTGACCCAACCCTGGAACGTGGCGGTGAACGAAATCCTGATACGACCAACTGAGCAACTGCGGTAGACCTTCATCTTGTGTGGGTAGTTCCGAAGCCTGCAACAGCGCTAGACGGACCGATCGGTAAATTGGTCTGGCCGGGAATCCGAGTCAAGATCAGATAGTCAAGCGAGGCTGAGAGTAGATGCTCTAGTTGTGATCCCGCGACATGGGCCCTCAGAAAAGGTCACTAACGACCGACGCCTGACCGGGGATGTCAGACAGCAAGATCGCGATAATGCGATTCGGTACAAGTGTCGTCAATGGGCGCTGGTCACGAACCCGTTGGTCACAGTGTAGACCGAGTCCGTCATTATCGATCGGCCAAGTTGGCGATCGTCGCCTGCGCACTTGGAGTGCGGTTCACATCGCGTCCCCCCAGCGTCGACAGAGATCTGACTCTGATGCATTGGGACTCGGTGTCCACGCATCGGGATCCAGACTGGGCGCTCATAGGGGTGGCGGGATCGCCAAGGTGGAATCACCTGGCTAGTGGCAGGTGATTTCACCGTTCTCGTCTAATGAGTCCCTCGGTACCCTCGTGTGGATTGCCGCTGTCTGTGGTTGGTGAGCTCCGGGACCACGTTTGCAATACGGGGCGTAAAGCTGTCTGAAAGAGTGATTTCGCCGGACGAGAGGAGTCGAAGGGATGCGACGCTGGGTCATGGCTGTTGGCGGAGCGGCGACAAGTGTGGCAGTACTCGTCGGCATGGGGATGATCGAGAGTGCACCCTCGGCTGAAGCAACATCACAACTCCTGGTTGTCTACAACGGCGTTTTGGGGTATTCCCAAGCCAGTAGCTCGGCGAGCCCACCAGGAGCCAACAAATGGTCATGTCACCCGAGCGCCGCTCACCCGCGTCCGGTGGTTTTGGTTCACGGCACCTTCGCCGACATGTCCGATAGCTGGCAGGCACTCTCTCCGCTGCTGGCTGACAACGGCTACTGCGTGTTCGCATTGAACTACGGTGCGGCCGACGGTAGTGGCGCGTTGGGCGTCTACGGGATTGGCGACGTCACCCAATCGGCTCAGCAGCTGGCGACATTTGTGGATCAGGTGCTGAGCGCCACGGGGGCTAGCCAGGTCGACATTGTGGGGCATTCCCAAGGCGGCATGATGCCTCGTTACTACCTCAAGTACCTGGGCGGATCCTCACGTGTCCACACCCTGGTCGGCCTCGCGCCGTCCAACCACGGCACGACGATCGACGGGCTTACGGCAGTGGCGGGGTACATCCCGGAAGGTAACCAGTTTGTTGGCGCAGCATGCACGGCGTGCACCCAGCAGGAGGCGGGCTCGTCCTTCCTTGCCAATCTGAATGCCGGCGGAGACACTGTCGCGGGGGTGAACTACACCGTCATCGAGAGCCGATACGACGAGGTGGTGACTCCTTATTCCTCAGCCTTTCTCTCGGGTCCGGGCGTGACAAACATTACGCTCCAGGATCAGTGCTCCTTAGACTTTGGTGAGCACCTGTCCATGCCATACGATCACATTGCCGACGTCGATGTGCTCAACGCTCTTGACCCAGCCCAGCAACAGCCGCTGACGTGCTACCCGGTAGCGCCCATCAGCGGCGGATGACACCTTGGGGTTCTTACGGTGACAAAGGGCCGGGCGCTCGGCCGCTAGGCACCCGGGCCGGGAGGCGTCGTGACGAAGCTCTCTCGCAGCTTGAACTTCTGGATCTTGCCGGATGCCGTCAGCGGGAAGGCGTCGACGAATACCCAGTGCTGGGGGGTCTTGTAAAGCGCGAGCCGCTCACGGCAATGGTCCCGCAGCTCCTGCTCGCTCGGAGTCGGCGTGTCGCCTGCGGGGCGCACGAAGGCGACGACGACCTCGCCCCAGGTGGAGTCCGGGATCCCGACGACTGCCGCCTCTGCCACGCCGGGATGGGAGAAGAGCGCATCCTCGATCTCGCGCGGGTAGATGTTCTCGCCGCCCCGGATGATCATGTCCTTGACTCGGCCTTCGACGCGCAGGTACCCGCGCCGGTCCATCGACGCCAGGTCGCCGGTGTGGTACCACCCGTCGGCGTCGATTGCCGTCGCGGTGGCCTCCGGGGCCCGGTGATATCCCCGCATGACCAGATAGCCACGCGCGCAGAGCTCGCCAACCCGCCCGAGCGCCACCGCGTCACCTGTGTCGGGGTCGGCCACCTTGACCTCGGTCTGCGGGAGCGGCTGCCCGAGGGTCTCGGCTCGGTGGGCGCCGTCGTCGTCGAGCTTGGCCTGGGTTACCAGCGGCGAGCACTCGGTGGTGCCGAACACGATGCTGAAGCGCACACCGAATCGGTTCTCGACTCGGCGCACGAGCTCGGCCGGCACTGGTGATCCCCCGGAGACAGCGCAGCGCAGCGCAGAGAGGTCACGACCGGTCACGTCCGGGTGCTCGAGCAACGCGAGCAACATCGTCGGCACGCCGATCAGCACGTTCGAGCGCTCTGACTCGAGGATGTCCAGGACGATCGCGGGGTCGAAGGCGAGGACCGGGACGTGGACGGCCTGGGATTGGACCGCACCCAGCACGCCTAGCCCACACCCTGCGGTGTGGAACAGCGGCATGGGGTTCACGTACACCTCGCCCGGTGCGATCCCCAGCCGCTCGAAACAGAAGCGGGCGTTGTTGGTTAGGCCCCGATGGTGGAGCTCGGCCCCCTTCGGCGTGCCGGTCGTGCCCGAGGTGTACTGGATCTGGACCAAGTCGTCGGGACGAACGTCGGGAAGGGCGGCGCCTGAGTCAGCCGAGGCCAGGAAGTCGTCCCACTCGGTGAACAGGACCGTCTCGCGCAGCCTCGGGACCTCGGGACGGACCTCGTCGAGGAACGCCGCCATGGGGCTGCGGAACTCGGGCACGAGGAAAATCCCTGCGGCCCCCGACTGGTTGAGGACGAACGCCAACTCGGCCGGCCGGTAGGCGGGGTTGACCGTCACGAGGACCAACCCGGCGAGCGCGGCGCCGAACTCGAGGATCACCCACTCGGGGATGTTCGGCGCCCACACCGCCACCCGCTCGCCGGGCGCGAACCGCGTCGCCAGCGCTCGGGCGACGCGCTGGGACTGCTCGAGGAGCTCGGCGTAGGTCCAGCGGCGCCGCAGTGCGGGGTCGGGCAGGCCGGCCACCAGGGCCACCCGGTCCGGCGCGGCAGCCGCCGCCGCCCGCAGAACACTCCCGGCGGTGGTCTCCGCTACAGCCGAGGAGTCCTCCGCCGGCCAATGAGACGCGCTCAGGTCCACTGACACCTCCTGGTCATCGCCCGCCCGGCGGCAATGGTAACGCTCTATGCCCGTCGCATTATGAGCCGCAGCCCCAGCCAGAGCCGGTCCTTGGTCCCAGCTAGACGTCCGGGAATGCCGGCTTCTACTCGCCAGCGTTGAGACCAAACCGTCCGATATCGCTCGGGGCAATGGTCGAGATTGAGCGTTATTTACTGAGGATCTGAGGGAATATCAGTTGGTCTGGCCTGGAATCTAATTCAGGATCAGACAGTCAAGCGAGGCTCACCTACTGACAGAAGATCAGATGCTCTAGCGCGGCGTACCGGCCGCTGGCACGGGAGATCGGCTCTGCATTGCTCTACCCGCGGGTACTGAACCGGTGCCTAAGGATCAGACGCTTTTTGACCCGCTCAAGGATCCTCGGTCGAGCGCGAACAGCGGATGGTTCAAGACGTCTCCCAGGCTCCTGTCCTCGGAAGTGACAAGTGGCGCTGGGGCAGGCGTATCGAGCGAAGATCTCGAAGGAGGATCTTGTGGTCTGTCTACGGCGAGGGTCGGAATACGCGGGCTCGCTACCACCTAGGTGGTGACCGCATTGTTACGGCTCAATCCTCGGCGGTGACCCGCGCGATCGACGCGATAGCCTCGGCACATGTGCGGCATCGGTGGCTGCGTTCTGCCTCTGGGCAAGACCCCCCTGCTTGAACGACTTGAGGCCATGCGTGACTCCCTCGGGCACCGAGGGCCGGACGGGTCGGGCGTGGAGATCCTCGGAAACGTCGGACTCGTTCACACCCGTCTTGCGATCGTCGACGTTAGTGAACGTGCACGACAACCGATGCGTCATGCCAGCGGAGAATGGTGGATTTCTTACAACGGGGAGATCTACAACCATGAAGCGATTCGGCGTGAGCTCGCCGCTGAGTCCTTCGTCTCCGGGGGAGATACCGAGACGCTTCTGCACGCGCTCGCTCGTTGGGGTCCCACGGTGCTTCCACGCCTCAATGGTCAGTTCGCGATTGCCGCGCTCGACCTCATGGCCAAGCGACTGTTACTCGCCCGAGACCGCTTTGGCATTAAGCCCCTATACGTAGCCCCGTCGGATGGCGGTATCTGGTTCGCCAGCGAACCGGCAGCACTTCTAGCCGCGGGCATCGAACCTTCACCCCAGGTTGACGGCTGGCGGAGCATCCTGGACTCGTCCTTCTATCCCGGAGACGCCACATTGCTGAAAGGCATTCGCCGTCTGTCGCCGGGCACCTGTTGGGAAATCGCCCTGGATACGTCGGGGATCACGAGGCACCGCTGGGATTCTCCGGCCCTTCACGTGGACCCGGAATCCCAGCGGAAGTTGCAGTCCTCTTCACGTTCCGTGCTGGTGTCCGAACTGGAGGGCACGCTTCGGGTTGCCGTGCACGACGCCCTCCTTGGCGACGTGCCCGTGGGGACCTTGTGCTCCGGAGGAGTCGACTCCAGTCTTATCACCGCGTTGGCGTTGGAAGTCAAGAGAGATCTTGTCGCCTTCGGGGCTGGATACAAGGGCGACCCAGCTCTCGACGAGGGCCCGGCCGCGCAACGAGTAGCCGACGCTTTGGGAATCGAGCTCGAACTGCTCGACGTCACAGAGTCTGCTTGGAGAGCCGGCTTCGTCGCTGCGACCATTCATTTCGGCGCTCCCTTACACAATGCGAGCTCTGTTCCGATCTCACAAATGGCCGAGCGCGCTCGTCGCCGAGGAATCAAGGTCCTGCTCACCGGAGAGGGAGCCGACGAGTTGTTCGGCGGATATCTGGACCTCTACTCAAGCTCCTTGGCAGCGTTTTTGTCTCCACGACAACGCGCGGTACGTAGGCTGGAACAGATTGTGTTCGAGCCTCCCCTCAAGAGTCTCCGAGCCGTAGCTCGGCGGATTGCCAAGCTGACCGGGGGGCGTCCTCCTAGAGACGTCATCGGGTCCCAACCCGATGGGAAGCGGACGGCCGGCGCCACGATGCCACTTCCCATCGAGGCCGCCTACATACATCACGCCGGACCAAGGGGCGCGCTGGAAACGACCCTGTTGCGCGACCTCGATCTCACGCTGTCACACCTGTTGAACCGTATGGACAAGAACATGATGCAGGTCTCCGTAGAAGCACGCGTCCCTATCCTTGATCCACGTGTCGTCGCGCTGGCGTTGAACCTCCCCCTTGAATCCCGGGTCGGTCCCTGGAGCAAAGGCATCCTGCGCGACGTTGCCCGAAGGTTTCTTCCCTTGAGCATCGCCCACCGACCTAAGATTTACGGCATGACCTTCGATGCCGGCTCATGGATCGAAGAGGCGGCAGGTTCTCAGTTCTTGTCCCGTGGTGTGTTGCGGGACGTGTTCCGTGTCCCGTCCCAAGAGTTTGCAGATGTCGTTAGTACTGCGCGCGGCGCGTTGCGATTCCGACTGTGGTCGGCGGAAGTGTGGTGTCGATCGGTATTTGCGGGGGAGTCTCAGTCAACTATCGAAGATGAGTTGTGGCCCCAAGGGATATAGGCGAGGAACCGACCTCCATCCGGAGCGGGGACGTGCCAGTCGCAAGAGGGCAACGGATCTGCCATCCGCGAGTACGAAGCGTGAATTCGAATGTGTTTCGTGTGGCGCTCGATGGTGGCAGTCACTGATCGCCAATCAAACGCTCTTTCTGCTTCTCAAGTGGGCCCGGGCAGCCTCAATAAGGGTGCATTGACCACAGAGAATCTCAGAGCGGGCGACGGGAATCGAACCCGCGTTCTCAGCTTGGGAAGCTGATGTTCTGCCGCTGAACTACGCCCGCGAGAGGGCATCACACTATCGTGCTGCCCCGTGGTCCTTTCCGATCGGTCCATCCGAGAAGAGCTCGATGCCAAGCGGATCATCATCGACCCCCTGGGGGCCCAGTGCATCCAGCCCTCGTCCGTTGACCTGCATGTTGACCGCTACTTTCGGCTCTTCCGCAACCACTCCATGCGCGTGATCGACGTCCGGGAGGACCTCGAGGACCTCACCGAGCTGGTCGAGATCCCCGACGGCCAGGCCCTCATCCTCCACCCCGGCGAGTTCATCCTGGGATCGACCCTCGAGCGGGTCGGGCTCCCCGACGACCTGGTGGCCCGGCTCGAGGGGAAGTCTTCCCTGGGGCGCCTGGGGCTCCTCATCCACTCCACGGCCGGCTTCGTGGATGCCGGGTGGGACGGGCACCTCACCTTGGAGCTCTCCAACGTGGCCAACCTCCCCATCACGGTCTATCCCGGCATGAAGATCGGGCAGATCAGCTTCCTTCGCATGACCACACCCGCCGACCAGCCCTACGGCACGGCGGGTCTGGGCTCGAAGTACCAGGGCCAGCACGGCCCCACCCCCAGTCGGTACTTCGAGAACTTCCGCCCCTGAACCTCCTAGGAGAAGACGTTGCCCATCAGGATCGCCCTCGGCTTGGGCGCGACCGCGATCGCCTTGGCCATCGCCGGTCACCGCTTCACCTACCTCTTCCGCCTCATCGGCAAGGGCCGCCCCGACCCCAAGCGCTTCACCGACGTCCGGGCCCGGATGTGGGCCGAGCTCTCCGAGGTCGGTGGCCAACGCAAGCTGCTGCGGTGGACGGTCCCGGGGATGGCGCATGCCTTTACCTTCTGGGGCTTCACCGTCTTGATGTTCACCATCCTCGAGGCCTACGGGGCGCTGTTCGACCGGGACTTCTTCGTCCCCCTCATCGGCCGGGGCCGGGCCCTGGGGTTCATCGAGGACTTCTTCGC
>Ga0116217_10001476_pt1 | contig 22693 bp, 18 predicted proteins | sample Sb_taG_6_FD_89697 | JGI IMG/M metagenome (GOLD analysis project Ga0116217, IMG submission 89697) | Peat soil microbial communities from Weissenstadt, Germany - Sb_50d_4_PS metaG | ecosystem: Environmental > Terrestrial > Soil > Wetlands > Peat | place: Germany: Weissenstadt | collected 2010-09-21 | reverse complement strand
CTGACTTCGACGCTGGTGTTGTGGCTGATTTATGTGAGTTATCTGGTGCTGCGGCGGTTTTCGAGCAGCGCGCAGACGCAGATGCTGGCCGCGGCGCTGGCGGTGTTTGGAGCGCTCGATGTGCCGCTGGTTTATCTTTCGATTTGGTATTTCCGCACCCAACATCCGCAGCCGGTGATTGGCGGGGGCGGGTCGATGGATCCGCGCATGCTGCACGTGCTGCTGATCAGCTGGATGGCGTTTCTCTGCTTTGCGTTTCTGGTGTGCTGGTCGCGCTTCCGTCTGGAACTGCTGCACCGCGAAGTGGAAGAGGCTCACGCCATGGAATCTCTGGCCGGAGAGGGAGTGGCCGCCAAGGCTAGCCTCCCGCTGAATCGGGGCCCCCGATGAACGGCATCAAATTCCTCTTCGCCGCTTACATTGCTACCTGGGTGATTCATGGCGTGTATCTCGGGAGCCTAGTGCGAAGATTCGGGAAGCTGCGGCGGGAGTTGAAGGAAGTGGGGAAGGGGAAGTAGCTGCCGCAGGGGCTAAAGCCCGTCGAATCTCGGGCGGCTGAACGGCATGGCTGAAGCCATGCCGTGATACGAACCCTGATACGAACCCTCCGACGAACCCTCCGATGACTCCGCCGTGGCGGGGAAGTCGGGAGGAAATGGCCGATCCCGCGAATTCCCAGTTTGAAACCCGCATCGAGAAAAATTGCGCCTTCACACTTGTCACATCCAGTCCGGTCACTTTAACTAGAGACTCGTATCAGGGCACGCCTTCAAGGCGTGCCGCCGATCCCCGAACAAAAGGAATCGGCTTTAGCCGCTGGGTATGGCCATCCCCATTCGACACTCTGAAGCCTCGCGAGTCGCGGCAGGCGCGCGGACTTTCTTTGTAACGTCCTCGATCGCCGGGAAGAGAAATCTTCTGCAGTCTGACCGATCCGCGGGATTATTCGTTCAGGTTCTCTACGACTATCGTGTGCAGGGGAAATTTTGTCTCCATGAATTCGTGGTCATGCCCGATCATTTCCACGTGCTGTTGACGGTCGACTGCGATATGACCATCGAGAAAGCTGTGCAATTCATAAAGGGGGGATTCGCGTTTCGGGCCGGGCGAGAACTTGGGTTCATGGCGCCGGTCTGGCAGAAGGGATTCTCAGAGGTCCGCATTCTGGACGCCGAGGCCTATCGGGGCGTGTCGGAATACATTCGGGACAATCCTGCGGCGAAACATTTAGTGTCCGAGGCCCCCGAGTTCCGTTATTCGTCGGCTCACGCAGGATTCGAACTCGATGCGGCGCCGCAGGGGCTGAAGCCCGTCGAATTCTGGGCTGCTGACGGCATGGCTAAAGCCATGCCCTGATACGAACCTTCGAGCAACTAGCCGGCGACAGCAGTACCCGACCCTAATCAGGTTCTGCAATGGCATCAGCGGCTAAATGCTAATTGCCAACGGCTAACGGCTGCCTTCTAGTTCGAAGACTTCCACTCCGACTGCAGGGCGGCGAGGAAGTCGGGACTGCCGTTGGAGCGGAGGAATTCGTAGTCCTCGATCATGGCAGCGGTGCCGATGCGGGCCGAGGGCAGAGGATGTTCGACGCGGATGACGCGGGCGGTGAAACGGACGCGGACCGCATCGGTCAGCGTGATGTGGGGCGGGAAGGTCAGAGTGACTTCAAGCTTGGTGCCGGCCTCGACCGCGCGGTCGAGGTAAAAGAAAACGCCACGGGCGCTCACGTTCTGGGTTTCGGTTTGAACTTCGCCGGTGCCTTCGACGCGGACAACGGCGGGCAGACGCATGTCAAAGCGCCGCATCATCCGCCGTTCCTGTGAATTCGGTTGCATGCCTGAGCTCTCTCGCCGGGAGCGTATCTTTTCCAGAAAGGCCACTGCAGACGTCAAATGCCCCACCCCAAACTGAGGGCGCACGCCCTCAATGTATAGAAATGTCGACAGTTTGCAACAGCAAAATGCCGGTTCGAACTGATTCGGTTAATCTGTCCGGAATTTGGAACAGAATCCGTCCGGGAGCCGCGGAGGGACGCAGGTACGCGCAGGGCTCGACCGGAGAGGGAGCAATCCTGCTGCCATCTCGGGAGCGGACGAGCCGGAAGTTTTCCGCGAAGAATGAGCGAGTTGCCGAAGCAGCTGGGCGACGATGGCCGGGACCGCGTGCAAGCGATTGCGGGGAGTGGACCATTCTTTTTCCACCGTCTTTTTCTACCTTTCTTCAGCTTTGCCTTTTCCGGGGCCCTTCACGGTTTGGGCGATAGGGAAGGAGCAGTGCTTGTTTCATCCCACTTTTGTGCCGTGGCGCGGCATCTTTCCACTCCTGCGCGCGCATCTGACAGAACTTGGAGCGAGGGGCAGGGCGGAGGGTCGCTTGACTTGTCTATCCGTCAGATGTTTAAGTAGTTATTTAATTTTTCCGCCAGTTTCAGTGACAAGCAAGCCGCGGGCCGGTCGCCCCGGGAAAGTTCACCGGCGCGAGGTCGGGTTGACTTGTGCGCCGTAACGAATCTCTCCACTGATCTTAGTTAGTAGGATCTGGGCTAGAAATGATGTTAGCTCAGAAGGGATTCTGGGCGGACGCCGGGCTGGGCGGAAAACAATCCTGAACAAGATCGATCGCAAGAATAATCGATCGCAAGAATACTGGCTGCACTGCATCGGAGGAACGAGTGATGGTTGATCGCCGTTGGTTGGGAACATCCGTGGTACGAGTTCGTGTCCTGACTGCTGGGCTGGTGGTGCTCGGGGCAGGATGCGCAGTTCTCGGGTGGGGTTCCCGCACAGGCCAAACCGCCGCTGGCATTGTCTCGAATGATATGGCGAACGCCACGGCGCGCCCGGCCGCGATGGGGATGGCAGGGTTCGAAGCTCCGGCGACGACGCAGGGGTTGCCGAGTACGGTCAGCGCCGCAGTGAAGTCTCGTGCGCGCTCGGTCGTTGACGGCCTGCCGCTGATCTTCGAGCCGAACGTGGGACAGGGGCGCCTCGACGCCGCCGACCGGCGGGTGAAGTTTGTGACCCGCGGCCCGGGATACAGCCTGTTTCTGGGGCCGGAAGGCGCGATCTTGAGCACGGTTTCGCAGGATCGTTCGAAGGCCGCCTCCGTCGCCCGCGTGAGTTCGTTGCAGATGAAGCTGGCGGGAGCGCATGCGAATGCCAACGTGACCGGGGCGGATCTGCTGCCGGGCAAGAGCAATTATTTCCTGGGCAACGATCCCTCGAAGTGGCGGCGCAGCGTGCCGCAATTTGCCCGCGTGCGTTACGAAAATATTTATCCCGGAATCAATCTAGTGTTCTACGGAAATCAGGGACGGCTGGAGTATGACTTCCAGGTCGAGCCCGGCGCCGATCCGGCGCAGGCTGAACTGGAATTCAATGGCGCGAAACAGTTGCAGTTGAAAGACGGCGCCCTGGTCATTCGTAGTAACGACCGCAGTAACGACCGCAGCGAAGGTGGCAGCGTGCAGCTGGACGCTCCGCGCGTCTACCAGGTGGTAGCGGGGCGGGAGCAGCCGGTGGAAGGCCGCTTCGTTCTGCGGGGCGCCAACCGCGCCGGATTCGCGATCGGGCAATATGACCACTCGCGCGAGTTGGTCATCGATCCGATTCTGACCTTCGCCACGTATTTCGGCGGCAGCGGAGACGAGCGTGCGACTTCGATTGCGGTCGACGGCAGCTTCGATATTTATCTTGCGGGCTCGACCACTTCGCCCAATCTTCCCGCCGTCAACGTTTTTCAGACAGCCCTCGCCGCCGGGGCGACGCAGAACGTTTACATCGCCAAGATCACTCCGCCCCTGGGCCAGACTCCCGCGACGCTCGACTATGTGACTTATCTCGGAGGTGACGGTAAAGATACGCCGGTGGGAATTGAAGTCGACAGCGCGGGCGATCCCTTCGTGGCGGGTACCACTTCGTCCTCCAACTTTCCGACCACCGCGAGCAACGCGTATCAGGCCTCGCCTGAGGTGCCCGGCACCCACGTATTTGTGACCGAGTTGCTGTCCAGCGCTGCCACGTTGCAGTATTCGTCGTATCTTTCCGGCAACGGCACCGACGTAGCCAGCGGGATGGCTATTGACCAATCGGGCTACGTTTACGTCACGGGAACGACCACGTCGACAGTGGCCAACAATACCGATCAATTTCCGGCAAGCACGCTGCCCGAGGCGTTGCCGTTTCAGATTTCGCCGAAAGGGCCCATTCAGTTTTTCGTGACCAAGGTATATACGAACGCGCCCGGTATCGGCAGCATCGCCTACTCGACCTACTTTGGCGGGGGTGACTTCGTTCCTCCTCCTCTCCCGGCGCCGCAGACACCGACGGTCGTCGGCGGTGGCATTGCCGTCGATACCAATGGCAATGTCTACTTCAGCGGCACGACGAACTTCCTCTACACGGGGAACGCCAGCGCCACCGATTTTCCCATCCTAAACGCCTACCAGCCGTGTCTGGATCTGGTGCCTCTTACCCCTGTCATTAGCCCTCAGACGTGCCTGTATTCCTCGGCAAACCCGGCACCCCAGGCTTCCGATGCTTTCGTGGCCAAGCTCAATCCCAACGCTCCTCAGGGAGCGCAGTTGCTGTGGTCGACCTACGTGGGGGGCGCGGGAACGGACTCTGGAACGGGCGTCGCGGTCGATACCGGAGCGGCCAACGTCTATCTGGTCGGAACCACGAACTCCTGGGACATCCGGAAGAGCGAGACGCTGAACAACTCTTCGGCGTATCAACAGTGCCTGGACACGCCGGTAAATCCGGTTCCACCCGCTACCTGTCCACTTACGGGGCCTGGGCCGTACCCGAACGACGCCTTTGTGGCGCGCTTGAGCAACCCGACTCCGACCACCGGTTCGGGTCAGAGCAACGTGTCGCTCAACTATTTGTCCTATCTCGGTGGGAGCGCCGATGAAGCCGGACTGGCGATCGCCGTGGACTCCGCTAGCGGCGCCATAGTGACCGGGTGGACGCAGTCCTCAGGCGCCGCTGGCTCGGCCACGGCCTTCCCGGTCTTCCCGACAGCGACCATTCAGAGCACGCTTACCGGATTCCAGGATGCGTTCATGGCGCGGCTGAACACGGCCGCGCAGCTGGGGCAGACCAACGGTTCCTGGGCCACTTACTACGCTGGAGAACCCACCGACGGGAATACGGTGTTTACCGAGGGCACAGGCGTTGCGCTCGATGTGAACCAAAACTCCTACTTCGCAGGCGACACCAATTCCACCACTTTGCAGGTCCAGGGTCAGTTAGTTACACCAGCAACTGCCCCGACCGGGTACAACGGTGGCTACGACGCGTTTGCCACCCAACTGTCGTCGGCGTTGAGCTTGTCGATTAGCGGGGTGCTGACGTTGGGGCCGAACCAGTCCTTCGTCGATGCCGGAAATCAAGCCACCTTCACTTACACCATCACCAACAACGGTCCCGATCAGGCCAGCAATATCACGGTAGTGGACGATCTGCGCTCTAGCACTACGGGTGTGCCGCTCAACTTCGTATCGGCCAGCGCGAGTGCCGGAACCTGCGGCGGAGGCTCGACCAATGCCAGCGTAAGCTGCAGCCTGCCCACACTGCAGTCGGGCGCGACGGCAACCGTCACCATTGTGCTCACCCCTACACCGAACAGCAGTGGGACTCCAGCCAACTTTAACGGCGGCTCGGTGCAGGTCATGGGGACAGGCAACAATGTGCTGGCGCATGCCCTGGTAGGGGCGGAGATGGGCGACTACACGATCGCAACCAATCCTGCGAATCGCAGCGTGCCCGCCGGGCAAACGGCCCAGTATCAAGTGGTGTTGTCGCCCCATCCGGTCTATTCCTCGAAGATTACACTGGCCTGCAGCGGCCTGCCGACCGGAGCGGCGTGCAACTTCACCAACACCCCGGTCACCCTGCTCGGGGGTCCCGGGTCTTCCACGCTTAACATCACTACCACGGCTCGGCCGATCATCCCGACCACCACGAGTTTGCTGACGCGACACTTTTATGCGGTGTGGCTGGCACTACCGGGATTGGCTCTGCTGGGCGTGGGAGCCGGAAGCACCCGGCGCCGGCGGCGCATCCTGGGAATCTTGTTGTTCTGCGCGCTGTTTGGCGTGCTCCTGCTGCAACCGGCGTGCAGCAGCAGCAACACGCAACTCCCGGTCAGCGGAACCCAAGCCGGTAAATACACGATCACGGTGACGGCGGTCTCCGGGAGTGACACCAAGAGCAGCAGTGTCACACTGAATGTTCAGTAGGAGAATGTTTCAGTAGGCGGATCCCGCGTGACGACCGCGAGTTTGGAGCCAGGTTTCGTGAGCGAACCTAGGACGAAGCTCCCGCTGAGAGCTTGTGGTGTCCTTTGGACTCGGCAATCCCATACTGCCGGATTTTGTAGAGCAGAGCTTTGTAGCTGATCTGGAGAATTGCGGCCGCCTGCTTGCGGTTCCAGTTGGTCTGTTCCAGCGCTTGCGTGATGGCCTGAGCTTCGGCTTCGTCCTTCGCGGTGCGGGCCAGAGACTTCAAGCCGCCCGGCTCCGCTGCGCGGGCCGACGAATCGCCGAGCACTCCGCCATTGCCGTCGTTTCTGGGAATCAGTTCGCTGACCGCCAGGTTCTCATCCCCAAGAATTAAGTAGCGCTTCAGGAAGTTATTCAGTTCGCGAAGATTGCCGGGCCAGGAATGATTCTGACAGGCCTGCAGCAACGCCGGAGAGAGCGGCAGCGGGGCGCGCGCGTAACGCTCGGCCATGCGCGTCATGGAGTGCTTCAGCAGGATGGGAATTTCTTCCTTGCGCTCGCGCAGCGGCGGAATCTGCATCGTGAAGGCATTGAGGCGGTAATAGAGATCCTCGCGCAGGCGCTTGCTGGCGAGCGCTTCCGGAATGTTGATGTTGGTGGCGGCCAGAATGCGCACATCGACCTTGATGATGGAACGACTGCCGAGGCGCGAGAACGTCTGGTCCTGCAGCACATGCAGGAGTTTCGCCTGCAACCCCGGCGGCATTTCTCCGATCTCGTCGAGCAGAATCGTGCCTTTGTTGCAGAGCTCGAACTTGCCTGGTTTGGCGTGGGTCGCGCCGGTGAAGGCGCCGGGCTCGTAGCCGAACAATTCGCTCTCCAGCAGGTCGCCGGGAACGGCGGCGCAATTAACCTTGAGGAACGTGCGGTGGGCGCGCGGCGAAAGCTTGTGGATCAAGCGGCCTAGAACTTCCTTGCCGGTGCCACTCTCTCCGAGCAGGAGCACGGGAATGTCGACATTGGCGACGAGCGCGGCCTGGGAGCGGATCTTGCGCATCTGCGGGCTGGCCGCGATAAAGAAAACGTCTTCGGAAAGTTCTTCGACTTCTCCGCTGTAAGTCTGTTTTCCCTGGCCGAGGCTGAGATCGATGACGGCGTCGAGTTCAGCTTTCTGAAACGGCTTGGTCAGATAGTCCTGCGCGCCCAGTTTCATGGCGTGTACAACTTTGCGGGTGTCGTTGACGCAGGACAACATGACGACCTTGACGCCGGGTTGGATGCGGCGCAGTTGCTCGAGAGTCTCCAGGCCGTCGATGCCGGGCATAAGCACGTCGAGCAGTACCAGGTCGGGCTGCATGCCCTTTTCCACACGTTGCAGCGCTTCTTCGCCGGTGGTCGCGGTTTCGACTTTATAGTCGTCCACTTCGAGCAGCGTCTTGATGTAACGGAGCATGCCGGGTTCGTCGTCGACCAGCAGGATCTTGGCGGTTGGCTTCATCGGTTTTTCCCCTTGCTGGCAGCGACAACGGGCTTATATGGAATGAGGAAAGAAAACTTGCAACCCGCGCCGGGATCGCTCTCAACCCAGATTTTTCCTCCCATGCCCTGGATCAGTCGGCGCGCGATGGCCAGACCTAAGCCCATGCCTTCCTGACTGGCGGTGTTGGGGAGGCGGAAGAAATCGTCAAACACTTCCAGGTGAAACTCCGCGGGGATTCCGGGCCCGGTATCGGAAACGCTGACTTTGACGGAGTTGGGATGAGTTACATTCTGGCGGCGGCGCTCGGCGGTCGAAGGCTGAGCTGCGGCGCGGCGCTCCCACATGTGCGGCTCAGCGTGCAGCCACACCGTTCCGCCTTGCGGCGTGAACTTAAATGAATTTTCCAGCAGGTTCGAAATGATGCGCTCTACCTTCGGGGAATCGAAGGGAAAAACCGGAAGCTTCTCGTTCGCCAGAAAATAAAGCGCCAGCCCTTTTTCCTGAAACCGATTCGACCACATGCGGCAGACCTCGGACAGGCAATCGTTAACGTTGCCAGCCTCGAACTGCATGCGCAGGCCACCGGTTTCGAGGGCGCTGTAGGTGAGGAAATCCTGAATGAACTGTTGCAGACGTTTGCCGCTGGCCTGCATATCGCGCAGCACTTCGCGCTGGCGGTCGTTGAGCGAACCGAGTTTCTCGTTCTGCAGCAATTCAACGTAGCCGTTCAGAATCGACAGCGGCGTTTTCAGATCGTGGGCTGCGGAGGCCAGAGCGTTGGTGGTGCGCTGAAAACGTTCGCGCAGCTCTTTGTACTCCTGCAGCAGGTTTTCCGGGCTGGGTACATCGCCGGCAGGACAGACAGCAGCGGCTGGCATGGGTTGTGATCCTCCCGCGTCAGAAACACACGTGTTCTTGTGAGCAGAGGCCATTGCGGAACTACCACAGGTTGACGGGGAGAGGAGAACCGCGCTCGGAACTCTGGCCGAGTGCTGATAACAAAATCCTATTTCAGACCCAATTTGTTGTCAACGGAAAATGCACGGGAATTACCCAAGTGTAGCAAAAGCTTGCACTTTTCCCGGCTAACGCCCGCAGAAGCCGGGTTTTTGGAAAGCGAATGCCTGGCGAATAAAGGAACCGAAAACCCCTGCTGCTTTGCCGGTTTTGCAGTCCGAGACGGCCGGAGCTCGGTTTTCTCTGCCGGTTTCGCCGGGTCTTTGCCGGACCTTTGGCCCCTCAGGTGCTCCCTGAGGCCTGGTCGAGAACGATGGAGAAGCCTGCATGAGCGGTGCGAGAACGGAAACTGAGCGGCGGAAGTGGCCCCGATTGCCGCTGGCGATTCCCGTTTTTGTTCGCGGCCGCGACGGGAAGGGCACGGAATTCCTGGAGTTTGCCACTACCCTGAACGTGGGCGCTGGGGGAATGCTGGTCGCGATCCGCCGGACTCTCCCTGCAATCGCCCAATTGCGGCTGGAAATCCCCAGCGCGCCGGTGGCGTCGTTAGCCCGGTTACCGAGAGCCTCTCGCACCCTGCGCGCCAAGGCACTGCGCAGCACGCCCGCAGACGGCTACTATTTGCTGGGCCTCAAGTTCACGCGCCCGCTGCTACTTGCGGACGGCCCCGCTCCCCGGGGCAGGAAAACTGCTTCTGCCGTGTGAAAATGTTTGCGCATAATCCTGCCCAGAGTGTTACTGTAGTCCCAATTCCCTGACTACCGGGGCATGCCCGCTTGGTTCTTTGGTAAGTTGATACCCTTCAACTACATAAGCTAGATTTGAGTAGTTCGCGCTAAGTCCAGGACACCTTTGGCTCTCCGGGTGCTGGTTTAAGGTCTCTCCCCAGAATTGGTAAAAATCCGCCATGACAACTAGCAGTGTCAATACGCTGGCCCAGCCCTTGGGGGAGATGCCACCCGACGCCATTGTTTTCGGGCGTGGCGAGGCCATGCAAGCCGTACGCGACCGCCTGATGAAATTGGCCAGCGCGAACGTTCCGGTGCTGATCCAGGGAGAGAGCGGGACGGGCAAAGACATCATCGCGCGCATGATCCATGCCGCTTCGCCGTGGCGCACCGGGCCCTGGGTGAAAGTGAATTGCCCGGCGATTCCCGGCACGCTGCTCGAAAGCGAACTGTTTGGTTACGAAAAGGGTGCGTTCACCGGAGCGTATGGAATGAAGCCGGGGCGCGTGGAGATGGCACATCGCGGCACGCTGTTTCTGGACGAGATTTCCGAGCTGGATATGTCGCTGCAGTCGAAGCTGCTGCAACTGCTGCAGGACGGACAGTTCTGCCGCATCGGCGCCCAGGAAGACAAGAAAGTCGAAGTGCGGGTGGTGTGCGCGACCAACCGCAAGCTGGAGCAGGAGATTGAAAACGGCACGTTCCGCGCCGACCTGTTTTACCGCATCAACGTGGTGAACCTGCACCTGCCTCCGCTGCGCGAACGGGCGAATGACATTCCCGACCTGGCGACCTATTTCCTCGACTATCACAACCGGAAATACAATTGCCGGGCGCGCGCTCTCTCCAGCGAGATGATGACGCAGCTGCGCAAGTATCATTGGCCGGGCAACATCCGGGAACTGGAAAATCTGGTCAAACGCTACGTGATTCTGGGCAACGAAGAAGTGATTTCGGCCGATCTGACGCCGCCGCCCACCGACTTCTTCAACGCTGAAATTCCGGTCGACGGCCAGGTGAATCTGAAGAAGCTGACCCGCCAGGCGGTGCGCGAACTAGAGCGGAAAGTCATCCTCAAAGTGCTGCAGAATTGCCACTGGAACCGCAAGCAGGCGGCGCGCGCTTTAAGCATCAGCTACCGGGCGTTGCTTTACAAGATTCGCGACGCCGGACTGCCCTCCAACCGGGTCGTCAAACAGCGGGGAGCCGACAATCCCAAGTCGGGCATCGCCGCCGACTGAGCTTCAGTCCGGCCTTCTCCGCGTGCCGTGCCCAGCCCGGTTTCTACAGGGTTTACTCGATGCCGCATTCTTGCCTTGTTGCGCAGATGTTTTCACCTCGAGTCGGTACTCCGTTCGCGAGTCTCCCATAAGCGCTTATTCCGCTATTGCTTACCGAGAAGGCGACTTTGGCAATCGGGGTGCACTTTAGGGCCATAAGCGTCTCACGCAGTTCTCCCCAATCGGACGGCCAATCAGGCGTCGTTTTAACCATAAAGACACCTAGGAGAACGAAACTATGAGGAAGATCCTCTTGCTGGCTGTGCTGGCCTTGCCAACCGCGATGTTTGCCGGCAGCAGCGTAGACTACACCAACAGCGGAGGTACGCTGTCGGGTTCGAGCGCGAGACTTTCGTTGAACGGGTCCGTCTTGATTGCAGTCAATGGGCGGAACGGGGGAAGTTTGCTCACGGGTTCCGATCTGGGCAACGCAAGCTTCACGACGGGAGCGCTGACCAGGCGTTCCACGATTTCCAGCGGGGACATGAACGCTAACACTAACGCCGTGGTGGCGGAACCGAGTTCGTTGAGCCTGCTGGGAACCGCGCTCATCGGCCTGGCTGGATTAGTCCGTCACAAACTCAAGAACTAAGAATTTGTTGGCTCGTCGCCAACCCACCGAACCCCGCCGCCAGGCGGGGTTTTCGTTTTGCTGGTGTGCAATTCGGCAGCTAGCCGTGGAGTTCTGACAAGGCCTTGCGGGCATCGGCGTCGTCGGGGCGTAACCTGACGGCCTTCTCCAGTTGCTGGCGGGCGAGCCCGTTCTGGTTGGCTTTCTGATAGGCCAGACCGAGGTGGTAATGAAAATCCGCATCATCGGGCTGGCCCAATTTTTCGCTCAGCCGCAAGGCCTCCCGAAACTGATCGATGGCGGACTGGTAGATGCCTTTGTGATAGTAGGCCCAGCCCAGCGTGTCGGCGGCGTAAGGCGAGTTGGGCATACCACTGCGGGCGGTTTGCGCCAAGCCCATGGCTACGTCGACGTTGCCGCCCTGCTCGAGCATCACATAGGCGAGATTGTTGGAAGCCAGAGGATGATCGGGAACAATGCTGAGCGCTTGCTGGTACATCTTCTTGGCATCATCCCAGTCTTTCTTCGCTTCATAGAGTTCACCGGAAAGAATGTAGAAACCGACGTCTCGCGGATTGTCCTTGATGGACTGCAGGTAGAGAGCGAGAGCCTTATCCGAAGTGCCCTCCTGGACCTGAACCTTACCGAGCTTTTCGAGGGCGTCGGCGTTGTTCTTGTCGAGGTCGACGGCCTTGCGCAGGGCGGCTTCGGCGCCCGGCAAGTCTTTCTTGCCGTTGAACAGCGCCGTGCCCAGCAGATCATAGAAATTGGCGTTGTTGGGTGACTTGGCAATTTGAGCGTTGGCGGCGGCGATTGCCTTGTCAACCTGTTTCTGCACGAAGTAGGTGTTCATCAGACCGCTCAGACCTTCGGTGGACGAGGGGTCCTTATCGAGCGCCTCCCGGTAAAACTTCTCAGCGTCGGCGTAGTGCTTCTGGGCCAGCTGGATGTTTCCCATCTGCACCAGGGGCGCGGGACTCTGAGGAGCCCTCTGCATCGCCTGCTGGGCATCCTGCTCGGCATCGCTATATTTCTGGCGGGAGATTTCGGCCACCCCCTTGAGCAAGTAGCCGTCCGCCGCGTAAGGCTGACTCGTAATAATCTGCTGGGCAATCTGCAACAGGCCGTTGACATCGCCGCGCCGCCCTGCCAAGCCAGCCAGAGCGCGCAAGGCGTCGGTCTGGCCAGGGTCAAGGCGAACCGCTTCGCGCCATTCCGACTCGGCTTGGCCTGCATTGTTTTGCTGTGCCAAGGCCAGCCCCAACTGGTAGTGCGCGACGGGGTTGTCGGGATCGTTTTGCAGCGCGCTGCGCAACGAGGCGATGGCCCCGCCCGCGTCGTTGCGCCGCAGTTGGATCTGGCCTTTGTACACCAACGCCTCCACATCGCGAGGGTTGACTTTGAGGATCGCGTCATTCAGCTTGGCGGCTTCGTCGAGGCGGTTTTTCAGAATCAGGAGCTGGATGTAATTCTTCTTGACCTTATGATCATTGGGATGATCGCTGTAGAGCGAACCGTACTCGGTGGTGGCCCGGTCGAGATCGCCGCTAACGAAGTAGTAGTCGCCGAGCATGCGGTAGCCTTCCGGATTGTCGGGAAGATCTTTCTTGGTTTGACGGAGAAAAGATTCGGTTTCGTCCCGCTTGCCTTCCTGCATCAGCAGTCGAACCAGTGCGGCGCGGGGAGCCGGGTCCTTTGGATCCACGTCGATGGCGTGCTTGAACTGCTGTTCGGCCTCCGGGAGGCGGTTGCGCGATTGATAGAAACCGCCCAGGGCCAGTTGGGCGTTCATGGCTTTGGGGTCGATTTCTGCCGCCTTCTTGAAATCTTCTTCGGCCTTATCCGGCAAGTTCTTTCCCGACCGAAAGAGGGCGCGCTGTAGGTAGGATTCGGAGCGGTTTGGATCCGCGGCGATGGCCTTGTCCATCTCGCCGATCGCGGCATCGAGATTGTCTTGCACCGCGTAATAGCTGGCCCACGCCTGGTAGGTTTCCGGGTTATTGGGCTGTCGATTGCGAAGAATGTCGAGATGCACCTTCGCCTGTTTGAGAGCGTCCAACTGCGGCGTACCGTCGGGATTCCGCACTATTACAAGCAGATTGGCCAGATCGATCCGGGCGCGAAAGTTGTCGGGATCAAGGTCAACGGTGCGGCTTAATTCCTCGAAGGCCCGCTTCTTGTCATCCAGTTTGAGATACGACTCGCCGAGTTTGAAATGGGCCTGAGCAAAACGGGAATCGACCTGGATGGCATTGGAGTACTGAATGATTGCCTCGCGATATTTACTCTCGGCAAAATACTTGTCGCCGCTCTCGAGATATTTCTGCTTGCGAACGTTGGGATCCCGCGAGCATCCAGAGAAAAAAGCAGCGAGCAGCGAGCAGGTCAATAACAAGCGCACGGAAGTGGAACGACTCATCGAGTTTCTCCCAGGGCCAGCACGGAGGAATTAGGGCAGCGCCGCGAAACGATTCATCATACTGCATACCGCAAGCCAGCAGCGCGGCAAAACCGATTCCAGTTACCTTCGTGCCGGCGGAATGCAAAGGGCTGCAACGGCGATTGTTTCAGCGGGGGATATAGTCATCGAGCAACGGAACAACCCGGCTGCAGAAGGGCATGATGCGCCGTTGTGCCGCTGCAGAAGTTTCTCCGGGATTCATGGAAGCCATGATCCGCACCAGAGCGCCGTCGCTGCGGTTCATGCGGATGGCGTCGGCCACCAGATAATACTTGGCCCAATATTCGCTGGCAACTCCGCGATCGTGGGCCCAATACCAGTACAAGACCAGCACGCGGGACTCTCCATTGGTGACGACGTAACGGTTGGCGGGGAAGGGCGCATGGCCGGGCAGAGATAGCGTGACCCGCTCGTTCTCGACCGGAAGCCATCCCGCGCCCGGTAGACAATTCTTAGGAGAATGAATGGTATCGCCGGAGCGTTGAGTGGGAAAGTACGCGATGTAGAGATTCACTTCCGGCTCAGTGTCGACCTGCGGCGAATACTCTCGCAAAAGGAACTCGCCGGCGCCCAGTTTGTCCCTGGTCTCCGGGTCGATCTCCCGGTCGGAACCTGTCCATGCGCCCAGCTGGCTCGGGAAGGAATCAAGGGGCCGATGTTCGGGGATGATTTCTTTGCGGTCGCGGAGCACGAACGCCGTGAGTCCGAGCAACATGGCCGCGCAGACGAAACGCAGGTTCAAGGTTTCTCCTTCCCTTCTGGCCTGTCCGGCCACAACAGGCAGATGCCTTGGTGCAGAAGATACAACATGATCAGCGCAATCACAAAGATGAACACTCCCCATGAAGCATGGAACAATCCTTCTGCTTTGTCCTTATTCCAGTACTGCACAAGGAGGCCAGTGCCGATAATGCGCAGGCTGTTGGCGGCTACCGCGATCGGGATCGAGGCAACCAACAGCAGGATGCGCACGACGTTCCGGCGATCCATCAAGTAGCCATAGATGATCGACATCGTAGAAAGGGACATCAGCGAGCGGATGCCACTGCAGGCTTCAGCCACATTTAATTGGATGCCCGGTAAATTGATGACATTGCCTTCGCGGTAGACGGGCACGCCGAACCAAGGCAAGACCATGGCAGCCAGATGCGAGTCCAGCAACTGGAGCGGGAAAGTGATCTGATTGAAGATGATGGCGGGTATGGGGACCATCAGAATCAGAAACGCCAGAGGGAACAGAAGGGCGCGGAAATAAGTCCATCCCAGAAAGAGCACGATCAAACCGGCGAGAACAAGCAGCAGCGACGAGCGCGCCAGAAGCAGCTCAGCTCCCATTTGACCGACAACAAACACGCCCAGTCCGAGGGCCAGCAACGCCAAACCAGACCACGACGGCTGCACCGCGATGCGCGCCAGCCGCCGCCGCTCCTGCCAGACCACGTAGGCGGAGAACATCGGTACGAAGAAGCCGTGCGAGAAATCCGGATCGTGGTACCACTGGCCGACCAGGTGGGCGAGAGTGGAACTATAGAGCCACAGCGACAACGCCGCGAGTGCCGCAAGCTGAAGCCACCAGGCGACGCCCTGTAACCCCCAGCCCGGATATTCGCCGACACGTTTTCCGACACTCCCGCCGACACTTTCGGCGACACTCTCGATTTGCGTCTGTTGATCCAGAAGCAGAAGCCTGTCATTTCCGGGGAAACCCTAGCATAAGCGAGGGCCGACGCATCATGCAACGTCAAACTCATGGGTTGCATTGGAGGAGAACGGTCGCCCTTTTTCGCCGCAAGGATCTCCGGCCGTTTAACGACGCAAAATGCAAACTGGAGGCTGCCGCGGTGCTATTTGGATGGGGGAGCCGAACTGGTTGAGGCAGTTGACGCACTCTTTTGGGTGACAATTCCGATTCCGAGGCCCCCGATCGCTCCTGCCAGAAGTCCCATGATCGCCAGCACGGCGACGCGATCCAATAACGAATTCTTTCGGTTCATGTTATGTCCTCCCCAGCGTGTTGCAGGTGAGAGGTATTGTACCAGCTAAGGAGGTCGTGGCCATGATTACAGCAGCATTAATTTCACGTCTTTAAGCGGCTGTCTGCGGGCGATGGAAGGAGAACGCGTGAGATACTGTGTGAAACAGATTCCAGCTGCGTGGGTCGAGCTCCGAGCAGAATGGGCTATTGCGACGAAACTGGGGTCGGCCCGCGGCGAAGATGGAGCCCACAGTGAGCAAGAGTTTTCCTACAAGTCCCAGATCCTAGGTTCATGGGGGTCTTGACTAGGCCTCGGTGAATTCCCTAACCTGTGGCTAATGCTTGTGTAAACTATTGAAAATAGGAAATATATTGTAAGGTGTGACTTTGTCGGCTGAAGCCATGACAATGGCAATCCTCGTGCTCCGAGAGGCTGAGACATTGCGCCAGACTCTGGCTTTGGGGCGGCTTCGAACGAAAGGTAAATGTGGGCAACTTATTGCCTAAAAGTGAAAAATACCTCGCGGAGGACGCTCCCGCAGAGCCCGCCGGCCTCGCCTTTGTAGAGGGCGTAAGCGCGAGCATGCGCTCGGTGGAGGCGGTGATTCGGGAGTTGGCGCAGACCGACGTTCCCGTGCTGGTGCTGGCCGAGCCGGGCGCGGGTAAACATGCCACTTCGCAACGCATCCACCAGATGTCCCAGCGGAGTGCGCAGCCCTTCCGTTGGTTTCAGTGTTTGGGCCTGAAGCCGGAGGATCTGAAGGTTTTACGGCAGAATGAAGGGGGCACCATCTATCTGGAGGAACTCGGCGATTTGAGTGCCGACTGCCAGGCGCGCCTTCTGGAAGCGCTGCCCGAATCGGGAAGCCGCTCCGACGGGGGCGAGGGAGCCCGGCTGATCTGCGGCACTGCGCGCGACCTTGGAGTGGAAGTCAAACGGGGGCGGCTGCGCGAGGATCTTTACTACCGGATCAGCGGGGTCTGTCTGCGACTACCTCCCTTGCGCCAGAGGAAAGAAGACATTCCGTTCCTGATGGGCCACTTCCTGCGGAAGTACGCACGGGATTTTCGCCATCCGGTCCCCGACTTGAGCGCCGAAACTCTGCGTTTGTTTTTGGATTATGCCTGGCCGGGAAATTTGCGGGAACTGGAAGATGCCGCGCGCGTGCTGGTGGCGCTGGGAGACGAACAAGTGGCTTTGGGAGGGCTGCGAGCCCTGTTGCGCAAGCCGGAAGCGGGCGGCAATGAAGCCGGAATCTCGCTGAAGGCGGCGTCGAAAGCCGCGTCGCGCGAGGCGGAAAAGGAATTGATCCTCAACACGCTCACCCGTACCCGCTGGAACCGCAGGCGGGCCGCCGAGGAGTTGCAGATCAGCTACAAGGCGTTGCTCTACAAATTGAAGCAAATTGGGTTTGAAGGATACGGAGCGTCGTGAGCTCCACGGAGAAGGTATGAAGAAGGCGATAAAGTTCGCGCTGTTGATGGGGATCGGTCTGCTGGGGTTGGAAATGCTGGGGTTGGAAATGCTGGCGCAGACCAGCGATTTGGCCAAGAGCAACGGAACTCCGAACAAGCCCGCCGCCGACGCAGTTCCGAACAGCAAGCCCGCTGACGCGGATGCCGCGCAGGGCTCGTGGAATGCTCCGGATTATGTGATTGGGGCCGACGACACGCTGCACATTTCGGTGTGGAAAGAGCCCGATCTGTCGGAGACGTTGCCCGTGCGTCCCGATGGCAAAATCTCGATGCCGCTGCTAGACGATATTCCGGCAGCCGGGATGACTCCCGAGCTGCTGAAAGAGTTGATCACATCCCGACTGAAAAAATATATTGCGGATCCAAGGGTGACGGTGGTGGTGACGGCGATGAACAGCCGGCGCATCTTCGTGACCGGGGAAGTCACGCACACCGGGCCCATGAACCTGCTGCCGCACATGACCATGTTGCAGGCGCTGGCGCAGGCCGGCTTTACCCAGTTCGCCAATGTGAAGAAAATCTATCTTCTGCGGACCGAGAACGGCAAACAAGTGAAGCTGCCATTCGATTACAAGGCGGTGATTAAAGGCGATCACCCCGAGCAGAATATTGTCCTGAAACCGGGCGACACGCTGGTGGTTCCGTAAAGGAACGTGATGAGCAAATTTCAGAGCATCTGGGTGCTGGGAATGTTGGCGTGCGCGCTGAGTGCAGCGTGGGCCCAGGACAGTACCACGCCCACGCCATCCACCGAGGCTGCTCCGCAGAGCAGCCAGCAGGAGCCTGTGCCCGCCTACGGCCAGGAGGGCGCGCAGACGCCGATCAGCGAGAATCCGCCGCTTTCCGGATTGGACACGCCGTCGCTGGAGCCGCACGCCGCGCCGATCAGCTACCTGCAGCCGGGAGCGACGTTCAGCGAGTCAGCCGACTCCAACATCAACACCACGCTCGGCGGCCAGTCGGTTAAGTCGGTCAGCCGCGGGCTGGGAACCCTGACCCTCAAACGATTATGGAGCCACTACGACCTGGCTCTCGATTATGTCGGGGGCGTCGGGTACTACGACACCAAGGGTGAAGGTCTCAAGTCGCTGCAACAAATGGATCTCGAACAGAAGGTCATCTGGAAGCGCGGACAATTCGCGGTGCGCGACTCCTTCAGCTATCTGCCCGAAGGCAATTTTGGAGGGTCCTATGGTTCGCTGGGCTCGCTGGGGATCGGGTCTTTGGGGGGTACGGCCTTTTCCGGTTTTCAAAGCGGCTCCTTTGGAACTTTTGGGCTTGCTCCGCGCATTTTGAACATCAGCATCGCGGATGCTCAGGTAAGTCTCACGCCCAAGTCGGCCCTAACGGCAGCCGGGGGATACGCTTTCACGCACTTCTTGGGAAACGAGACCTCGGGGGCTGCGTTTATCGGCAGTTCGCAGCTTTCAGGTCAAGTAGGGTACGACCGGATCCTTACATCCCATACCCAGATCGCCTTGGTTTACGGATATCAAGACTTCAACTTCACCGTTCTGGGTGCGACTTTTCATTCCAATGTAATCCAGGGAATGTATGGGCACAAAATTTCGGGCCGGATGAATTTGCTGATCGGGGCGGGACCGCAATTTACCAGAATCGAATCGGCTTGCTCGTTGGAGGATGCTTTGCTCGGAGTTCCTGGCTGTACGGTCGATCAGAGCGGGAACCCGGTCGGATCCATCCCCAATAACAGAATCGGGGTCGCAGGGCAGGCTCGGCTGCGCTACAAGTTTCCGAAAACCAATCTGGGTCTGTCGTTTGTACGCTTCGAGAGCAGCGGGTCGGGATTGTTTGCGGGAGCGGAAACCAACGTCGTACGTCTGAGTGCGGAACGTCCGCTGACGCGGGTGTGGAGCGCATTCCTGGACTCCGGCTTCGCGCACAACAGCCGCCTGCAGAGTCTGACTCCGGCGGAACTGACGACGTGCAACCTATCCGGGCCGACGCAAAACCCGAAGCTGCCGCCGTGTCCGGGAGCCGAAGCCGACATTTACTCGTATGGTTTTGTAGGGGCGGGGCTGCACCGCGCGTTTGGGCGAAGCCTGCACGGCTACTTGAGCTATCAATTTAACGAACTGGCGTTCGACCACTCCTACTGCGGAGGGCTTCCCGCCTGCAGCCGGATTTCGAACCGGAGTGTGGCCACGTTTGGGTTGGATTGGACTCCGCGGCCCATCCGGCTGGACTGAATTTCCCGGCCGCCGTGGAAACCAACGGGCGGCCAGAACAGGATACTGAGCGATGATCCAACGTGAGATGAACTTCGACGATTATCTGGCGATCCTGCGGCGGCGTGCCAAAGTGATCCTGATTCCCGCCCTGCTGGCGCCACTGTCCGGCTGGCTGGTTTCCTATGCCTTCCCGCCTAAGTACACCTCGACATCCGAGGTGCTGGTGGAAAGCCAAAAGGTGCCGTCCAGCATGGTGAAGCCGGTGGATACCGGCGATGTTTATGCTCGCGTCCAGACCCTGGAGCGGGAGGTTCTGAGCCAGTCCGTCCTGCAACCGATGGTCGACAGGCTGCAGTTGGTCAGGGGCAACCGGACTTTGGAAGGGGTAATTGAAGAGATCCAGGCCAATACCAGCGTCAACTTTATACCCGACATCACTCCGACCAGTGTCCACCAGAAGCCAGGGGACACCGCGCCTGGGTTCATTGTCAGCTATGCGTCCTCGAATGCGCAGCAAGCGCAGCAGATCTGCGGGGAACTCACTTCCATGATGATCGAAGAGAATCTGAAGTCGCGGGAAGGCGCGGTGCAGGGGACCACGGCGTTTCTGGGCAAGGGTCTGGAAGACGCCAAGCGCAACCTGGATGACATGGACGCCAAGCTGGCGGTCTTCAAGAAGCAGTACGCGGGACAACTTCCCGGCGACGAGGAAAACAACCTCAAGATCCTGAGCGGCCTGAATTCGCAGTTAGAGTCCAACACCCAGACCATGAACCGGGCGCAACAGGACAAGGCCTACACTGAGTCGCTGCTGGCGCAGCAACTGGCGGCGTGGAAATCGCTGCAGACGTCGACTAATCCGGTGACGCTGCAGAAGCAAATTGAAGAACTGCAGTCGCAATTGCTGCAACTGCAGGCACGCTACACCGAAGATCATCCCGATGTGATCAAGATGAAGGCCGACATCGCGGGAATGAAGAAGAAGCTGGATGAGATCAATAAGGCGTCGAACCAGCCCGCCGATCCTGCCAAAGACAATGCGTCTGGGACCAATGCCGATGCCTCCAGCCAGAAAGCCTCGGCCACGGAGCCTCCGGAGATCCGGCAGTTGCGGGTGCAGATCCACCAATACGACGACCTGCTGACGGCGGGGGCGCGTGACCAGAAGCGGCTACAGCAGGAGATCGCGGGCTACGAGCGCAACGTCGCGCTGAGCCCGGCGGTGGAAGAACAGTACAAGCAACTGGCGCGCGACTACGACAACGCCCAGAAGAACTACCAGGACCTGCTGGCGGACAAGAGCACGTCGGATCTGGCGCTCAAGATGGAGCAGGAGCAGCAAGGCGAGCGCATGCACCTGCTCAATGCAGCGAGTGTGCCCGCAGAACCGAGTTTTCCGAACCGGCTTTTGTTTGCCGCCGCCGGTATGGGCTGTGGCCTGGTTCTGGGACTGGTCCTGGGGATCTGGAATGAATTCCGCGATACGTCGATTCGGACCCAGGCCGATGCCGAGGCCGCTCTGGAATTGCCGCTGCTGGTGGCTGTTCCCTGGGTGGGCGCGGACCCCGACCACAACCATGACGGGGGCCGGTTCTGGAGAAAGAAACCGGAGAAACCCGAGGAGAAGGTAGGAGCCTAGGCGGACCGTATGTACAAAGAGTTCTTCGGACTGCGAGCCAATCCGTTCAACGTCAACCCGGACCCGCGTTACTTGTTCTTGACGCGGCACACCGAGGAAGCGCTGGCCTGCCTGACCTACGGCATTCAGAGCCGCAAGGGTTTTGTGTTGCTGACCGGGGAAGTGGGCACGGGTAAGACCACGCTGATCAACAAGCTGATGGAGTGGTTGCGTCTGCAGCAGGTGGCGACCGCCTTCATTTTCAATTCGCGGATGAATACCCCGCAGTTCCTGGACTACATGATGGCGGATTTCGGCATTCCCTGCGACTCGAAGGCCAAAAGCCAAGTCCTGTTGCGGCTGTACAACTGGCTGCTGGACCGCTACCGGGCAGGCGAGACGGCGGTACTGATTGTCGATGAGGCGCAGAACCTTTCCGACGAAGTGATGGAAGAGATTCGCCTGCTCACCAACCTGGAAACCTTTACCGAGAAATTGCTGCAGATTGTGCTGGTGGGGCAGCCCGAGCTGGAGCAGAAGCTGAAACAGCCGCAACTGCGGCAACTGCGGCAGCGGTTGACGCTGCGCGCCAAGACCCATGCGCTGACGCTCGATGAGACCAAGGCGTACGTGCAACAGCGGCTGCGCATCGCGGGCTCGGACGGGCAGCAGATTTTCGATCCGGAAGCGCTGGTCGCGATTCACCGCTACGCCGGAGGCATTCCGCGTGTGATCAATCTGTTGTGCGAGCATTGCCTGGTGGGCGCATTTGTCGACCAGCAAAAAATCATTGTGCCGGCGGTGGTGGATGCGGTGGCTCGAGATTTCGATCTGGCGGACCTCCACTCGACGGCCGTAACGCCTCCGCAAAATGCGGGCGCAGGGAAACTCGACTTGGTCGAAGCCTTGCGTTCCCTGGCCACCCTGGCCGATCGATTGCGACTGGAAGAAAAAGACATCCCCAACGAAAGGAAACTATGAGCCGGATTCATGAAGCGCTAAAGCGAGCCGAACAAGAGCGGGCGGCCGCGCAGGGAGGTGCCGTCGCGCCGGTCTACACGGGGGCTCCGCTGGCGGATCCGCCGGTGTATACCCCGGATGCCACATCCGCAGGGGTACCGGTGAGTGCCGCAATCCATGCGGCGCCCGCGGTGTTCCCGAGCCCGTTCAGCCTTGAGACCCTGATGGCGCACTGTCCGCAACTGCAATGGAAACCAGATTCCAGCGTCGTGCTGTTCACCAACGGCGATGATAGCGCCCGGGGAACCGAAGAGTATCGTACTTTGCGCTCGCGTCTTTACCACATTCGGGAAAAGATGCCGCTGCGCAAGCTGCTGATCACCAGCGCCCTTCCCAAAGAAGGCAAGTCGTTCACCGCGATGAATCTGGCCCAGGTTCTGGTGCGGCAACAGGGGCGGCGGGTGCTGCTGATCGATGCCGATCTGCGCGGGCCTCAGTTGCACCGGATGCTGGGAACGGAGGTGAGTCCGGGGCTTTCCGACTACCTGCACGGGCAGAACGACGAGTACTCGATTATGCAGCGGGGCCCGTTGGAAAACCTCTTCTTCATCCCCAGTGGAAGCCGCTGCGAGAATCCGGCGGAGTTGGTGGCGAATGGCCGCCTGAAGTTCCTGCTGCAGCGTGTGGAGGGGGCGTTTGACTGGATCATCGTGGACTCGCCCCCGGCGGTGCCGGTGTCGGATTCGAGCGTGCTGGCCAAGGCGTG
>Ga0116217_10001473_pt1 | contig 22737 bp, 10 predicted proteins | sample Sb_taG_6_FD_89697 | JGI IMG/M metagenome (GOLD analysis project Ga0116217, IMG submission 89697) | Peat soil microbial communities from Weissenstadt, Germany - Sb_50d_4_PS metaG | ecosystem: Environmental > Terrestrial > Soil > Wetlands > Peat | place: Germany: Weissenstadt | collected 2010-09-21 | reverse complement strand
CTGTCGCAGGATTACAACGAGGCCGTCCAGACCCCCGCGGGTAACTTCGCCGACCCCGACCTGAAGAGCGGGCAGGTGGTCACCAACGCCCTGGGGTTGCCCATGCCCTACTCGGGCAACTTCGCCGACGTCTACCAGGTTGGCTGCCCCAACGGCGTCCGCTGGGCCGTCAAGTGCTTCACGCGTGAGGTGCCGAGCTTGCGCGAGCGCTACGAGGCGATCAGCCGCCACCTGCGTCAGGCGAAACTGCCGTTCACCGTGGACTTCACCTACCTGGAGAAGGGTATCCTGGTCGGCGGTGGGTGGTACCCGGTGCTGAAGATGGAGTGGGTCGAGGGACTGACGCTCAACCAGTTCGTCGGCCAGGCCGCCGACAAGCCGGCCACGCTGGAGGCACTGCTGCTGATGTGGGGGCGCCTGGAGAAGTACCTGCGCGGCGCGGAGGTGGCCCACGCCGACCTTCAACACGGCAATGTCCTGCTGGTGCCCGGGTCCGGCAACAACTCGCTAGCCTTGAAGCTGGTCGATTACGACGGCATGTGGGTGCCGGCGCTGGCGGGAGGTAAGTCGGGAGAAGTGGGGCACGCGTCGTACCAGCACCCGCGGCGGCTGCGCGAGGAGACGTACAGCCGGGAGGTGGACCGCTTCCCGCTGCTGCTGGCCGCGACGGCGCTGAGCGGTCTGAAAGCGAGGGGGCGGGCGCTGTGGGACAAGTACGACAACGGCGACAACCTGCTCTTCACGGAGGCCGACCTGCAGGCGCCGACGAAGTCGCACCTGTTCCGGGACCTGCTGCACTCGACCGACAAACCGACCGCGGCGCTGGCCACGCGGATGATCGATGCGCTTCAGGGCGGCCTCGAATCGGTCCCGCTGCTTGAAGAGGTAATGCCCGAGGCGCCGCGGCCCGCATCGGTCCGCCCGCCGAGCCCCAAGGCCGTGTCGCCATCGAAGGCGGTGAAGGTGACCTCCGTCGCGGTTGGGACCGCGCCTGGTGCCGCACCCTCCCCTGCCGCAGGCGAAGCCGACGCCGTGGAGGTGACCTTCGTCGCGGTTGGGACCGCGCCCCCGTCCGGGGACGAGGCGCTGAGATTCGACGAGCCGCCCGCCAACGAAGCCGCACCCGCTGCCCACTCCAAGACTACGAGGAAGAAGCGGGGAGGTGTGCCGGTCCTCGGGTGGGTGGGAGGAACCGCTACTTTGGTCATCCTTGCAGGGGTGGCCATCGCGATGTGGGCGTTTGGCGGCTGGGGAAACGGAGACGCCACAAACAAGACACCTCTACCGCCGACCGGGGTGGAGATCGACCCCAACCCGCAGATCGTCGTGTCCTTCCACGACACCCGCAAGAACCTGAACTACCCGGGCCTGCTCCCAGGGACCATGCGCTTCGGCCTGGTCTTGCGCACCGAGACCGAAGGCGGCAATCCGAAGAGGCTCACCTTCGACCAGTACGGCTGCACCAACAACACCTGCCTGCGGGTGGACGGCAAGGACGCCCTGTTCGGGGACACCCGGGACGCCCGCTGGGTCGATCGCGGCGTGGCGCGCTGGAAGGACGAGACTGGTCAGGAGCACGAGGGCATGAAGTCGGTGTGGTTGCTGAACAGGCCGCCCGTGAGCGTCATGCAGACGGTGGAAGTGGTCCCCGGCGAGGTCACGGAGGACGCCAACGGCCGGCTGGTCCGCTACCGCGACACCTGCCTGGTCCGCTACCTAATGGAGAACACCGATGGCATCGTCCACACCGTCGGCCTGCGCTTCCTGCTGGATACGTACATCGGCGCCAACGACGGCGTGCCGTTCGTCATCCCCGGCGAGGACGGGCTGTGCGACACGATGAAGGAATTCACCGGGGCCCGGGCCGTGCCGGGCTACATCCAGGCCCAGGAATTTGACGACCTTAATAATCCTGGAACGGTCGCCCACCTGCAGCTCAAGCTCGGCGACCCCATCGAGCCGCCCGACCGCGTGACCCTCGGCGCCTGGCCCGACGTGCATGTCAGCCGGTTGCCGGGGAAGGGGCAGGCGGCGGGGGTAAACACCCTCTGGGACGTGCGGTTGCTGCCGATGCGGGCGCTGGCGGACGATGCCCAGCGCCACGGCCTCCCCCCGGTGCCGCCCGACTCGGCGGTGGTGATGTACTGGGAGCCGCGGCGGCTGGCGCCCGGGGAGCACCGCGAGGTCGGCTTCGCCTACGGCCTGGGCAAGGTGTCCGCCTCGAAGGGGGCCGGCAGCAACTTCCTGCTGACGGGGGACGGGGCCGCCGTCGAGGGCCAGGAGTTCACCGTGCAGGCGGTCGTGAACCGTCCCACGCCGGGGCAGACGCTCACCCTGACGTTGCCGTCCGGCCTGAATCTGGGCGAGGGGATCGCGGCGGCGCAGAAGGTGCCTCCCGTGGCCGCCGGCGCCGCGCGGGAGAGCAGTACCGTCACCTGGCAGGTGCGCGCGGTCCGCGAGGGGGTCTTCCGACTCGAAGTGAAGTCCGACACGGACGCGTCGCAGAAGTACCCGGTCCGCGTGCGGGCGGCGATGAGTCCGTTCGGGCGCAACTGATCAGGGCAGGAAGAAAACAAAGAGGACGCGGCTCGTTCAGACAGAAGGTCTGAACGAGCCGCGTCCTCTTTGTTGTCGTGGAAATCCACTCGTGGTGGAGATGATGGAAGATGCCGATGTCAACCCGCGTCCAGTCGTGAATCGGCATGGCTCCGTACTCCCCAATCGACAAGGACGGCCTGGATTCAGTTTACCGCATCACCCCCAGCTCACCTACCCCTCTGCTGCGTCCGGGGCGGCGATGGCCATCTGGTGCAACGCCCAGCGCGACAGGGCGCACACCGACAGGTCCGCGTCGGCCAGCGCCTCGACCAGGGCGTCGCGGTGGGACGGGTCGGCGCTGCCGATTTTCGCCAGGGCCAGGGCGGCGTTGCGTCGCACGACCGCCGACTGCTTCCGCTCGCGCAAGAGGCCGGCCAGCGCCTGCGCGAACGCCGCCCGGTCCGGCCCCGGGTGGACGCGCTGCAGCCGGTACAGGCTCGCCTCCAACTTCGCCGGCGGCGAGTCGGCGCGGCGCAGCACCGCCAGGTCGCGCCGCAGCGATTCCTGGGCGTAGCCGTCCGGGTCCATCACCTTCTGCCGCGCCAGGTCGAGCGACGCCAGCAGCGACGCCAGCACCGGCGACAGGCCGTTGGGCAGGTCGGTCTGCAACTGCTGCAACAGTTGGCGCTGCTCCGCCACCTGGGTAACAGTCAGGTCGGCGCTGCCCCCTGTGGCGGGCAGCTCGTTCAGCCGGTCGTCCAGCAAGCGCTTTAGCCGCGCCAGCGACGTATCCGGCGCGAACAGCTCCGCCCCGAGTCCGCGCTCGATCAGCGATAGCAATTGTGACTTGAGCAGCCGCACCGAGCGCGACAGCGCCCTCAGCATCTCCAGGGGCGGCCGCTCGTGGCGCGCGGCGGCCAGCTCGTCCATCAGCCAGCGCGTGTTGTTCCGCGCCAGGTCTTCCAGGATCGCCACGGCGAAGGATCGCTTCTCCTCCGGCCCCAGCGGCGAGCCGTGTACTCCCGAGCGCACCAGCTCCAACACCCAGGAGATGTCCACGCGGGGGCCCAGCGGCGCCAGGGCGGCGCGGAGACTCTCCTCCAGGCGGGCGAACGGCACGGTGCGCTTGGTCGATTCGCGGAACAGCACCTCCAGGGTCGAGCCCTTGACGCCGCCCCAGTTCAGCGCCTGGCCCGGCAGGTAGAGGATGCCGCGCCAGTGCAGCAACTCCTCGACGTGCGGCTTGACGGCGTTGTTCGCCCCCTCGGCCACCAGCTTCACCCGCAGTTTGCCGACCAGCCCCGCGTCGATCACGTCCGGCACGGCCGCGGGGATGAACACGTCGGCGTCCTGCAGCAGCAGCTCGCGGCTGTCGGTGCCGCGGTACGCCGGCCGCGCCCGGTCGGCCTCGGACGGCTGCCCCACCCACAGCGCGTCTCGGGGGCCGGCGTACTCGACGATCGGCCGGCACGCCGCCCGGAGGCGCAGCAGGGCCGGCACGTCGAGACCGTCGCCCCGGTAAAGGGCGCCGAACTCGTCGGCGACGCCGGCCACGACGAAGCGGAAGTCGGGCGACTCTTCGATCAGCAACCGGGCCGCCGACCCGCCCACGTCGCCGAACCCCTGGATCAGCACGCGGATGGGCTGCCCCGGCGACAGCCCATAGCGCCCCATTGCCGGGTGCCGCAGCGCCTCCTTCAGCGACGCGATCACGGTACGGCCGGTTAATTCCCATGCCGAATGGGGGAACCCGCCCTCCGCCGCGGCCAGACCCGTGACGACCGGGTGCAGCCGGCCCGGGCACGCCGCCGCGACCGACGCCACCGCCCCCTCGACCCAGGCCATCTCCTCCTCGCCCATGCGCATGTCGGGGCCACCGACGTACCTCTGGGCCAAGACCCCGGCGAGGGCCGACGACGCCGCCCAGCGGCAAATAGCCTCCTTCTTGTCCTCTGGACTGACGGCGCCGCAGGGGTAATAGCGGACGCCGCCCTTGGCCAAGATGAACGCCGGCATGGTCACGTCGCCGTACAGCGCCGTCACCGCCTGGAAATGCGACCCCTCCTGCACCAGGACCGTCTTGCCGCCGTCGAACGGCACCTCGCCGAAGGGGTTCTTGTCGTGCATCGCCTCGGCCAGGCGGGTCGCCTCGTCCAGCAGGCGGGCACGCGGCGGCGACGGCCCGATGGCTCCGCCGTCGGTGTAGCAAAGCCGCCAAGGCGCCTCGCCGATGCGCTCGTCGCCGCTGAAGTAGGCCGGGTGGACGGCCGGCCGGAAGACCACGGTCACCGGCAGTCGGCGTTCGCGGCGCAGGGGGTGCAGGACGTTGCTGTCGGCGACGTGATCGAGCAGGTCGAGCGCGGCGGCGGGCCGCTCGGCGTCCGGCAGCAGGTCGGCGAAATGCCCCAGCGCCGCCAGCAATTCCGCCGCCCCGTCGCGCACGGCATCGATGGCGCAACCGGCCGGCGGGCGCAGGCGCTTCAGAGCCGCCTGGATGGCTTCCTCGGTCGGCCGTTCGTCAACCATGGCACCCTCAGCGGTTCAGCAGGGTCGCGTCGCGGACGTGCTGCGCGGCCACCTCCGGCGCAATCTTATCCGCCCGGAGCAGCTGCCGCACCGATTCGTCAAAGCTCACCATCCCCTCGTCCCGCCCGGTCAGGATATAGTTGTCGATGCTCTCCAGCTTGCCGGTGCGGATGGCGCTGGCGATCGCGTAGGTATTGGTCAGCACCTCCAGGGCGAGGTGGCGCTTCTCCCCGCGCAGACTGCCGGGGAGCAGCCGCTGGCTGACGATCGCCCGCAGGCTCATCGCCAGCTGCGAGCGGACGTCCTTCTGCACGTCCTGGGGGAACAGGTCGCTGAAGCGCGTGATGGCGCCCTTGGCGTCGCGGGTGTGCAGCGTGGTGAACACCAGGTGCCCCGTCTCGGCGGCGCTCAGGGCCATCTGGGCCGTCTCGCGATCGCGGATCTCGCCGACGAGGATCACGTCGGGGTCCTGCCGCAGCCCATACTTCAACCCGTCGGCGAAGGTGAGGACGTCCGTCCCGACCTCGCGCTGCGTCACCACCGACTGGGCCGCCCGGGGGAACAGGTACTCCACCGGCTCCTCCACGGTGATGATGCGGTAGCCGCCCGACTGATTGAGGAGGTTGACGATCATCGCCAGCGTCGTGCTCTTCCCGGACCCGGTCGCCCCGCAAACGATCACCAAGCCGTCGCGGACGAAGGCCAGCCGCTCGGCCAACTCCGGCGGAAAACCCGCCCAATAGAAATCCGGGATGACGGGAGGGACGACGCGCAGGCAGGCGCCCGTCTGTCCCCCGGCGCGGAACACGTTGGCACGGAAGCGGTTGACCCGGCCGTCGAGCGCCAGCTCGAAGGAAAAATCGACGTTCTTCTGGGCGCGCAGCCGGGCCAGGGCGTCGGGGGAGCAGAGCGGCTCGACGAGATGCCGCACCTCGTCCGCTTCCAGCGCGGGCCCGGCCTGCTCGATCAGGTCCCCGTGCAAGCGGAGGACGGGGGGATAGCCGACGATGAGGTGCAGGTCCGACGCGCCGGCTTCTACCGCATGGGTCAGCCAGCCGCGCAGCTTCTCCGCGACGGGGGGAGCCGCCGGGTTCCGATCAGTCATATTGCCACCATTATTGTCCGAATTCAGGATCGACACCACGCCCGGCACACGCCTGCGCCGGTTGGCAGTATAAACCCGGCCGCGCGGGGAATGGCCCGCAGGCGCCGCCCGTCTCATTCCCGCACCAGCACCACCCGCATCGGGTTGCGCCACACCAGGCAAATCGGCTTTTCCGTCCGCGCGAACCCGTCGGACTGCCATCCCTTATCGGTCGTGTAGGCCCGCCGCTTGCCGTCCTTGTGGACGAACTCGTACAGCGGCAGCGCGGTCGCCGGCGGGTCGCCCCGGTCGGCGGGCAGGGCGTGGAAGTCCGGCTTCGCGCCCGGTTCGGGCGCATCGAGCGTCAGCCCGCCGGAGGCGTACAGCGCCACCGTTCCCTTCCGCGGCCGGTCGAGCGCGAAGAACGCCGGCGCCAAATTTCCCCCCGCCTTCACGTCCTGCACGAAGCCGAAGCGCCCCTCGCCGAGGGGATACACCGCCGCCGGCAGGACCAGGCGCGAGTCGTCGAGGTCGAGACGGTAGAGGACCTGGTTGTAGTCGTAGCGCGGCGTCGCGTCATTGTTCCCGGAGAATGTGTGCGTATAGGTGCCTTCAAAGTAGATGACGCGGCCGCCGCGCTTGTCGAAGAACGGGTGCTGCTTGGGGTTGTAAAAGCTATAGCGGTCGTGCGTCACGACCTTGCGAGCGTAGACCCACGGGCCGAGGGGCGTGTCGGCCTCGGCGTACCAGACCTCCCCGAGGAACGAAGTGCCGGACGATTGCACCGCGATCATCAGCCAGCGCCGGCGGTAGTCGTTCCAGTAGACCGATCCGGCGTGGGCCGCAACCGACCGGCCGGTGTCGGCGTCCTGGAGATGCAAGAGCGCCTCCTCCGCCCGCAGCCGGCCCATCTCGACGAGTTTCGCCTGCTGCGACGGCGTCAAGGGCGGCGTGTTCATCTTCCACGCCCAGCACACCCGGTCGCCGTCGCGGTCGATCCGGCCGTCCTCCGCGGTGGTGTTCTCCTTCAGGCAGGTGAAGCCCTCGTAGCCGGCGAGACGGCGCAGGGCCGCCGGGTCGGCCCGCACCCGCGTCAGAGGGTACGGATGCGCGAAGTAGACATACTCGGTGTCGCCGACCTTGTGCAGGAAGGGGTGCCCCTGCGGGTACAGCCGCGCCCTGCCGTCGAAGGCGACGACCTTGCGAAACTCCTTCTGGCCGTCGTCCCACTCGGCAAGGCCGCGTTCGTAGATCTCCAGTGGCGGCTTGACCTTGCCGTAGCCGGCGAACAGCCGCTCGTCCTTGCCGTCGCGCAGCACGACGAGGCCGCCCAGCCACGTCGGCCCGTCGCCGGGCAGCCGCGCCGTCTCCTTGGCGAACCCCTTGTCGTCGAGGAAGTAGTGCAGGTCGATCCCGGCGTCGGGGTCGAGTCCGCCGTCCCGGGGCAAGAGCGACGTGGCCCCCGGCGTGTGGAAGTTGCCGAGCGGGTAAGCCGGGCGGTTGGTGTCGCCCCAAAACCAGCAGACCTTGCCCCTGTACATCGTACTCAGGACGCTGTCCGAGCCGAGGATCTGGCCGTTGAGGGCCGGCTGTTTCAACGGCACCTTCTCGCCGAGGAGGAGGCTGTCGGCGTAGATGCCGCCGCCGGTCACGCGGTACAGGCGCTCGGCGACGTTGACCCGCTTGAGCTTCAGCGTCGCGCAGCCGCCCTCCGTCACCTTCAGCGCCCGGCCGCGGTAGCCGAAGCCGTCCTTCGGGAACTCGTAGCCGTGGCTGCTGACGTGGAAGAAGACCGTCTGATCCATCAGCCCGGGCTCGAGGAAGGCGGCGACGCCGTTGCTGTCGGTCCACAGGCGGACCTCGTTGACGGTGCGCAGCTCGACCAGCGGCACGCCGCGGCCGCTCTCTTCGTCCACCACGGCGATCTTGAAATAGTTCTCCGGCCGTGGGGCGGGCTCGGCAGCGATGGCCAGCATCAGCAGGGAGACGGCGGCCGAGTACATGACGCTAACTCCGTGGGGTCGGATCGCGATGGGCACCTGCCCCTCATCATAGCCGGGCGCGAATTCGCGCGAACCTCTCTCCCGGCGGCGCGTCTGGCCCGCCATCGACGTCAACCGTTCCGGCACCCGCAAGGAGGAGCTGCTCGTGCCGGCCGAGGAGCTGGAGCGCGTTTGTTTGTTGCGGAAGATGCTCAGCGGCATGAACCTGGTGGAAGCGATGGAGCTGCTGATCGCCCGGCTGGCGAAGACGCGGTCGAACGCCGAGTTCCTGCGAGGCCTATGCCTTGCCCGATAATCGATGCAGGGTGTTGCTCCTCATCGACCGCGTAACACCCCGGTAGGCCCCGCTTGCCGAGCGGGGCCTGGCCGACAAAGCCGCGGTAGGCCCCGCGAGCCGAGCGAGGCCTGGCCGACAAAGCCCCGCTCGGCTCGCGGGGCCTACCGAAGCTTCACGGCACGCCTTCCTTCTTCGCGGTGTCGGGGTCGATCTGCCGAATCGACTTCCCCGCCGCCTTGCGCGTGGGGGAGTATTCGTCGGGATCCTTCCAGACCTTCAGCAGCGCCGGCACCGCCTCCTTGGCCGCCGGGCCGATGTCGCCGACCGCCTCTACCGCCGCCTTTTGCACGACGTACTCCGAGTCGTCGAACGCCTTGACCAGGTCGGGCACGGCGTCCTTGGCTGACTCGCCGATGGCGCCCAGGGCCACCGCCGCGAAGTGGCGCATCCACGGGTCGTCGTCCTTGAGCGTCTTGCGCAGCGCCGGCACCGCCGGCTTGCCGGCGGCCCCCATGCTGCCCAGGGCGTTGGCGGCGACGCGGCGCACCCTCATGGCCTTGTCGTTGAGCAGCAGGTCTTCCAGGTCCGGCAGCGCCGCCTTGGCCGACGGCCCGATGTTCGACAGCGCGTAGCAGGCCCAGTCACGCACCGACGGCTCCTCGTCCTTGAGCGCCTTGCGCAGCGCCGGCACCGCCGCCTTGGCCTTGGGCCCCATGATGCCGATGGCGCGCCCCGCCGCGCCGCGCACGTCCGGGTCGTCGTCTTCGAGCTGCTTGATCCACGCCGACAGCTTCTTCCCCTTGTGGACCGGCTCGTCCGCCGGCGGGTCGGCGGCCCGCGCCGGCGCCGCGGCGAGGATCAGCGACAGAATCAGGATGCCATTGCGCATCGACGTCTCCCTGCGATGGGTCGCGGCGGCGCCGGCGGGGTGGACAGCCCCCCGCCGCGCTCGCCTTCGTGCCTATCGTATCCCGGCCGGCCCGCGCCGCCACCGTCGGCCGCCGCGCTTGCCGCCCCGGACGCCCGCCGCCGAACTGGCATGGACACCCACCCCGAACGGCCGGTATGAGCCCCCCCCCATGCGACCGATGCGCTGTCCTTGGCCCCTGTTCGGCCTGCTGCTCGCTCTGCTGGCGCCCGCCGCGGCCGCCGCCCCCCCGGAGGAAGCGCCCGGACCCGGCCGGGTGCTGGCACCACCGCCCCCCTGGCTGCCGCACTACGACCTCGACATCCGCCTCGATCTGAAGGGCCACGACGCCCACGTCCGCCAGCGCGTCACCTGGACTAACTGCTCCGCCGAGGCCGTCCACGAAATCGTCTTCAACGCCCATAGCCGCTACGTGGTCCCCAAGACGGACCGACTTCTCCTGGCGAAAACGCTCGAAATCCTGCGCATGAACCCCGACGAGGGCCTCTACGCCGCGAAAGCCCCGTTCGACCTGCACCACGCCGCCGCCGGCGGCCAGGAGTCGCGCTTCCACTACGCCGGCGACACCCAGACCGACCTCGTCGTGCCGCTGCCGGCGCCGCTGCCCCCGGGCCAGGCCGTCACCGTCGAGTTGGATTACACTCTGCACCTGCCGCAGACCCAGGGGCGGTGGGGGCAGTGGCAGGGCGTCACCTTCCTGAGCAACTGGATCCCCGTCGTCGCCGTTCACGACCAACAGGGCTGGCAGCCCACCCCGTTCGTCCCGTGGCACCAACCGTTCTTCAACGAGGCCGGCGTCTACACCGTGCGCGTCACCCTGCCCGCCGACCAGAAGGTCGCGTGCAGCGGCACCATCACCGGCCGCCACGAGCTGCCGGGCGGCCTTCAGCAGGTGGACATCACGGCCGAGGGGGTGCGCGACTTCGCCCTGCTCTCCAGCGCTCGCTACGTCGAGTACACCGCCGAGGCGGCGACCTTGCCCGGTCTGCCGCCGGTGCGCCTGCACATGCTCGCCTTCCCCGAGCACGAGCACTACGCCCGCTTCATGCTCAAGACCATCGCCGAGGTCATCCCGTACTACAGCCGGCTCATCGGCCCTTACCCCTGGCCGGATTTCACCGTCGCCGAGTCGTTCTTCGGCTGGAACGGCAACGAGTGCGCCACCCTGGTCATGATCGACGAACGCGTCTTCGGCATGCCGCACATCGGCGAAGGCTACGTCGAGTACCTCATATGCCACGAAACCTGTCATCAATGGTGGTATAACCTCATCGGCACCAACGGCTGGTGCGAGACGTGGATGGACGAGGCGATGGCGACCTACTTCGCCCACAAGTTCCTCGACCAGAAGTACGGCCACAACAACAAGATGCTGCGCTACCCGCACGGCCTGGAGTGGCTGCCGAACATCCCGAGCGAGACGTACCGCTATTACACGATGTACGGCGTCATCGGCCGCGGCGAGAACGGCCCGATCGTGCAGGAGATGCCGAAGTTCAAGCACGTCGTCAACCTTTTCGGCATGTGTTACGACAAGGGCAGCAAGGTCGTCGGCATGATCGAGGACCGCCTCGGGCCGGACGGCTTCTGCGCCTTCATCCACCTCCTGCACGACCACTACCGCTACCGCATCATCCGCGTCGCCGACGTCAAGCGCGAGCTGCAGGAGTTCACCGGCCAGCGCGAAATGTGGGAGGAGTTCTTCCAGCGCTGGCTGTACGGCGCCGGCCTGTGTGACTGGTGCGTCGAGGACGTGCGCCTGGAGCCGGTCGGCGGGCACGCGGACGTGCTCCCGGCCCGCGTCGAAGACTTCCTGGCGGCCCTGCGCCGCGGCAAGGCGCCGCAACCGTACAAGGTGACGGTGCTGCTGCGCCAGAAGGGCGATTACGACGAGCCGACGGTCCTCGGCTTCTGCCTGGATGCCTGCGGGAAGAAGGACGACGAGCGCTTGCCGTACCAGGTGCGCATCCCGATTTTGCCGCAGGCGCAGGTCGTGGAGCATCCGGAACTGTCGGCCCGGGTGGAGACGCTGCCCGACCACCGGGTGCGCGTGGAGATCGAGTTGCCGTGCCGCCCGGTGCAGATCGCCGTCGATCCCGACCAGGTGCTGGTGGACCGCGAGCCGGCGAACAACTACTGGCACACGCCGGTGCGCTGGCGCTTCTCACCGGTCTTTACCCTGCTGGACGAGTCCGACATGACGACGGCGTACGACTGCTGGAACGTGACCTTCGGCCCGTGGCTGAACGGGGCGGCCTACGCCGACGCGTGGTATCAGCGCGCCACCGTGGTCGGCGCCCGCCTCGCCGCCTACCGCACGGCGCAGTTCGACGGCGGCGTCTACGCCGGCTACCGCACCACCTACCAGGACTTCGTGGTGGGCGCCGACGGCCTGTGGGACCACCTGCCCTGGGACCACACGCAGTTCGGCTTCAACGTCGAGCAGCGCGTGGGCACCTTGACGGAGGCCTCGGCCCAACCCAACCGCGAGGTGCTCTTCGGCCGCTACGTCTTCGAGTACGGCTCGAGCCTCTACCTGCCGCCGATCTGGTTCGCCGAGGCTTACGTCACGCGCCAGGACAACTTCCTGCCGCTGCCCAACGGCCCCGTCCCCGTGGGCGCGGAGCGCTTCGACCATGAGGACCTGGTTGGCCTGCATCACCACCTGGACCTGCGGACGCCGTACTGGGATCCGCAGAGCGGCATCACCCTCGACCTGACCTACGCGGCCGGCGACGCCAAGCTGGCCCGGGACGTGTTCACCAACCAGCTGATCGGCCAGTTTTCGTTCGTCAGGACCCTGCCCGACGTGTCGGGGCACCTCGACGAGGAGACGTGGCCGGGCAAGGTGGCGGAGCCGGTGCTGCGCTGGCTGGCGGACACGCGCCTGGCGGGGCGGGTGTACGGCGCCGGCGGCTGGCCGAATCAGGGCCAGTATTTCGCGCTGGGCGGCGACACGATGTTCCGCGGCCTGCCGCTGTCCGAGCGTCAGGGGAGCAGCGTCTGGCTGGCGAGCCTGGAGTGGCGCGTGCCGATCCTGCGACACACGCACTACGACGCGGTCGATCACATCCTGGAGCTGAACAACGTCTACGCGGCGGTGTTCTACGACGTGGGCGACGCCTACACGAGCGGCCATTCGGAAGGGCCGGTGGCCCACGGCGTCGGCGCCGGCCTGCGCTTCGACGTCACCTGGTTCGGCTTCGTAGAGCGGACGGCGCTGCGCTTCGACGTGGCCCGGGCGGTCAACATCGATGGGCCGGTGCAGTTCCTGTTCGGGGCCAACATGCCGTTCTAACGCCGCCGCTTGCGGCTTCGCATGCCCTGCGAAGCCGCAAGCGGCTATTCCTTCTTCTCAATCATCTGCAAATAGCGGAACGCCGCCAGCACGCCAGGGAAATCGAGGACGATCTGCGCGTCGTGGGCCTTCTCGGCTTCGTTGCCGAAGAGCGCCTTGCGGAAGTGTTTTTCCGCCTCGGGGACGTGGCCGCTCTCGAGCTTGAGGATGCCGCGGATCGTCTCGTAGTCGGCGGCGTTCTGCAGCGGCCCCGCCAGCTGCGAGGCCAAGCGCAGGCGGTCGGCGGACAGCATGCGGTGCAGCGCCAGCCACGCCGCCGGCCCGTGGACGGGCACGTTCTCCACAAGGATGCGGGCGACACTCAATGCCATCAGGGGCCGGAGGTCCAGGTCCTTCGCCTCCCCGGGTTCCTTCCCTTCGAGCAAGAACTGCCGGCGGAACTCCCGGCGCAAGGGGGCGTCCTCGAGCACCTTGGTTTGCGCCTGCTCGAGGAAGGTGTCGGCCTCCTTGTAGTCCCCCTCGGCGGCCGCCAGCAGGGAGCGGTACTGCTCGTACGACCCGATGCCCAACTTGCTGTTCAGGTCGCCGGGCATCTCCTCGCGCGTCTTGGGGTCGTTCTCCGGGGCGAGCAGGTTGCGCAGCTCGTCCAGCCGGCCCATGCCGAGCAGCAGGTCCAACTCGAGGCGCGCCCCCTGGGCGCCAAACTCCACGGCCGTCGAGTCGAGCAGCACCTGCAGCGCCTTCTCGCCCAGACCGAGACTCAGGGCAATCTGCGCCTTCTCCCACACCGGCTTGCCACTCGATCTGACCTCGTACTTGTTCTGATTTTCGCTGAGGTCCTTCTCGATGCGCGTGTGCTCCTTTTCCAGCTTCTTGAGATGTTCCTGGAACTGGTCCTCCGTCTGGCCCGGGCCCGGGCGGCCGCGGCGCTCCGCGCGGAGGAACTCGGCCAGGTGCTTCAGCTGCAGGTCCAGGAAGCCGGCGCGCTCGGCCACGAGGGCGAGGTGGTACTGCGCCTCGACGTTGTCGGGGTCGAGCAGGGTGGCCTTGCGGAGGGCGGCCATGGCCTGGGCGTTGCGCAACCGCGGCAGCAGCTGCAGGCGCCGCCCCAGGGTAAAGTGGCGCTCCTCCGTCCGCCGAGACAGCAGAAGGTAGGCGAATCCGAGTTGGTGGTACGCCTCGGCGTCGTCCGGGTTGTACAGGATCGCTCGCCGGGCAGAGCGGATCGCCAGCAGCACCGGGGCGCTAGACCCGACGAAGACGGGGTCCGCCGAGCCGTCGAACTCCATGGGCGGCTCCATGCCGAGAACGACGCGGCAGCGCAGACCGAAGACGCAGGCGTCGGCCAGGGCGTTGCCGGTGCGGACCGCGGAGGCGCCGGTCAGGAAGCCGAAGGAGGGATACGAGCGCGGCCGCATCGAGTGCTCGTAGTAGTGGCGGAAGGCCGTTTCCTCGAAGTAGGTCAGGTAGGTGGCGGCGTCCGCAGACTCCGCCGCCCGCGGCCCGGGGCCGAAGGCGAAGCGCATCCACCAGGCGAGCGGCTGCGGCCGCCGCGGCTTCTGGTCGGGCAGCGGCTCCGCCTTCGGCCCGAAGGCCATCGCCCACGGGTCAAATTCGCGCCCCTTGAAGCGGCCGGCGTCCTCGCCCGACGCCCGGAGGAGCGGCAACTTCAGGCCGCGCTCCCGCAGAAAACGCAGGTAGGCGTTCCCCCGCGGCGTGAGCGGCTCCTCCCGGGGCCGGTACACCGCCGTGTGACCGTCCTGGTAGATCGTCACCAGGTACGGCGTCGCAAGGGCACAGCGCAGCCGCACTACCTGGAAGCTCCCGCGCGGCGGGTCGGAGGCGATCACGTAAGTGATGTTCCGCTTACGCAGGATCGGCTGGCAGTCGTCCCACTTCTCGCTCACGTCCCTCCATTTTTCCCCCTCCTTGACCGGCTCGAAGGCCTGGCGCACCTTGACATAGTCCTCGGCGACGTCGGGCGGGAAGTTGCCGAAGCGGTCGTCGAAGAAACATTTCTGGCGGTGCTCGGTACACAGCCACGCCAGGACGTCGGCCGCCTGCGGCTGCAGGTTCAGGCCGCGGTCGCCGTCGCGCAGCGTGCTGGGCCAGACAAACGCGTCTGCGTCCATCACCCCCACAGCTGCCAGGTTCTGTGCCAGGGCGCCCGCCGGCACCCCGGCCGGCGCACCTCCCTGGGCGGAAAAGGCTTGCAGAATCAGGTGAGTTGGGCCCAGGGCGCGGGTGCCGTCGCGGTGCCACTCGTCGAGCTGCTTCGCCAGCTTGACCATCCCGGCCGGCGGCTCGGCCTCCAGGCGAACGCGGCGATCCTCGTTGGGGAAGCCGAACAACCATCCCGGCCAGGCCAGGGCCGCCAGGGTGAAGGCACCCAGTACCGACAGCCCCCGGCCGAGCAGCGCCCACTCCTTCCGCCGGCCGTCGGTGGCCAGGGCGGTGCCGAAACGCCGGGCGGCGTAGTCCTGGAAATTCAGAGCGGCGATGGGGCCGGCGACGACCGCGAAGAATGGGATCGTCCGCGCCTGGCCCAGCGACAGCAGCAGGAAGCCGACGCCAAGCAGCGCCCGACCCCACCGATGCTCGGCCGTGCTCCGGAAGCAGAGCACCGACAGGACCGCGACGAGGACCAGCGCGAAGTAGGCCAGGCCGGCGATGTTCAGCCCCATCTCGGGCTGGAAGTATTCCCCTTGCAGTGGCGAGCAAAGGAGGGTGGCGAACATGTCATCCTGGCCCAGCTGGGCGACCGCGCCCCCGGGCCTCAGTTCGACGAGGGGGGTGAGGGCGCGGGCACTGAAGGGGTTGAGCAGGCAGGCGACGACGCCGGCTGCCAGGACGGCGGCGAGGGGGCGCCACGCCCCCGGCCGAGGCGCCAACGGGGTGCCGCGGGCGAAGAAGGCTTGCAGCAGGCTGCCCATCAGGTAGAGGGCGACGGCGAGCGGGCCGACGAAGAACCAGGCATCGAGGTTGACCCAGAGGGCGAACAGCGGCGGCAGCAGCCACAGCGGCCGGTCAGCCGGCTCGCCCAGCCACGGCACCAGAGTGGGAGGCCGGCGCCTCGGGGTGTCGGCCGGCGCCTCGCGCAGCTCGCGCCGCAGCAGCAGCGCCACGGTCACGCCGAGCAGGACGAGGGAGACGACCATCGGCTGCAAGAGGAAGGCGGGACTCATGACCAGGATCGCCAGCGCGGTGCAGACTCCCGGAATCCACACGCTCTGTCCGCGCCGCCGGATGCTAAGCATCAAGCCGGTCAGCGCCGTCAGCAGGACCGCCTTGACGACGATGACGGCCGGCCCGCCGAGCCACTGGTAGAAGGCGTAGACCAGCACTTCGTACAGCCAGGAGTGATTGACCCAGGCGCCGCTGCCGGTGTAGGTGTAGGGATCCTCGCCGAGGGCCATCTTCCCCTGGAGCCAGTCGCGGGCCGTGGCGAGGTGCAGCCAGAAATCGCTATTGCGGACCGGAAACAGCGCGACGAGGAAGGTGAACAGCAGCACCAGCACGACGAGCATCCGGTCGAGCCGCGCCACGGCCCGGGCGAGTTCCTCGGGCGAGAGGGGCGCGGGGCGCGGCCGGGGGGGAAGCGGTACGGGAGGCGCTTCCGGCGCCGGCGCCGTCTGGATGGCGGTGGCGCCGGCGGCCGCTGGGCCAGTCTGGATGCCCTCGGCGCCCGAAGGCGACGCCTGGATACCATCGGCGCCCGGCGGGGTCGGCCCGGCTGGGGTGGAATCGTTCACGGCTGACATGGAAAAGCCCCGAAACCCAAGGAGTGACAGACGAACAGAATGAAGAAGACGGAGACAGCCTTTAACGGTAGACGGTCGCTTTGCCGCGGTCAAGGACGTTTGGCGGCTGGCGGCGGGCAGGGTGAATCCGTGACGGCCGGCCGGCGTCTAAGAGACGGGCGGCGAGAAGTCCTGTTCCCCGGCCCGCGGACCACTTTACAATAGGGTAGGTTGCCCCCCGGGTCCCTTGTACAAGGAGACGGTTGATGTCCCAGGTTGCCACCCCGTCCGGGTTCCCCTGGTCCTCGCGGCGAATCTTCGGCATCACGATACTCCTCACGATCATCGGCGTCGCCGGCTACCTCGGCAGCACGCGCTGGTGGCCCCTGCAGCCGGCCCCGGCGGTCGCCCAGGAGCCCAAGGCCGACAAAGACGACGAGAAGCCGCGGTTCCACAAGGCCGAGGAACTCGACGGCGGCACCGCCTGGCTCAACACCGCCGGCCCCCTCCGGCTCAAGGACCTGCGCGGCAAGTTCGTGCTCCTCGACTTTTGGACCTTCTGCTGCATCAATTGCATCCACACCCTGCCGGACCTGGCGAAGCTGGAAAAGAAGTACCCCAACCAACTCGTCGTCATCGGCGTCCACTCAGCCAAGTTCGACAACGAGAAGGACAGCGCCGCCATCCGCAAGGCCATCCTCCGCTACGAGATCAGTCATCCCGTCGTCAACGACTCCGAGATGAAGATCTGGAAGAGGTACGGCGTCAGCTCCTGGCCGACGCTGGTGCTCATCGATCCGGAGGGCAACAACTTGGGCGAGGCCAGCGGCGAGGGCAACTACGAGCTGATCGATAACGTGCTGAGCAAGCTCATCCCGGAGCACCGCAAGAAGAAGACGCTCAACGAGAAGCCGATCAAGTTCGAGCTGGCCCGCTTTCAGGAGAAGGGCGACAGCCCGCTCTTCTTCCCCGGCAAGGTGCTGGCCGACGCCGCCGGTAATCGCCTGTTCATCGCCGACAGCACCCATCACCGTATTGTCATTACGGACCTGAACGGCAAGAAGATCGCTGTGGCCGGCAACGGCGTCCCCGGCAAGCCCAACGGGGCGGAAGCGGTGGCCTTCGACAAGGCGCAATTCGACGACCCGCAGGGCCTGGCCCTCAAGGGCGACACGCTCTACGTGGCCGACCGCAAGAACAACCTGATCCGGGCGCTCGACTTGAAGAAGCAGACGGTGCGGACGGTGGCCGGCTCCGGCGAGAAGGGCGAGGACCGCCGCGACGGCGGCCCGGCGCTAAAGGTCGGCCTGAACAGTCCGTGGGATCTGTGGGTCCACGGGGACCGCCTGTTCATCGCCATGGCCGGTCACCACCAGATTTGGGTGTTGGACCTGGTCAAGCACGACCTCGAGTTGTTCGCCGGCCATGGCTCCGAGAGGATTGTGAACGGCCCGCCGACGCAGGCCTGCTTCGCCCAGCCGAGCGGCCTGACCAGCGACGGCAAGCGGCTCTTCGTCGCCGACAGCGAGGGGAGCGTGGTGCGGGCGGTGCCGCTGGACGGCAAGGGCGAGGTGACGACGGTCGTCGGCGAGGAGTGGGACAGGGACCTGTTCAAATTCGGCGACGTGGACGGCGTCGGCGGTAAGGTGCGCCTGCAACACGCCCTCGCCGTGGCTTACCACGACGGCAAGGTCTACGTCGCGGACACTTACAACAGCAAGATCAAGGTGATCGATCCGGAGAAGGAGTCGTGCGAGACGGTGCTCGGCGGCGAGCCGGACGGCTGGTTGGCGGGGCCGTTGTTTAACGAGCCTGCGGGGTTGAGCTTCGCCAACGGCAAGCTGTACGTCGCCGACACCAACGCCCACCGCATCCGCGTGGTCGATCTGAAAGAGAAGAAGGTGTCCACGCTGAAATTGCAGGGCGTCGAGGCACCGAAGTTGCCCGAGGTGAAGGAGTAGTTTTCGGCCGCTTGCGGCTTCGCACGGCCTGCGAAGCCGCAAGCGGCCCGAACTGCTGTTCAGTCATGGTTCGGGGTGGGAAGGAATCCCGGACGCGGAGGAGGTAGCGGCGATGCGATCCCTGTTACGCAATGTCTGCCTGGTGCTGGCTCTCGGTGCCGTTGCGCTGATCGGCGCCGCAGGCGCCCAGGGAAAAGAATTCAAAGATGTCGCAACGGTAGAGGCCACTGTCGAGCCCTCCACCGTGGCCCGGGGGCAAACTGCGACGCTGAAGGTCACGGTCACACTGAAGCCTGGGTACCACACCTACCCCACCGTGCAGGTCGATCCCGAGGCATCCTCCTACGTCAATAAGTTTACCTTCGTGAACACCCCGGAATACGTATTCGTGGGGGAGTTTAAGGACCCCCCGGGGTACAAGAGCCATCCCGACCCCGTCCTGGAGGTCAAGGAGCTGCGCGAGTATTCCGACAAGGTGACCTGGGAGCGGAAGTTCGTCGTCCGCCCGGACGCGAAACCCGGCAAGACACAGGTCAAGGTGATTCTGCCGCAAGTGCTCGCCTGTGACGATCATGGCTGCCTCCGGGGGAACAATCTCAAACGAGAGGCGGAACTGATCATAAGCGACGCGCCGGCCCAGGAAGTCGAAACGCCGTTCCGCGGGCAAGTGGGGAAGGCTGCCGGCCCGGGAGGTGCCGAACTCGTGGCACCTGCCAACCCGCCGCCGCTGGCCCGCGAGGGGCCGAAGGAGGGGCCGCCGCCCGAGAAGCCCCCACCTGTCGCCAAGGGGGCTGACCCCGCCGCCATCGCGAGCTACGCGCCGGAATCTGCGGCGGAGCACGAGAGCGCCGTGCGCTGGGTGATGAGCCAACTGGAGACGCAAAGGGCGACGCCGAAGGGCTCCCTCGCGTTCATCCTCGCCGGCATCTTCTGGGGGGCGGTGTCGCTGGTGACGCCCTGCGTGTTCCCGATGATCCCCATCACGGTCAGCTTCTTCCTCAAGCAGTCGGACAAGGAGCATCATCGCCCCGTAACGATGGCCTTCGTCTACTGCGGCACCATCGTTTTCGTCCTCACGATTGCCGCCGTCCTGCTGCTGTCGGTCTTCCGCTACCTGAGCACGAATCCGTACATGAACATCGGCATGGGCCTCCTGTTTATCGTCTTCGCCCTGAGCCTGTTCGGCATGTACGACCTGGAACTGCCGTCCGGCCTGGCGCGCTTCACCTCCTCACGCGAGGGCAAGGGCGGCCTGGTCGGGACGATGTTCATGGCGCTGACGTTCACCATCGTCAGCTTCGCCTGCGTCGCCCCCTTCCTGGGCGGCTTCGGCGGCACGGCGGGCACCTCGCAAATCACGCTGCTGGATCGCATCCTTGGCGGCTTCGCCTTCGCCGTCACCTTCGCCTCGCCGTTCTTCATCCTCGCCCTCTTCCCGGCGCTGCTCAAGAAGCTGCCGCGCAGCGGAACCTGGCTCAACAGCGTCAAGGTGGTGATGGGCTTCCTCGAACTGGCCGCGGCCCTGGTCTTCTTCCGCACCAGCGAACTGGTACTGCTGCCCAGCCCCAGTTGGTTCACTTACGACCTGGTCCTGGGGCTGTGGATCGCCATCGCCCTGTTGTGCGGGCTCTACCTGCTCAACGTCTTCCGCCTGCCGCACGACACGCAGCTGGACCACCTTGGCGTGCCGCGCATGCTGTTCGGACTCCTCTTCATCGGCCTCAGTCTGTACCTGCTGCCCGCCCTCTTCAAGTCCGGCGCGGACGGAGAGAAGCAGCGGCCCAACGGCGTCGTGTACGCCTGGATCGACTCGTTTTTGCTCCCCGAATCGACCGCCCGCAAGGGGAACGGCCTGCCGTGGGGAGCCGACCTCAAGAAGGCCGTCGAGGAGGCCCGGGCCCACTTCAAGGACAAGCGGCAGCGCACGCTGCTACTGATCGACTTCACCGGCGAGAGCTGCAAGAACTGCCGCTACAACGAGCACAACGTCTTCACCAAGCCGGAGATTGCGGACCTGATGCGGAAGTACGAACTGGTGCAGCTTTACACCGACAAGGTGCCGCCCGAGTTCTACCCGCCGGACGTCCGCGACAAGCTCGGCAACGACGCCAGCCGGCTGCGCGATGACGCCCAGGTGAACCTGGATTTCCAGAAGAAGGCGTTCGACACCGAACAGCTGCCACTGTACGTCATCCTCGACCCGGTGCCGCGGGGAGACGACAAGAAAATCGAGGTCGTCGGCATCTACTCCGAAGGCAAGATCAACGACGCCTCGGCGTTCGCACAGTTCCTCAAGGAGTCGCTGAACCCCGCGGAACTGCGGGCGCAGGCGGGGCGCTGAGGGGAGGCCGCTTGCGGCTTTGCAGGAAGGTGCGAAGCCGCAAGCGGCTGATCAGTAATGTCGCGGCCGGCGCGTCTCGTCGAGCCACTCACCCTCTTCCGCGGCGCGCTCCTGCGCCTCGAGTTCCTCGCGCTCTCCGGCGGTCTGCTCCGTGAGCGCCCGTCCCCACAGCAGGTAATGCATCCCGCCGATCACCGCGGCGACGGCGACCACGGCCAGGACGTACAGCAGGAAGCCGCCCGTCAAGATCGTGAAGACGAACAGCAGTCCGATCACGACAATCGCCGCGAGGAACACGGTCAAAAAGGTTTCCCGGCGGCGCCGGTAGGTGTCGTCGTCCATCGCGGGGCCTCCGGGGCGAGGGGTGTTTCCATTATTCGTAGTGACGGGCGGCCTCGGCGGTCCTCCTTTTCTCCCGGGACGGAGGAATGCTGGCCGTTCCCATGCCGCACGCCCGCAGCCTTCCCATCTTATCACTACCCTTAAGGCACAACCGTCATAATCGTCAAATCCTGACTTGTCGGCAAAAGTCCCGGGACCGATTCGGCCGATATTAGCAGAGACGACGGCGGTTGCCGCCTCCTCCGCGGGGCGGTCTGTTGTCGCGACACCCTGATCGGCGCTCCAGAGGACGAGGACAGGGGGACGGGGAGTTCGAGGCCCGGCTCCGGCGGCGCCCGCACCGGTGGCTCGGGCGCACATCGCATTGGCCAAGGACCCGAGAAGGATCGACCATGGCTCACGCAGCAACCGCGCGGGGCGTCAGCACCCCGCACCGCACGACTGGGGAAGGTTCGGCCCGCGGCTCGCGCACCGCCTTGGGGAGGCTGGGGCGCTGGCTGCCGGGGCTGGCGGGGTTGGCCGTCTTTCTCGCCGCCGTCTCGGCGGCCCTCAGCCAACCGCCGATAGTCCCCGCCAAGCCGGCGCCGGGCGGCGCCGGGGAAGTGCTGCCCGAACCGCGGCCGCTGACCGACGTTGGACCGCGCACCCAGGCCCTGGGGTCGTCGCAGCGCGTCTTCGGCACCGCGCCGATCCCCACCCCCCACGACATCGCCAAGTACAATCGCTACGTCTGGGGCCTGGACGACCCGACGATGACGTTCGAGCTCATCGTCGGCCACACCCGCCTGTTGCACCTTCGCGAGGCGCCGCTGCGCATCCAGATCGGCGACACGCGCACCTTCGACTACACCATCCTCGGTCCTCCCACCGAGTTGCTTCTGCAAGGGACCAGCCCCGGCAGCACGACCATGTTCCTGTGGTTCGGCGAGCGCAACGACCCGGCCGCCCAGACCGTTCTGGCGTTCCAGGTCAACGTCCTCCCCGACCCCGACATCAAGCGCCGCCTGGAGGAGGTCTACAAGGCGCTGCAGGACGAGATCAACAAAGCTTTCCCCGACTCCTACGTTTGCCTGACGCTGGTCGGGGACAAGGTGGTGGTCAGCGGCGAGGTCAAGGATCCCATCGAGGCCACGCATGTCCTCCAGGTGCTCAGCCGCGGCAACGCGGCGCAGAGCGCCGCCAACCCGGTGCTCACCAACCCGGCCGGCGGGACCAACATCAACCTCGCCGTGACCAACCCGTATGCCCCCCCATTCGGCTTCATCCCGGGCATCCCCGAAGGGCAAGTCCGGCCGGACCTGTCGAACTACATCCTGCCGGGCGAGTCGAACATTATCAACCTGCTGCGCATCCCGGGCGAACAGCAGGTAATGCTGAAGTGTACGCTGGCCACGGTCAACCGCAACGCCGCCCGCGCGATGGGCCTGGGCTACACCATCGGGACCAAGACGCACGGGGTCGTCTTCAGCGACCTCAACGGCGTCACGGGCAACCTGCCGACGGTGCTCGACAACGGCCTGATCAACCTGCAGATCGAGGCGCTGCGGCACAACGACCTGGCCCGGAGCCTGGCCGAGCCGACCCTGACGGCGCTTAACGGCCGGCCGGCCGTCTTCTTCTCGGGCCAGGAATTCGCTGTGCCCGTCGTGACCGGGGCCACCGCCACGGGGTTGCAAGGCGTGTCCTACGTGCCCGCCGG